>Ga0126335_1001094_pt1 | contig 14581 bp, 6 predicted proteins | sample OlaspJWI45metaG_FD_108409 | JGI IMG/M metagenome (GOLD analysis project Ga0126335, IMG submission 108409) | Marine gutless worms symbiont microbial communities from Oahu, Hawaii - Olavius sp. 1 OAHU.JWI-45 metaG | ecosystem: Host-associated > Annelida > Digestive system > Unclassified | place... | reverse complement strand
GTCGTCGTCGTCGTCGTCGTCGTCGTCGTCGTCGTCGTCGTCGTCGTCGTCGTCGTCGTCGTCGTCGTCGTCGTCGTCGTCGTCGTCGTCGTCGTCGTCGTCGTCGTCGTCGTCGTCGTCGTCATCATCATCATCATCATCATGATGATAATGATGATGATGATGATGTAAGTCATTTTAGTGATGTAAGTCATTTTAATACAGACAGTTTTCTGCTAGTAATTATGCTTAAGTCAGCTGTCAATTTTCTATTTTATAATGCCACAATGCTTATGTTTACACAATAATGTACTAATATGCCATATTTGCTTACCAGCAAACAAACAAGAAGTGTTCAAGACAGTAACATGTTACTAACATGTGAGCAGGCGTGATGCAGTGCTGTATTATTATCACAGTCCACTGTGTCAACTGTCACGCCACTGTTAAACAACTGCTCTGTAGCACACACAGTTCACAGCTCATCTTGCACCAGCATCATCAATCACACGAATCACTTCGGCTTCAGCCAGTTACTATTACACGTTCAGTACTAAGTTCTATTTCTTAGGTTAATTACATAGTTACGTTATTTTTCAACAATACAATTTCTGCAACAAAGCTCCCCACACTGAGAAGCATTAAAGTAGACTGAGATCAGCAGTAGTCAAAGTTTGATAAAATTCAGTAAACGAACAATGCATTTTTTTATAATTTTCTTGCTCCGGAATGTTCAAAAACATCTAAATGTGGTGACATGCACAACACTGGTAGACCTGGGAGTAACTTTATTCTGCAATCTGACACGAATTCGACATCAAATCGACTTGAAGTCGACTGCTTGAAACCAAAACAACTAGACTCAACTTGGCAATTAATAAACAGACTTTTGATTTAATTTTGACTGAACAGGCTGATAGAAAGTGTTGGCTGCTTGCATGTGGCTATTACTGACATTTATACTAACCGATTTTCTTTATTTTGTACCTGTTTGATAGAATAGTTTTTAACTTTGCAAATATGACAATTTTGTTCTTTTTTGCAAGTATTACAATTACAAGTACATTACCACTTCAGGGTTCCCCAGTGCTCCGCACTGTTTGTGTAGAATTTATCGGAAAACGAAAAATTTGGGCATAATCCTCAGATCGTGGGCTACGTTTGTGCCAATTTCCGCATTTCTACAGGTTTTAGTTTCTGCCATTATACTGGCGACACTCATTGGTGGCATTTTGGCCTGTTTTTGGCATTTTTTGGCCTGTTTATGGCGTTTTTTGCAAATTTTGCTACAATTAAAAAAACGTTTTACAAAAATCTAAGTGTGCCAATCATCCTCATACTAGACAACACCTTAGTGTTAAATTTGACATTCTTAGGCATTCTCAGTCGTGAGATATCGTTTGGAGAAAAAAACAGTCACCCACCCACACACCCACACTTTAGCGATCTGCACTGAGGAATTTCATTTGTAAATGGAATGCCTAGTTGCCTAGCTGTGTCACCGCCTAGTTGCCTAGCTGTGTCACCACAAGCAAGAATGACAAACATTGGAAAATGGACCCATTCAGGCCATATTGCAGTTATATGTCAAACTGCAGCAGAGAGCCTAAATTCAATCACACTAAGAAACTTACCTTAATTTTAACACTTCATCAGAGATCAATACAAGCTCAATGCTGAACAAGCAGCAATGTGTACCTATAGCACGACACCGTCCAGCCATTGCAGCATACATGAGTGGCGTACGGCCAGCACTGTCTGTTCGTGTGACATCACCACCATGGCCTATCAGCATCTGTAGAGCTGCACATTGGTCACTGTAGGCAGCCGCATGAACTGACGTCCTTCAGTAACAGCCACAAGACGAGTCGTCAACCATCAATTATTACTAGACTACATTGAATGCGTGACGCAGACTACTGCGATAGATGATCGATGTTATGTTTGGTGTGGAGACTCTTGTGGGTCCAAGGAGCTTTGATGGGAGTCCCGATGCCTCCACAGAGAAAAAGAGGGACAGTGGATTCATTCTAAATTGACCACTTATTACAATGACTCTACTGGCCTCACGTGGCAATTTACTGCTACAGCACATATCTCTCAAGTGCTACTATTACGATGTTCACTGTAGGAAAGTTGCAGTCTGCAATGAAACATTAGCAACGTGGTATGCTGACTGACCTGCCCTTGGCATCTGGCAGATTGACAATCACTGAACCTTTACTTTCCAGCAGCAACTCGGTACATGTATCATTGCCGTTGATACTGCAACAAGCCAACAGCATCACGGCATCACCCACACTCAACTGCATTATCACTCAGCCATAGCATGGACAGAACTAGAGACCACCGCTGGGCAGCCAGCTATAATGGATCTATGTCAGCATGAGGCTAGAGTGCAGCTCAGAATCGATCTCTCTGGAAGCTGCTCACTTTACGTACTTGTAGTGGTGCAGGCTACTACTAGAATTAAATGGAAGATGCATGTGTCTGATAACACACTAAACACACAACAAATAGCATACTACTACACGTTTCTTGTTATGACACTAACATACAAAACTATACTTCATCATGCAACAGATGTGCACAAGCAATAAAATACAATACAATCACAAGTAAGCAGACATCACAATGTAACAACAGACCAATTGACAAAAAAACACTTAAAAACCTTAAAATTGCACTGTGGTAGAACCTAGCCAGAAAACAAACTCACAGTGATATTTGACAGTATGAGTAAATGTGCCCTGTAGAATATTTACCAGTACTACTGCTATCAGTGAGTACTTACACAGCACAGTGCAATGGTGAAAATGCATTGCCAACAAACTCGTGTTTCTGACTCTGTTCAAGCAGTAACTCCAGACAACTCTCATGCCCTGTGCATTATACACACAGCACAGTTCTACATCACTACCAATACAACTTATGTTACCCCAGTTAGACATAGTTCATGCCCTGTGCATCATACACACAGCACAGTTCTACATCACTACCGGTACAACTTATGTTACCCCAGTTAGACATAGTTCATGCCCTGTGCATCATACACACAGCACAGTTCTACATCACTACCGGTACAACTTATGTTACCCCAGTTAGACATAGTTTTTTTTAGTTTTTAGGCTGCATCGAATGCATGAGATGCCGACTATTTTTACTGATGTTTGCGGTGTCTGTCAGTCTATCCGTCACGCTGCTTAAATCAGCGGCAGTACAAGCAGCGTATGCTGCGTGCCATGTGTGCGAGTCCTTCAGTGCAGCCTTTTGCCAAATGCCTTTGGCCTCTTATTAATAATAATTTTAGTACACAAAAGTACAAACCACTGCGATGTTATTAAGGTTAATGAACATTCACAGATAACACACCAGTCTTTTCCTAACTGACAGTGCATATTATATCAAAGTTGCATAGTTGCAGTCTATGCAGAATACCTCGACATAACCTCAGCTGAAATTTTATAAAATGTACTGTTTGTTGCAAAAGCTACACTGATAACTAAAAGGTCCCAAATTTGCACTAGCTGCAGAAGTGATATTACATGTTGACATTAGTCTATGCAATACATTAATACATTCCCTAACCCGGCATGTGAGTGTATGACTGACCATTGTAGCAGGCCCAGTGAAGTGGAGAATAGTCTTTATTGTCAAGTGCATTCACGTTGCCTTCGGCCTGCCCACATCAACAAGTAACTACAATTACAACTCAACTTTCACTATTAATTTTAATTTCAGCACTTTCAAAAGCACAAACCATATTCAGTTAAACTGCAAGCTAGCTATTCCAAGTAACAACCAGTCATATCTGCAATCCAGCAGCTGGCCTTAATCAGAAAACGATCTTGTGCCAACTGAACAATACTATTTAAAGGGATACAAAACATTCTAAGCCATGACTGACCCAGTCACCCACACAACACACGGATCACCACCCCATCTGACTCTAAGACCATCTCTGCAATGACCGACAGTTGTCAGTCACTAATATTACTACTATGTATTTCAGGCTGCTTGTCCTGATGATGTGTAATGTGTTAAAATTTGTGTTTCATATATCACTTGGTGAGGCACATTGTAAAAATAATGATCGACTCATCCAATCACCTCACTGCTGCAAAACAGATTCAGATGCAATATAACTGCAACCTTAACACAAAACAAAACACTCGCACTACTCTCCTAAAAACTAAACTTAAGACAAAGTAAGCCAGTTTTATCACCCTTTATGACATCCCACCAGGAAAGGTATCAGGCCTATCCTTACAATTCACAAGGCACAGCAACAAGCACAGACTCAATATATGAATACTAGCAGGTACTCTACCTGTAGAAGCATTCCAAGGAGTGCAACGTGGCCACACATTGCAGCCATGTGGAGTGGAGTTCGACCTCGGACGTCGTGGACGTTGACTGCTGCACCATGATGGATCAGGGAGTCTGCGCATTCCTCGTGGCCATACGCAGCCTTAAACCAGCCAACAACCCGTGCATAATTCACCATAAATTATAAATTGCAATACAAACCGACAAATATTATTCTGACAAAACGTCTTTTAAATCAAGGCATAAGCACAGCATTACAGATTCAGTTGAAATGTAACCAACAGTTCATATCAGACAGAGTACACGCTTGGCATCCACAAACAGATCAAGTCTTGACCTTTGCAAGTGATACAGAAACCACATGCAACAAAGTAGGTGATAACTAGGCTCTAAACAGCCCCTCTGACAGTTACATGCACATCAACAGAAGTCAACAGTGCGACGTGGGATGTAAGATGAACTACCAGTAAGCTGCAAACAGCATCAACGTACCACCACGTGTAGCGTCGTTCGTTGGTAGATGTCGACGGCGTTGACGTCAGCCAAGGCACTAACGAGAAAAGACGTCATATCAACATGACCACGTGATGCAGCCAGCATCAACGGTGTTCTGACACGGTCACATACAATACACTGCACTTAGATACTAGACTACGATGACACTTGTCAGCCAAGATACAAACGAGGAAAGACAGCATGCCAACATAACCATGTGATGCAGCCAGCATCAACGGTGTTCTCAACAGTTATCACACACCACACTTCAACTCAAATATTACAAAAAATAACCCACTAGCATGCACTACAGTAGACGTCACGAGGCCACAGAGCAAGAAACTGACCAAAGAATAAAGAGCTGCAAGAGATAGAAATGTAAACAGCAGGCTACAGATTCAGCTGCAGGAAGATGGAGATGGCAGCACAGGACAGAGCTGGATGGTCTGGGGCCTATGATATACAGGGAGCGATTATGCAAGTACATTACCATAAGTCAAATTCACAATAGAACATGACATTTTCAATATGAAGTGCTTTTGAGGCAGCTTGCTGTTGCCTACTTTACTTACTTACTTATTTACTACAGGTACGAAGGGCATATGTGACACACAAAAGTGACAAGACACACCACAAATAAATACGGCAGGTATAATATTTATCAAACTAGTTCCTTGCTGACCTCTCAAGTTCATCAACACAGTTGACAGCATTACGGTCATCGTTCTGTGATGTTTGCAGGAGAATACGAGCACACTCCACGTTGCCGTTTGCAGCTGACACACGTCATGTAAGACAAGAAGATTTTAAATCACACACACACACACTGCAGCTCTCAATGTTTACAACACCCTCACCCAACAGTCAAAAAATAAGTTAATGACAGATTTTCACAGAAAACTAACATATATTACTACCTTACACTGTTACAAAATTGCCATGAAATCTCAGTGTTGCATTTCATTTTTTATTCTACCAATTTATCCAGTTATCTTTATTCTACAATGCCTGATAACTGAAGGCAAGCAAAGAAATTAGGCTGACCGGCAAGATGGAGCGGTGTAGACTTAGAGATCATGTCATGTAACGATGCCGTGGCACCTTGACTCAGCAATGCTTCACAGCACGACAGGTGCCCCTTACTGGCAGCCAAGTGTAGTGCTGTCCGACCTATGCACAACACACCACTATGTCAAGACTTCTCCTCCTCATCCTGTGATCCGGTGGTCAACAAGGACTGTAGTGGCTAGTCACGAACATCCTCCATTTGTCTCTGTCTTCCGCCATCGTCATCGCTTCTTTAATGTCTCCATCAAATGTTGTCGATCCACTTCTGTGCAAGTCATTCTGGTTGTCTTTTGCCTTTCACCATTCCCAACATCAGCATCTTGAACAGTCGATTACCCAGTATTCTACAGATGTGGTTGAATACATCACATATACCAGTAATTAGACACCGTCTGAAAGAAGCATAAACTGCACACTGCCACTTTTTGCTGATGTGAACTTGACCTTGACCTGCTAAATGGAAAGTGGCCTAGACATTATAAGACATATCTTCTTCACAAACTTGAAGTTGCTTGGTCAAGGTAAAAGTTAAAGCATGAATCCAAAAAATATATATACGGGTGAAATGTGACAGTCAAATGTCACCTAGACCTATCATCTTCTAGCTTTGAAACAACAGATGAAAACAGTGATCAATTGTAACTGCAGCCTGACTAGTAATGGTGGGCACAACTGATGCCTACATGTCACCAGTGCTTAATCAGGACTGACAGATACAGCAGCAGATGCATCAAACATGGGCAAAATATAGGCGGCATTTTGACACAAACGAAAATAATTCTTGTAACATTATATGCCATGGAACATTATTATAGCAGTAATTAGTTTATACAGATAGTTATTGGCACATAGAAAACTGACTAATCAGCCCGACTACCATCTACTCCGAGAGCAGCTTACCACGATTGTCTTGCAGATCCAAGTTCAAAGTATAGTTCATAATCACAGTCAAAGCATCTAAATGACCACAGTACGCCTGCAATGTAGAAATTAACAAGTTAACATTAACTTCAGCAGCAGACCAGCTACATTTACTAGAACATCACACCACACACTCAGTACTGATAACTAGATCACAACTGACTAGTTAATCTATAACCGGACAGCACGAGTAACAGGTAAGTAGGTAGAGCCTTATGTCGCACTCGACATAAAATCGGTCATTCTGGACTTTCGGAGACGAGTCTTTTCAGTCAATCAACTGCACTGCTACTCACAACCACAAACTAACAAACTAACCATGCGGCAAAAACTCCCTAAATATTTAACTCAAAATAACTGTCGCAGACAAACACACACCACAACATATGACGACAAAATCCTGTCTAGTTGTGTTTTAAAACACAGCAAGTTAGCACGCAGAGAGTCTACAGCCTGACAGTCAAGATTACAGTGATTCAGACTAATGGCTAATATTGACAACTAACCAAGAATTACATTAACTGACTCATAATGACCCTATACCGTCAAGTGTAGAGGCGAGAACGTCGGCGCTAGGCCACTGTGACCCATCACTTCTGAGCCACCAACATCCAGCAACTGACACAATAAATACAAGGTATTGTCCATTATGGGACCTGATGATAACTGGCCTGCCACGGCGCCCAGTGTGTTGCCATCTTTACGGTACAGTTTATCGAAGAAAGCGACCCGGAAACACCCAAAATGGCAGAACCATACTTCCGATCGTGAATCTGATGGCAGATTCTAAATCAGGAAGCCTGGATTCCTATTTGAGTTTCCGAGTAACCATATGTCTATCTCGCTTAGTTCTGGAGATATTTGCATGTGACAGACAGACGGACAGATGGACAGCGTGGACCTTTACTATAGCTGGCCCCCACATTGTAGTGGACCAGCTAATAAGTCAGTAATTCAATAGCAATATGTGCAATAAATATACTCATAGGTAAGTAAGTACAAGTGAGAAAAATTCTACATCCCACTCAATACATTTCAGAGATAAGTCAGTCGAGGCAATTGATTGCACTTGTTCTGACAAGTGACAACCAAACTCCCAGCAACTGAGCAAAAACACAGAATAATTCCTAAAAAAACCAACACAAAATCTACAACAACAGCTCTCGTATACATAAAACTTGACCTCGTAAAACTGACCACATGGCAGCCTGCCGACTGCCTGGCGTGGCACTTGCAAGTGCCCGCACTCATGGCAGGCAGTGCTACTGAACGCACTGACTTGCTGGAAGCAGGCAAAATGGTGGCAGCAAACGTAAACACTGCTCCAGAAACTGCAAATATACAGCTCCCGTGTGGAAAAAATAATAAATTATTACCACAACGATGGATATCTTCACCACGCAGTATTTTCGCATTCACCAAAGAAACACAATTATGCAGTAATATATGCATGTTTGTAATATACTAATTCAGTGCACCACTTCGCATGGGTTGGCAAATAGTAGTACCTCCGTTTGCACCTTCTCGTGTTTTGGTTTTGTAAAAGTTGTACTTAAACAAGTAATTCACAGAATACGAATGGTAAATTTGTGCATGATCGTTAATTTCCATCGTTTTTATGATTACCAGACAGCCGAGTGGAGTGTGTGAACGAAAATTCATTGAATATTGTTGTAAACATTGGTCACGTGTGTTTACATCTGCTGGACAAGTTTACTTGTGAAACCGCCGGCCTGGCAGGCTGCAGGAACCTCACTACTGAACAGGCTACTCGTTTGGTTACTCTGAACGTCATCTAGCAAGAAATAACACTGACTGGGTTTATTCTACAACTCTGGGACGCACACTTGCCAAGGTAGTCACAAGACAATAATAACCGTATTTTAAAGCTGTGTATAAGAGCTGTTAACTCCATGTAATTCTACTGTGATAAAAGAATTCTTTATTCACTTTGTTCTACGTAGACCGTCTATGCTTTTTATATGCTTTTCTGTATGCAATCCAGCATTCATGCTACAAAACAAACCATTTATCATTAGGCCACATCTAATACAAAAATGCAGACTATTGCAATCGATGATCCTGTAGCATGGGTGTCTGTCGGTCTTCTGTCACACCACTTACATGGGCAATTGCTCTTACTCATTACTATGTTACCGTAACAGCCACTTGTACACTGCTGTTATACGACACCATGTAGCCAACAAGCCCAGCGTTATGCATGTTGACTGCTGAGTTACAAGAAACATGAATGAGTCAAACCAAGCACGCACCATTTCCAGCGACGACCGATGGCCACTGAGAGCAGCATAGTGTGTGGCAGTGTAGCCGGCGTGGTCTCGCAGTGTTGGGTCAGTGCCATGTCGTAGCAAGTGCTCTACCACTCTGCACACAATGTGATACCAAGACAGTGATCACAACAGTCAAATGGTTGTATTTGTTTTCCATACAACTACAAATACAACCTCAACCTCATCATAACTGCCGTTCAGTTCTGTTTTAGAAAGCATCGACAGCGCAGTGGAAGGGTCCCATATTATTTGAGAACCTTGCAACATCTGGTAACAAACATTTCTCTGCATTTTTCAATAGTCCTTAGTGTATTTTCAATAGTCCTTAGTGTATCTTTGAAATTTAGCCTGGGTGGCCACTTGCCTTTTTCAGAATCCAAGGCCGATTGGTAATTTTGGATGTATATCTGGCATGCGCTGTGTTCTGCAATTGTGCTGCTGGTGGTCCAGCCTATCAAAACCTCTTTAATACAAAAGAATATGACAGTATGCAACATGTTACAGATGAATTCAATGACACTGTTCATGAAGACATGCAATATGTTTTAAAAATAATGATACCAAAAATAATAATATCAAAAATAAATATTATAGGTAACTTTGGCTGTACCTGTTGTCATGGGACTACGTAATCAAGATGGCCACTAAATAGTAAAATAATGTCACAATCAGATTCTTCACCCCCAAAAAACATACTAACAGACACCAACATCACTATTCTACTGTACTTAGAAGAAAAGTTATGACTTCGGTGGTACGTCACAGTTACCATGGCGGCCATCTTGGATTGTGAAAAAGGCAAGTGGGTGGCAAGTAGCCATCCAGGCTAAATTTCAAAGATACACTAAGGACTATTAAAAAACGCAGAAAACTGCTTGTTACCAGACATTGCAAGGTTATGTGTCCTGCCACATAAGATGCGGACTATTGCAATTGACATCCCAGGTATATGTCAGTCTGTCTGTCATGGGCTTTGCTGTGCAAACATAGCTGAATGGACTAAAGTCCTGCTTGTGGTGGAGACAACTGGGGACCCAACGAACATTGTATTTGTTGGAAGTCCAGATTTCTACCATGGATTCAATGCAGCCACTGTCAAATTACTTTGTTGTCCACGTGTTTCACAGGTGACTGTAGCATCAGTCACATTTCTACACATAGCAACAGACAGTGCTGAAGCATGACCCAGTGCATGCAAGGGTGACATAAGTAAGTGTTGCATGGCTGATGTATATACAGCACAGTGCATGTATCAGCAAAAGAACAGCCTTGTATCTGTAGATTTAAGGTGTCTATCTTCACCAGAATGTTTCTGTGGGAAATGCCCAGATTGTGTAGCACAATCCATTCAACAGACCTAGTGGCATTCTAGTAACACATACCTCTAAGTTTAGTTCGTGTGGCACAAGCTGCAATGGTCAATTGGACTTTAACACATATGGCTAGGCCCATCTGTTATCCCAGCAGCCAGCACCAATTACAAACAGAATTAAACTGTGTCAAAGGGCAGCACATACCTGCATGCAGTCACTTTTTCGCTGTTGTGACCTTGACATTAACCCCATGACCTTGAAACTAGAAGGTTACCTAGATATTCTGAAAATGCACCTTCATACCGAAAATGAAGTTGCTAGGTTAAGGCATTTGAAACTCCTAACAGTGGATGAGATATGCACAGCAAATGAAAGAAATGCGAAAACAACTCTCAAGGTGTCTGGTCAAGGTCAAATGTCACCAACTTCCAATCACTTCTAGCGTTCACCATGGGACACGTTCCTACCAAGTTACATCAATTTCTGATCAGTAGTTTTTGAGATTTTGTGCGGACACACACACAGATGATGTCAAAAACAATGCCTGCTCACAGCCTAGCTAGCATGCAGGTAATTAGGTTTTTGAAAAACATGCAGGTGTACACACAAAGACCTAACACAACAGACCATAGTTCACCTTTAAGAACATCTTGTACAAGCGTGCACGTCCAAGTGCAAATATGCGTTTTGTAATGTGTAATACAGCACAGAATGCCTCTAATAATGTCATATCCAATCTTCCAAACAATCACAACAGCTCTAATATTCTCTACTAGAGAAGACTCAAAAGTGTTTGGGGTGAGAAACTACTGACTTGGTATCAATGTCGTATGCTGCAGCATAGTGCAATGGAGAGCAGCCCTTTGTGTCGGTGACATTGACTTTAGCACCAGAAGCAGTCAAAGACATGACACACAAGTGATGCACCATGCACGAAGCATAGTGCAGCGGCGTTCTGCAACAAACGTTGGATGTGATATCAATTTTATACTGTGGCAGTCATCTACCATAGAAAGACAACTCTCATATGCTACGCACTGGGTCAAAGTATGAAACATAACAACATTCTATTACAGTGATTACACATGCTTACAATTAACTCTCAGCTTTTTAGCAAGGTTAAATGCATGAGTTACAGACTACTGCAATTGATAATGTCGCAGCATGCGCATCTGTCTGTCTTGTCACGCAGGCGACTGTTGTTACTCATTTGCCAGATGGCACCATTTCGATGCGGTCATTACAACATTAATGTAGCCACATGTTTCTCATTTCATTATTTTATTAACATAAATTCAGTAATTTAACATACAACAGCCACTTTACAAAAAAAAACAATATTTCATGGTTCTGCTACTGATTCTACAAAAAAACAAGAGTTCCAGTAAAGCAGCTCTACTCTCTAATACACTGACTTTTTAAACTTCACATCATATGAAATGGAACAGACAACTGCAAACGAATGCCATACAGTACTGGTTTACCAGGCCTAATATAGCATCCCCACTGAATTCTGAAAACCAAATTCACCGACTTTTCTGCCTTTCAAGAAATGCACTGATTCTCATATTTTTAAACACCTCATTTCCTCTCAAAAGCTTCAGAGGCATTCAAAAATTTAAAAAATAATAAATTTCTGGGAGTTTTATTAACTTGTTAGGATATCAAGACAGCATCATGCAGCTTTCACTCATGGCTATACATCAGCATGATGCATGCCATATATTCGTACATACATGTGTATTGTGTACATACCTGCCATCATGATCAAAAAGATTGCAGTCAGCACATGATGCCAGTAACAGATCAACGATGTCAACGTTCCTGCAGTTTCACAAGAACAACATGCACAAATGGTCTGTGAAAAATCATATTCTCAGTGCAATGAAAAATTCACAAATACTGTATTGCCAGATAGTCAATTTGACCTAAAATATTGACATATCCCTTGATCATCTCTCTCTCTATGCTTGACCATTGATGGGTATAGCGCCCTCCATGCTAACCGATACATAGCAACACTCCAAGCATCAGAAGAAGAAAGCCCTGTGCTTGTGGTGACATGCTCCACCCAGCATTTTCGCGAACGACCTGGTTGTCTCCTCCAGCTGCCATACTGTTCTGAGCCGTGTCGTGTTGTGACTGAGATGTAGGGCTTGGTGGGCAGGAGCAGCCTGATCCATACGCCTGACGTGGCCAAAGAGAGAGCGTCTCCTCGGACTTATAGCTTCATTTATGGACGGCAGCTGTGAGATTGTGGCAACTTCCTCATTCGCGATAAATTCATATAAGAGTATTTGCCTTTGGTTCGTCATATGAAAGGCCTACAGTTTCACTATATCAGCTTTCAATAGTGTCCATGTTTCAGAAGCATATAGCAGTGATGACAGGACATGCAAATTGTAGATGCAAAACTTAGTAGTGTTACTCAGCCGACTCTGCCTCCAGACACGATCCAGCTGGGACATAATGGATGAGGCTAAGCCGATCCTCCTGAGAATTTCTGCTGTATAGCAGCCTGATGAGTCAACATCACTGCCAAGATATGTGAACCTATTGACCACTTCCACTTGATGTCCTGACATGACATAGAAAGGTGGTGAAGGTCCAGAGGCAACATTTTGAATTTTAGTAATGATGTCAATACTCAACAAATGTTCTAATCACAAAACTATTGATTTTTTGCACCTGTTACACACTAGATATTTTGCACGCTGTACTCAACTAAGGCTAAAACAAACTAGCTTGCATCAGTCACCTTCAAATTCTTCGTGACTGTGGGATGAGAAAAATACCACAGTAAAGTGCTTTTTACCTGCATGGCGCCAACTACGCTGCAAGCAGGTATCGTTTTTGGTGGTATCTGTCTGCATAAAATCTCTAAAACTACTGATCAGAAATTGACACAACTTGCTAGGAATTTGTCCCATGGTGAACGCTAGAGGTGACTAAATGTTGGCGATGTTTGACTCTGAGAGCTACTCGTATAAATTTTTGTATTTTTTCAATCCAGGCTGTATATTTTGAATGGCTCGACCTAGCAACTTCACTTTCAGTTTGACGATACATCATCAGATTATCGAAATCAGACTCGAATTTCAAAATCACGGGTCCAGGGTCAAGGTCACAGAATCAAGAAAGTGGTAGCATGCAACTCAAAAACTACTGGTTGGAAGTTGATGAGACTTGATCGGAATATGTGTTACGATAATACTAGAAGTGATTTGGAGCTTTTGACATTTCAGCTTGACCTTTAAACTTGAAACACACTTTCGTATTTTCAATTTAATGTCTAAGTTCTGGATGCCTTAAGCCAGCAGCTTCAATTTCAGTATGGAGGTACATCTTTAAATATCCAGGTCGCCTTCGAGTTTCACGGTCACTGTCGACAAAAAAGCAGCATCATACAGGTTTGTGAACCCCTTGGACACAGTTTAATCGTTTCTATTGTTGTTACTAGCTATCTGTCACTACTAGCTCATTCCTTTCTATTGTTGTTACTAGCAATCTGTCACTACTAGCTCATTCCTTTCTATTGTTGTTACTAGCTATCTGTCACTATTAGCTCATTCCTTTCTATTGTTGTTACTAGCTATCTGTCACTATTAGCTCATTCCTTTCTATTGTTGTTACTAGCTATCTGTCACTATTAGCTCATTCTGACTGCCCTAGAGCATCAGCTCTCTTGGTGAACAATCTCACTATAAACAAAACAAATTGAAATGCCGACCCTCCACATGCCGCAGCATGAAGACACGTCCTCCCGGACTCATCAGCACAATCAACATTGAAGTTTGGCATCAGTGCCACAAGCTTCTTGAAGCACTCCAAATGACCATTCATTGCAGCCATATGAACTGGCAGCATTCCCCGATATCCTGGCCTGTACAGAAACATGTAGCTTCCTGCACTGCAATGTTGTAAGAAAGCAGCCATCACAATAATCAGTCGTCACAAAGTACATTACATTTCACCCATCACATTACTAAGTGGTATAATCAAAAGATCCAACACGACACAAGGCGTGGATGCATATGTGTCCACCATCCAAAAGTTTACATAATAATACTAATAATACTAATAATAATAATAATAATAATAATGGTTTTATTTGTATTGCAGCACGAATGCTGGATTACACACACACAATATCTGCCACACAGGACAGTACATACAATAGAATAC
>Ga0126335_1001093_pt1 | contig 14595 bp, 11 predicted proteins | sample OlaspJWI45metaG_FD_108409 | JGI IMG/M metagenome (GOLD analysis project Ga0126335, IMG submission 108409) | Marine gutless worms symbiont microbial communities from Oahu, Hawaii - Olavius sp. 1 OAHU.JWI-45 metaG | ecosystem: Host-associated > Annelida > Digestive system > Unclassified | place... | reverse complement strand
CGGTGCTCATCGATCGAAGGGCGTGTCTACAGTGGTGTCGGAGCTGTTTCGATCGTCATTAGTCGTTATCGAACGAACGAGCAATCGATTGGTCGCCAAATTGTGTTTGTGTAAGCGCCATGCAGTTCTGTCAGTGAGGGGCGGTCTGTTGAGCGTCCGATGACGTTATTAGCATCATAATCTCTTGCCTCAGAAACCGCTGCTGAAACGCGTTTAATTATAGATATACGCCAGACACGCTAGAGATGAAAGTCAGATCGTCGAACTATTGCTGTCAGTATGCGCATGGAGGCCTAATTAACTGTTCTTTGATATCTATGCCCATAAGCAGATGCACTTTTTTGTCTTTATACCAAAGTGTATTTTTGACTACGTGGTGTCAAAATATAAGTAATGCTTATCAGCAACCGTACAACAGGCCTGTTTAAATATATTATAGCTTTATTATAGCTTTATTTGCAACGAATGCAACACAGCAAGAAAGAACAAAAAACCCGGTGCGAAAGAACAAAAAAAATGACAATACCACGTTTCAAAGAACGAAACTATTGACATCGGACTTTGCTGGTTAGTTGTGATATCGTTATGACGAAAATCCAACGTCATGGTTTCGTGCGAAAAAAATCGAGACGAATGAGTATCGATTGAACTCGGTACACAATGCCTATTTGTCTAATTAACGCACTGGTATAGTCGTTAATTGCGCACTCTGGAAGTAATTACATTAGCTGCGCATGCGCAGAACAGACGAAAACTGTTCAGTGTTAATCCAAGAAGCCGCGACGAACCGCCACGCTTCACTAAAGTCAGTCGCCGAGCAATCAACTTCCAGATGTGCACCGTGCACTCACCTGCGCTCGCCACGGCTGATGCAGCATTTGTCGCTTAGGCCTACTGCTCTACCTCTGTAACCGTGTGCATGCTTCGATGATGACCAAAGGGTGACGCTGAGGGCCTACTGCTTTGACACCTTAAATGCGACGTCATGGGAAGCAAGCTACACGGTCATATCATAAACACGGTTGACAGTACCTCCATTTCAGTAGTCTGTGTATATTGCGAATAATGTGAACTAAGAGTGAATGACGTTGAAGTGGCGAAATTCAGAGTCATGGTGGACACGAAAGATATAGTGGGTGCTAATAAATATTATAAACTGATAAACGGGTCTTTTTTCCGGAAAACGGATTCATTTCAGCTAACATACATCACGGTTTGTTCGATTACGAAATACGCCAGTGAATGTAAGTTTCGGCGAAACACTACAGATAAGAAACGGAATTGCGCTATCATATGGTAGTGTCGTGTGCGATGGTGCATGGTGAATCACACGTATATTAGTGCCACACCATGGTATGAGAACCTACATGCGTACATGCAGATATCAATGGCCACACATGCAGCCGTACTTGCTGCTACGTTGGAGGTCTCCGTGTATAGTTGTCTCCGACTTCAGAAGCGGCGTCACGTCCAAAACGCATTCGCTACGGTCACTTTAAGCTTATTATAAGTCGATTTAAGCGTCCTGCTTTGGCGTTAGCATCAGCAGCCCCGTACAACGGTATATTGTATACATAGCACACGCGTTTAAATGCCGACATGAACCTATGGGGAAAACATGCTCTCAGCCGAGCTGAGCCGACTGTTTCACAGACTACATGTGACCGACTATTGCCGAAGGCAGTAACATTATACGCTGAAATGCTGATCTGGACCCCAGTGCCCTACTGATCTTTGGCGATGTCATACCAGGTGCTTTCTTGCTAAATGCCCCATGCCACCCACCAACAACAGCATCAACAAAAACAAAAGCCGAATTCCTATGTGGATCTTCTCATTGATGTAATATAATGTCGAAATAAAAAGTACGAAATAAATACCACAAACAATATCTATAATGCACCGAACTAGATGAACACAATATGGGAGTGGAAACGTACGGTTTTGTAATTTACTACGTATGAGCTATGACGTAATCTGGAAATTTTTTAGATTAGCAGTTTACAATGTAGGCTTATAGCAAAATTTGCTTCCTGCTTTCTTAGTTTTCTTAATTACTTTTTGAAGTCGGATTTTTCATGTGCACATAAAATCTGCATATTATCTAATGTAATTTAGTTTAGGCCATGGTATTATATAGCCTGACATATTATTTATCAAAAACAGTGGGGTAGGCAGTTTTTGTTTGAGAAACCACGATAAAGGTCTTTGAAGTAAGTCTGCGGAAAAGTGTCGGCTGACGCCGACCAATCACAGCAAAGCGGCACCGACTACGGGATCTGGGGGAGCGTCGTAAGCTCCAGCAGCAGGGTCCGATGTTAAACCTGGCAAAAAACTATGTTAGTGCCGTCTGAAAAATCAAAATAATGCATTTTAGTTACTACTGCGGTGCAGTTCAGGTGTACCATTTAGCTCTTTTGTATATTGTCCTACTTGAAGTAAACAATAAACAAATAGTGAAAAAAATGGGCGATTATGGGTCCGCGGCCCCTTCTAAATACGCCCATGTCGACAAACACTTGCATGTTTACAAGCTTTAATTCATTTTTTCAAGAATCGTCTAAGACATCTCCATGTAGTAAGATATTTGTCAAATCTTATTCCAAGCTCGGTATTAAAAACCCTATGAAAAAATTGTTGAAACAATATTACCTGCTTTTGCTTATGTAGACCTCTACCTTAATTAAGGTAACTATGCATGTGCTGGTTATTTGTCTATTGACTATTGCACAACCTATTGTTGTTCACGTTATAACTGCGACGATTTCGGTAAATAAAGATGAATATGGGCCCAAGCATTAATTTTAGTGCGGTTGGCATAATTGACAGCTTGAATAATGTACGATCATATTTTGGGTAAAAAAACCAGTCGCGTGCGCGCTCAATGGTCTTTTTGTTAACCTGACAGTTATTTATCTGATGTTACTTCAAAAGTTGCCGCCTGTGAGCGACGAACCTCTGAGGCTCTGACAGAGAGAAGTAGGCCTACAATCAGTAATTACGCATGTTGATTTTGAAATGCTACGGCACCAACTTTACCGTTTAGAATGATCAGACCTATATGAGAGTGTACAAGGCGTCCAGTTGCTTTGTTCAAAAGTCTATACATGCCCAATCGTAAGAAATAATTGATACATGATTCTATAATCATACAGTAGTCAAAGTAACATTCACAAGTTGCCAAATTAATTTGGCAAAGACCGCATCGAACCCCAGCCCATCGCCGTGGGTGATAGGGACCCTCATCTAATACAATGTTTTTGGGTCCTCAGGGGTCTCCATCCCAAACAAGACGTCGATCCGTTCAGCCGTTTTTGCACAGCCTGCCCGCGTGACAGACTGACAGACATAGGAATCATCAGTCGCAATAGTTTGCATCTCATGCATTCAATGTGGCCTAAAAGAAGAGTAAGCTTTCAGTTTTCTGCTAACATCATTTTATTCCCCAGCCTGTATCAATAATGTCACTTTTAAACATCGAAGCTCGAGTCCCCGCACATCACACTGTGAGCATCTTTCATGCTGTGGCGGTACAGCACTGCAGAACGCGTTGTCTTCAAGTTCAAAGAGGTCACTGTCATGTTTACTGGTGTTTGCTGGCGATCCCTGTTTCTCTGTCTGGCGCCGAGTCTTCTGTCACAGCAGAGGGGCTTCTCGGTGATAAATTACATACATTACCTTGCGACATTCACTGAACAGATCTGCGAACGATATATTATCGTCGTCGTTGAATGTTGATTGGCCCTCAAGGCATGTAAACGTCGCTTTAATGTCGCCAGTATACCGCGCTAAAACGCTTTTAATCCAGCGAGTAAAGCTCCGTAAAACTTGCGTAAACAAAGTTCACGCGGAGACGTGATTTGACAGGTGCTGGGTGTGTGTGGACCCCCAACGACTGTGAAATGGTGAATTTTGTTGCGCATCTTGAAAGTTCAAAATGGTACTGCAGTGTATAAAATTTAACAAAATTTGTAGTATCGGTATTTAGTTGGACATGTTAGACCCCCGAGGATTGATTAATATGACGCTATTTAAGTTCATGCCATACATCAAACTCTCACACGAATGAAAACTAGTTAGGTCTACAACATTGGGACTTAAGTGGGGGAATATGGCGCTCAACAAAATTACCAAACTCGCGCCAAAGTGTTTTGTGATAGTTTTACTTTGTACCATAATTATCCGATGCTCACACTTAAAATCTGCAAAATTTATTTTAAAAATTATAATATCCCATAAACGCTAAGTTTTTTCGTTGATACATATAAGCAGCGTTTTACTGCAGCTCGTTTTAATGTAGATTGTTAATTGTTTTGTCATACAGGTGCCTTTCGTGACACTCATAATTAAGCATTTTAATGTATCTGATGTGAAATATAAAAGCCAATCAGATTACAATACGAAAGACGCTATTCACACGCTGAGACCGACGTCAAGTGCTATACGAAGCGCGACTGGCAGAATACTAAGTGCCGTCGGAAGCAGAGAAAATCCGCCAGCGTGCTCGTTGACTGCGGGAGGTCAATAAGGAAAGGGGATAAGCAATTGGGGTGGGGCAGGGGACGAGGGCACATGCCGCGATGACAATAACAACACTGCTGTGACGTCAGAACAACAATCACGCGTACGCAATGCCTGCTACAGCAGCAGCCATGCACAGTGATGGTTTAATCAACGTGTCACACACACGGCAACCGTGCGCAGTCGAGCGTGACGGCGACCGATACGCCCGGCTAAAGGACGTTACAGACTGACGCACGCTAGCAATGAAGGCCAGGACACATGCTGATGTCGACCAACTCGATTAATTTCAACTAATAGAAACCGGACACGCTAGCATCTTGGGTTAGAAATATCTGTGAGCAACGTCTTGATTTGTTGTAAATTTCACGGAAATATTTTCTTGCTCGTATATAAAATTTTTCAATGAAACATTTTTGATAAAGTCATTAAGCATTTTTGGTGATCGAAAGCTATTTTTTGTCAGGCTGCTGCGTAATGTTATCAATTCAAAGCAACTATTTAAAGAAACTATGCACATGTACAGCGGCACAGCTTGTCCAATTTTTTACCGAAAATGCATGGTATTAAAAGTTGATGTAGACCTAACTAGTTTCTTTACAGACTGGTCGTTTCGTCTTTATCGAGCGCAGTGTCTGGCAGCCAATTTACTTTTATAAACATAATATCACGTCAAACATTTTTCCGGATTTGCTACAATATCCCATCTCGTATGTGGTCTGACTATACAGAATCCAGTTGCTTGGAGATCACGAATTGTCATGGATTCACTGCGTGTGAATAATCCTGCCGAAAGCACTCTCAGCATCCACAATAGAAACGTCACAGTAGCGTTTATGCGGCTATCAGAACCCAGCGACGGGTCTGAACGGTCGTGAATTAGCCGAGATCGTTGGAGTCAATGGAAGGTCATCAACACGGCATTAGCAGGACATTAGCTGCGACACCAGAACTTGGTGGATAAGGATATCTGGCTACGCCTGCAGTGGCGTCAGCAGCAGCTGCAGCAGTAGCAACTGGCGTGGGTATCAGCAGTCAGTCGACCGTGACGTGATCAACGGACTGTGACAAGGCATGTTGACATGCAGATGGCGAGGCGACACGTGATAGAATTTCAGGCATGAGCAGTCGGCGTCTAAAAGGTGCAGCGAAAACGTAGCGCGACAAGAACTACAATTTATAGAAAATGACTTGTGAGTGATTCAGCCGACGCGTGCAGAATTTTTGTCTCAGTATTTTAAACAGCTTAGTAAATTTTGATTAGATTTGTAAAGTAAATGCAAAACAAACTCATAAATGACAATTATACTATTAAAATTATTTAATAATTTTTGAAAAATTGCAGTTTTTTAAAACTTTTTATAACGTGGCACGTCTTTAAGCCACGCCCACTTTCGACAAGAACATCACAAAAACGGGTGTGTATGTCTGAAGCTATTCTTTTAGTTACATCCATGTTTCAAGTCTCGCTTATTCCAAGGCATCGTTACATGTACGATAAACGGTGCGAAACGTGCATGGATGCATGCATGCAGGCGTTGGACAAAAGAAAAAATAAACATGCCATCGTCATTGTCGTGGTTGTCGTCAACGGCGCCTGGGAAACGAGCGCCCCCTTGCGTGACCGACCACAACTTACTAATTATTTCGTCGTCCTGACAACGGCGCGCGAACCTGTCACTTAACAGTAAACGTAACCGACCAAGCGCGACGCGCGATGAACTCGCTCATTTGCACGAAACTGTTCTGTTGTTTATTATTTATTGACAAGACACATCTGCTCTTAAACATTTCTTTTTTACTGTGTACATTACTATTAAGCAAAAATTGCACTTTTTATTTTTGCAATGAGTTTCTCAAACTTTGTTCTGTTTCAGTACTTTTTGGTACGGCAGATACGTTTACAATTTTCCATTTCCTATATATTTTATCTGCTGTAATGCGAAAATTAATTGCGAATTGTTTCAATTGCAACCACATTACCGTAGGCAAATAGAAAAACGTTTTTTCTGTTACAAACAAAACATCTTCATGCACATATTTGTGCATGTTTAACGAAAGCGTCTATTTTTCTTTTTTGAAAAATCTCACTGCAAAATGAAAGCGCATGAATGCAAATTAAGCATTGCTGCAGGAGTAATAAAGGTATCACTTTTATGTATAGGTCTATGTAATTACTGATGCATTATTTAAGCTGCATCAAATGCAGAACGTGCATAATGCGGCCTATTGCGACTGATGATCCCGTAGACTGGTGTGTCAGATTATCTGTTATACGCCTAAGCTGTACAAAAACGATGAATGGATCGAGGTCCTGCTTAGGATGGAGAATCTTACGAACCCAAGACACATGTATTAGAATGGGGACCGAATTCCCCTGCGGCGAGGGGGCTAGGAAGAAGGTTCGATGCGGCTTTCGCCAGATTACTTTGGTCACTTGTTAGGATGCCATGTCTACCTGTGTTTCTGTGAGACTGAGGCTGGCAGCGAGATCCTTGCGTTCTTGTCCGACGACGTACTGGTTGCTGTCGAAAGCTTCTTCGAGTCGGACGAGTTGCGTCGGTGAGAACGCGGTGCGAATACGCTTTGGTTTGCGATAGTGAAGACATGCGAATGCGGCCGCTTGTCGGGCTGCATCGGCGCTGACCGCTACACATCACATTACTATACTATTATCATCGTTATACATATACCCTCAAAGCAGCATACAATATACAAGTGTATACGAGTTTTAACAGACAGTTTGCTGACAGTGATAGCTATTGTTTAAACACAGATAATTTTGCTTGTTTTTTTCTTAAATTTAATTTTTAAATGTTTTTTATAACAGTGCTGTTTTTGCCAAGTTATTTGATGGGTCATAGTTGTATGTATGTGTATACATACAACTAAGCAACAAACAAAATAGGCATACGCTTGCTGCGAAATGGTGATGCAAAATGTACATATACATATATTGAGGTTGTTACGTAGTTAAGTTAGTTAAGCTGTTTCTTCTGCTACCTTTACGGTGAATAAAGATGAATATATAACTTTGATTCCATAATTCGAGTTAAGACTAATATTTGGTAGGAAAGTTTGATTTGACGCATAAAAAGTCAACTATTACAATTGCAATACGTTTTGTATTTTACGTTTTTCGTAATTTTATATGCATTTATTTATTCAGAATTCGATTTAAAAATTACACTGCATCAAACCATGACGTTTCAATGCAGGTTTGACAATAAACAGTATTCTGCATGCTCGTTGTTACTGCATTTCAACGACTGTTTTTTGTTTTTAACATTTTAGGCTTACATTTTATAATGTGCATTTTTGCTGTACACTGAAGCCGTAAGTGTGCTTATCAGCTTAAAGTCATTTAGCAAATTACAATTTAATTATTAATTTACAATGTTTTATAGATTAATAGTACTTATTTGTAGTTCATGTGTAATTCAAATGACGACTAAACATTATTAAACTATAAAATGTAAGTTTGTGTTGCAATAGAATCGAGTTTTAATAAGACTAATGCCCGTATAGCGATACAGGAAGTATTTACCGGCATAAGGATGATGCATATAGGTGTGTCCAGAAGTTGCTCGAACGCCTGTCGTCAGAGGCAGTACCAGTGACGTAGACCAGCTCTGAGGTGGCAGTCGAGGTGCAAGGTCTTGTGGATTCCACACAGTTGCTCGTAACAATGCCGCAGGTCCCGCTGTGCCGTCTTCCAGGGTTGACGTCTGTCCTTGTAACCTCGTGGCCATGGGTGGTCCAGTGCAGCTGTTACCATGGTTGACCAGCTTCTGCACGGCGGGGTACGGAAGGTGGCCTCCGACTCGGAGCAGTGCCTCTGCCAAGCTCGCGGCACCAGCGTTGCAACTTCCGAAGACTGCTGCTGTCGACAAGGAGGAACTGTTACTTCCGGTGAGATTCGGCGCCGCAAAGCGAGCAAGAAGTTCCAGGTGACGTCCGGCGCTTGTCGCCCCAGGAACTGCTCCAGTTGACGTCGACGTTGTTACGCTTCCAGATCGCGACGCCGACTTGCGAGCTGGGGACGCCCGGTCGTGAGAACGGCAATCGTCGACTTGGCCACTTGATGGAAGAGGTCTCGGCTTCGGAAAGCTGGGACTTGATCGTCCGACGATCGACTCGATGGTGAACGAAGTCAGTTTTTTGCGGGTTGGCTCAAGTGCCGCCATTGATACGAATTTATTTCCGGCGATAATTTTTGCTGACTAGCAACAATACTATAATATAGTCACTCAGGTTTATCGACAACTCTGTTTATCGCAAAAACAATAGTCTCTCCGGCACACTGTTTCCAAATATTGTTTTAAGCGTTTATGTCCACTTTAACCTACTATCCAATGTCTAAATTACTGTCAATTTGTCCAAAAATTATCGTAAAATTAACTGATTGGTTTTCGAGTACGAATCAGAAGCGTGACTGATTAGGCGCCTGAACAGCGCACGCAGTCCTATTACTACAGCTAATGAGAATCGATTGTCGCAGCGTAATGATCAGACCCGCCTTGTCGATTAGCAGCACTCAGAATTCAAGTTACTCGTGAGTGGGCGTCTCCCGATTGTGAATAGGCCTATATTGTGACCACGCCCTCTCGTTGCCACACTGCGCCGGCGATTGGTCTGCACTCACTATACAACGTAGGCCCAATTCAATATTCTGCCGTCGCAGCAGCAGCAGCAGCAGCAGCAACCGCGTTTTTGCACCAATAGGCCAGTGGGCCGCTGTTGTCATGGTTGATTGAGCTAAACGCACTGCACGTATTTAGTCTAATTTATCCAGCATAAACTAATTGCGTTCGAATTAAAATTGCACATTAATAAGAGTCTTGTATTTCAATTGTCTTTTGTTTGCGTTTGATGCTATAATATAATACTGACTTTGTCTTTAACTGCATAGTATGTTTAAACAATATTTGTAAAAGGGTGGTGACTGATAATAACTGCTTGCTTTATGTCTGTGCTGTAGAGATGCGTAACATAATTCCAAAAATCAACGGAAACAGTAATTATTTTAACATCTACGATTCTACATTATTACCGTATACATTTTGTTATTCAATTTTATGCGAATAGCGATAAAACAATAGAATAGATGACAACAGATGATGTTGGCTTTGGTTTTAGTGCATAACGCCAAATTTTAAGATTATTTTTTGGAGTTAAGCCCAGCGATTTACGGCATAGGCCTATCGATATGACTGTCATGTTTGCGTGCCAAGTGTGAATGATCGGCGCCCCGTCCAGTCCGCTGTTATACATTATAACTTTAGTTACTGTGCGCCGCCGTGTAGAACTGTTTACGTGTCGTTGCGGACTGCTTACACCTACCCTGCAATTATCCACTGCGAGTCGCACTGCCACGCTTTTGTGTCGCCGTCGACACTTAATTGGTGCCCACGGCCATGCGTTCGCCCATAGCCATACCTGGCTGCGGTGTCGCTGGCTTCTGACGCTGATCTTATCAATCGATCGATGCCCGCTTTACAATATACCTGAAGGTTCATTGTTCTAATACGCGAATACAAGATTCTTCTCTCGCTCATGAATAATTCATTTCTTTTAGAAACCAAAGCGGGTAATTAACACAAAGACGAATACTAACTGACGCATTAGCTGACCCCCTTGATCGAAGCACACATTGCATATCATTTTTAATGCATACAGAGTTGATGTTTGTGATGTTGTGAGGTGGCAAACTGCTGTCAGCACTGTATTTCGCATTTTTGTATGCGAAATTGTTTTGAGCTTTTGTGCGTTGATTTTGATGCGTGTATATGAGTGCTGCGTATCCTCATCCTGAATGTCAATGGATTTGCATATTGGCGTACGTAATAAACGATAGATTAATGATAGGCCGTGCCCATTGTCTAACTTTTTAAAGAAAAATTAGCATGAAAAATACTCGCCAACAAGTTTAATTAGTCATTGTATAGACGAGACGATTTGTGACGTCGTAGATTAGCATTTGAAACGATGTAGCTGCAACTCAGAAGGCCCTACGACGGAATAATTAGGCCTCTGCTTTATTATTAATATACGACGACGTTTTTTTTATTTCTGTCGTCGTCAGCTGCGAATAGGTCTCAGTTTTTTGTCGTTCATTTGTCAAATCACTGGAAGAATGACAGACGTCGTCGCGTGCTGCTTGCGACCAAATGACTGATCGGCAACGCAGGCACCGTTTAGGCGTATACAGCTGAGAAATATAGAGATTAAACAACACTGATGCCAAATCTATGATGTAGCCTGGAACAATGCTTTTAAAAATTGATGGTTACTGGCACGAGAGTGTGAAGCAGTTATAATTTTACTATAAATGTTTGCCTACTTCTGTACTGATTGACATGCGTAAGATCTTGTTTTGGAGAAAAATGTTTTATCATAGCAATGTTGTATTGCACATTCCTGCTGCTGCTGAATGTAGACAGTTATCGCAGCCATTGCTAATAGTTACAACATCACCATCTAGATATTGTTCATTGTAACAATTTTATGTTAAAGAATATGTTTTGGCAAAAGTTTGGACGTTTGTTAGGCCTTAGCTGATGTTAGTATGGTTTGTAAACGAGCTGCTGGTGCTTGTAGGCTTATGTTGCAATTTCCCTTTATTGCTATTGTATTTGTATTCTCATGTATGTTTAGTTTTTAGCTTTTTTACGTAACTGTGCATTTTGTATGTACATTTTATGTGTGATTGTGCTGCCAGTTGGCGTAATAAAAGAATAATAATAATAATAATAAACGCCGCTATTTTTTTATAGTTTTCTACACACGAGAAAAAATATGCAATGCACGACGTGCATGCATGCGCGTCACCGCGATATTATTGGATCGGTTTAACGAGCGTCTGTCAGCAACGTGCTACCGTTTTTAAATTGATTGCATTATTATGAACAAAGACTGCCTTTTACGGCTTAAACCGCCTGTACGTTTAATCATCGGTGACATGTGAGCGTTCTCTGTATAACACAACCAAGCGAGAAAGAAAGTAAATGGATGCTCAGGAACGTTTTGTGTTGTCATTATCATCTAATTGAGTTTTGTATATCGAACGCCAGACAGTGGACTTCCGTGATGACGGTTGAAAAATTCAGAAAGCGCAAAGCAAGATGCACAACAGACTGAAGTTATCGATGTCTGGAAAGCGTGAGTGCATATCGAGACAAGCTGTCGGCGATGACGTTGACCAAGGCGACAACAGCAGCAGCAGCAACTGGCCTCTTTGTCAGCGGCATAAAGCGAACGACACTTGATATCGGGCGCTGTACTTAGTCGTTAATACAGTGTCGATATCTGCAGCACTATAGTCGGAACCACATGTATGGACCTCGTGTAGATGCAGACACGGGTCCCAGGGCTCTATCGACTCGTGGCCTGCTCTCAACGAGCTGCCGATTAACGGCATATCGGGTATATCGCCGGCGGCGGTATTCCATCGCTATCGCCCCGTATCGTGTCGAAAACAATTTAGATTTGCGACTAAATGCGAGAGTAATAACTGGGCTCGGTTCGGTTCGACTACTGCATGTTTGCTGGGTCTGCGTTCCGTTAAACGCATTACTCTAGCACTGGCAACAAAGACGACCTTCCGGCATTAGCGATTTTCAATGTCAGAAGAATTCGTGCTAACCATCAGACCACCTTCAGCACAAGTACACAAGTCTTTTCTGTCGTGTACACTAGTCGACTCAATTAGAATGTCAATGTCTAAACATTAGAATTGGTTTATTACATAGACTGTGACTGTGATGCAATGTTATAATGACAAGACGTCCGACTTGTAAAGTTGGAATCAAGAGGTCGTGAGTTCGACTCTCGACTGTACCACTTCTACGTATCAACTTTGGGCAAGTCACCAAACAGCATAATTTGGTACTAGCTAAATGCGGTGACGTCCTGCAGTTGGGGCGGTTACTGCTGCAGAAAGTTGCAGCAGCTAGGACCTATACAAACCTAAAGTTCGGTTCACACACCCGTACATGCTTACAGATGTCATTTTGGACCTGTGTTGTGGTCACGGCCCGCGGTGTCAAAAATAAGTAGACTTTTGACTAAAAATGCAAGACAGGAAAATGACGGACCTATTCGCATCCAAAACATGGGCCGGAAAACATGTGCATGGTGTGAACCGAGCTTAATGTTGCGTGAGGGCTGACTGCCTGGAGACAATGCTCGGCTGCAGTTCTTGCATATGAGTTTTTTTGAGTGACTACGCATTTTTACCTATAACATAAAGTCTGAAAAGTATTTGTTTCTGTATTTGTAATGTTACCACTAGTAGTTATTTATTTGGATTATCTAATAATTTAACAGCGACGTGGTAATTCATCGATGCCTTTAACCCTCAGGCAGGCTCATTGTATGTATCTGTATGCATCAAAAACTCCCCACGTAGACCTGCAGTTGCCATCTTGTGCATCGAATATGATAAATTAACAAGCACCAGTAAGAGGCCTACTTTTAGTTTTATGGATACACACGAAGTACCTAGATAATAAAAATCTTTGTTTCAGTTGTAAATGTCTTAAGATTTTATTTGTGACAGTGCTTTTCGTAGCAAAAAAATAAACATACACATTAAAACTAAATGTGTTTTAATCCTGTACCAGGTACAATAACGTACGTAAATTGAAAGTAGGCCTATAGTGAAATTTAGATGATTCTTCACAATCAGAAGCAAGAAGGGATAATTTTTTTAGCAGTTTATTGTTTTAGGTTTAATTTCGCGATCTCAAACTTCTCTCTTGATAGGAGCAGTCTTGTGACCTCAAAACTAAGGTCTTAAGTCCCAACGTCACTCGATCGTGTTTACTAGGCAAAGTAATACTGAACTCGCGACGGACTTGATTACGATCTGCAGCAGTGGCGGATCTAGTAGCCAAGCTTCCCTTTCTTTCCCCTTTCTTTCTCTATCCTCCCCTTACCTTTCTCTTCTTTCCATCCTCCCTCATCTCTTTCCTTTCCTCCCCTGCCCCTCAAATCCAGGTGGGGCTCTGAAGGGGCATGTTATAATTGAAGCAAATCCAGTTGAAGGTGAGCATGAGGGAGGGTCCCGGCCCTTCCCTGAATCCGCCAGTGATCTGCAGTGATTGGGTTCGTTTTGTTGGAGTGCTGCAGGCTCTAATATGGCAAAAACCCAATTAACTCCCTTCCCGCATAGAACGGCCAGTGTCATAGCGGTGTATATACACGTAGAACAGGTGTAAGATGCAAACAGCTGTCTGCAGCGAATTGAGTCTTATCGTATTCTGTCTGTCACTTGTATTGGTTGACGTCATCGCAGCAAGGCGCTTCAGAGACAACAGGTTGACACGCACAGCTGCTATATGTCAATGATGCGCTCAGCGCCGCAGCATAAACGTGTGTCAGTCACCCGTCGCTTCGCTTTTCATTTGACAGCTCGAGTCCTCGACCTCGGTCTGATACTTACAATCTCATTGTGTAATTGTGTAATAATAAATAATGCAGTCTACGAGAATTATTGGCCATGTCTCGTGTATACATATACGAAAAACATTTAAAAAAACAATATTTTGTCGCCACCAGGACTGTAATAACAATAGGCATGTACACCGTGGGTCATAAAAAACGTGCCACTTTGTTTTCCGCCATAACTCCGACGTTTCTTTGTCAATTTTTACACTTTTTGTAACAATGAATACAGGAAGGAATACTCTATTGAATCTTGTAAAAAATTTACCATCTCACCTTAACTATGTCTCGACTCTACCTCGTAAAACAAGAAAACAACATAAAACAGCACATATTGATGTCAGTGTTCACTATGTTTTATTACACAACAGCGAATACCAGTCAGCGAGTAAGTTCAAATGTTTATTACAGGCTGTGCTCCAAATGTCCGCCTTTTGCTCTGATGCAGGCTGTCAGGGGAACGCTGAAATTGCAGGACTGGACATTGCAGGACTGGACATTGAGGGACGACTTCGCAGGGGTGGACATAGCAGGACTGGACAATGAAGGACTGGACAATGGCGGACCGGACAATGGCGGACTGGACATTGACGGACGAATGTGTGAGCAGCAAACTAAACTTAAATT
>Ga0126335_1001092_pt1 | contig 14605 bp, 12 predicted proteins | sample OlaspJWI45metaG_FD_108409 | JGI IMG/M metagenome (GOLD analysis project Ga0126335, IMG submission 108409) | Marine gutless worms symbiont microbial communities from Oahu, Hawaii - Olavius sp. 1 OAHU.JWI-45 metaG | ecosystem: Host-associated > Annelida > Digestive system > Unclassified | place... | reverse complement strand
TGTCTGGTGGTGTATTTTATTATGAGCCACCCTGTATATATACACACATATGACTTCCCGTTAGTGAACGATACAGACTTACTTCGTATCTTCAATCTTGCATCATTCACATGACAAGATATCACAAGTTACTCAATTATTGGTCACATTTTCGCTTTCGACATAGGGGTACTTTAGTTAAATGCATTGTTGCTGTGAATCCCTGAACTCTATAACTAATGAGAAAACACCTTTGTAATCATTTACTTCACAGATCTTAGAACCCCAGATTCCTACGGGTTGCCTTTTACTTGGGCCGTTAACCTGCATTTAGGCTGCTGTCACCTACTTTCGAGGTGGCCTCTGCTCAGCTTGAAAAACAAGTTTTTAGGCTGCATCGAATGCATGAAATGCAGACTGTTGTTACCGATGATCGTGGTGTCTGTTGGTCTGTCTATCACGTGGCTGAATCCGGCTTCACTGTGCTAAAACGGCTGAACAGACCAAGATGCTGTTTGGGGCAAACGCACTTGCGGCCCAAGGAACATTGTGTTAGATCGGGGTCCTGATCGGGGTCACGTGACTAACTTTTGAATTTGAGGGCCTCTCATATCCCCGGAATGGCTGAAGCTGCAGACTTTTGGAAAATTTTGCGTGCGTATAGAGGTCAGTGGACCCTAACAAAAACTATGCAAAATTTGGCCACAGGGGGTCGTGGGCGGGGTTACGTAACGTTACTTTGGAATTTAGGGACCCCCTTCTCCTATCTCTGGAACGGTTGAAACTAGAAAGTCTGCGCGAATAGTGTGTGTAGTGCATTCGATGCAGCCTTTGCCAAATTACTTTGGCCTCTTGCAGTGTGTTGAAGACTAAGTTGATCTAGACTCGTGCTGCCCATGCCCGAGTGTTTGCTCTGTTAATGCTTATTTATGGTATAATTTACAAACTATCCACAGAGTGTCACACACTGCCATCAGGCCACTGTCACTGAGCGATGTGGTAGTTGTTAAGCAGTTCTGTGTTTGTGCATTGCAGTTGGATGTGATAAGGCGGTGTGGTCACAGTCACGAGTTCTTCTTCCTGGAGCTTGGCCGGTCTTCTATGACGGGTCCCGGTGAACTGTGGCTGCAGGTTGAAGACACGGTCATTGCACAGAACATGCATGAAGCCATTCTCAAGTGAGTCTAACTTGGATCTTAATGATGTTTACTGTTAGTGGTTACACGTCTAGTACTCTTTATATAGACGTGAACAAGTGGCTACAGCTGACAGACACCCGAGCTACGGCATCATCGATTGCAATAGTCTGCATCTTATGCATTCGATTAGTCCAGAAATGACCAGTTGTGTAGTGTGGCTGTGAGGTAGCGGTGTGAATATGATGCGTTTGTATTGCTGAATCTTTCTGAGCAATAAGTTGACAAGTTGCTCACATCTGTTTACTGTTTCGTCAAAGCAACAAAAAGGTTTTAGTGTATCATAACTGCTGCATGTTACAGATAATTATAAAATATAAGTTAACTAACTGCATTCATTTTTGTTTACCAAATGTAAGTCGCGTGTGTGCACAGCCTATAACAGCATGAACTGTTCCTTGTTCACTACTGCTGAGCAGAAAACTGATATTTATTTACAAATTTACAGTAGTTGTAAGTGATCCTAGTCATATAATTACTTTTACCAGCTTACTGTTACTTTTTACAGGGTATGAATGTATTCGTTAAGGCAGTAAAATATACTGTGTATATCAGCATTGATCTTTTATCACATTAGTCCAACTCAAAGTCATATAAGGAGCTGGTTTGCTTGTCTGCCAACTGACCTAGATTGTTTCGAGTGGGATGTTTAATTCTGCTATTAATCACGTACTGCAATTTAGTTTTGATGAGTGTAAAGCATAAATGGATGATGTTGCTGTTCAGTGCAATGAAGAATAATACGTTCACGGTCCAGCCACATCGGCCGCGCACACAATCGTCCACCGACAAGCCCAACAAGAGGCTGCGACCTTCACATCCACCCATGTCTCGGTCTCAGAGCATCAGTGTTCACAACAAAGACAAACAAAGGTCTCTGAACAAGTCATGAGTCATTGTGTGTTCTTTGTCAGCCGTAAACCTTTTACAAATTACAGTCGCGTGCAGCATTTCGTCAGGATTAAAGCTGTCCAGAAATTACAAGCCAGTTAAGTATAGCCAGAGTTATAGTCAAAATGTAGAATGTCATGTTTTTATGGTCCACTGTGTATAAGTAAGTCTCTGTGTCAGTCTGTCTTTGTCTGTCTGTTCTCTCGTAACATGGGAATGGATAGGACCGTACTGGTATAGTTGTGCACTTGTCTTGAGACAGAACGTATAATGTTATAGGCCTGTCTCTCTGTCTCTGTCCATCTGGTTTCCAGGGATAAGTTCAGTTACTGGTTACTTCAGTTCCTTTAGACCCAGAGTTACCTAACTGTAAACAAACGTTGCGCATGGATCATTCCATAAATATTGGAGCAATGTATGGATCAACTTTTTGCGCCCACTGGAGAGCTCATTTTTTAGATCGGTCTGAAACATCGAGGCAGTGATGTCACCGTAGCATTTGTTTACATTTTTCCAGGCTTTAGTTCTCGAGACAATTTTCAAATACTTGGTCTTGGTCTTGGAGCTCTTGAGTCTTGGGTTTTCATCAGACTGGGACCCTTATGCTGTGATTAGCTTAGAGGCGGTTGCCTACAGTTAGCCTAGTTCTTATTGTAACACAGTGGAGTGGTTCTGGTGGGACTGAAGCCTATCTCAGTGGCCAACTGGCTTCCTTCAGTGCTTTGACGCTGTTGGTTGGTTCATCTGGCCTGTAAAAATCGTCCTCCGAAATGACCTATAAAGTGTCGAGTGGGACGTTAAACCTCTGCTCACTCACTCTCTCGAGACACTTGAGTCTCGGGGTCTTAAAATACTGTATCATGTTCGACAATACGAGTAACTTTACTGCTTAAAACATCAAATAGTTGATTAAATATCAAAGCCTGTGTAGCAGCTATTCAACTGTTAATGAAGCTCCAGTCAGTGCTCATGGACGACTTTAGATTAGTGACCATTCTTCGCCTGTCAGATTATACACTTGGGCTGAAGTAGGATGCAGTGACATGTACAAACCGTTGTATCAATTGTCAGACAGCTTCTCTCTGCCTGTCATCTCCACGGCCGAGCAGTGCATTTTTCAGCCCCTGTGGTTTGCTGATGAGGTCAAATGAATGGGCAATAAAATACTTCCCAGCCAGTGTTTGCATTGCAGTAATGAGTAGTAAAGTCTGACGGTGTTGCATAGTGTGTAGTCGTGGCAGTTTTTTTGTTATGTTGTACACACATTTACGCACAAAAAGTGAGTGTATGGGTTGATTCTCTGTTACAATCACACGAGTGTATAATACCTGGCTGTGTGCTACTGTTTGTTTCATTGTGCTCCACTGATGTTACTGCTGCAGTGGCACAACAAGGGCAGCATCGGTGATGTCTGCGGCTGTCACGGCTGACTCGTCTCCGCAGTCGTTCGGTAGTTGTTCCGAGCATCTGTTTGGTGTGAGAGCCGACTCTGACCGGCATTCTGCTGTCTCGTCTGTCGAGGACATGGACCTCGGTTATCCTTCCAGGTCAGTCTCTGGCTTCTGTGGCGTTCATATTGCTGCAATAACTTTACTAACTTTAAGAAAGATTTAAAGATCAAATGCAACGTTTTTTTTGCGTCGCTGCCTGTAAAGGCAAAAGACGCAATGTGTATCCCGGTTGTGATGTCTGTCCTTCTGTCTGTCTGTCTGTAATCAGAATGCATGGAATGTGCAAGCAAAGAGCCTATAGGCCGCACAAGTGGCGGCCAGCTGCAGCGGTGCAGCCACTCTCCACGGCCCCTGACGTCACAAGCTATTATTAACTTGGGCCATGCTGACGCAAACCTTTCTGGCAACCAGCATCTAGTTTTGGTTGTTAAACTAAATTGCTCGTCATCTGTCTTAGTGATAATCAAACCCATTTGAATGTCGAGGAAGGTCAGTAAAATGAGCAAATTGTCGTAATAGTGTCTGAAGGTGCACACCCATGTTGCAAGTCGATGATGTCATACCAGGAAAACAACCAAACATTCTTGTCTGTATTTATAATTAAGATTAATATTTATAATGTCAAGCGATTTGTCAGCAGAACCTCTGCAACTGTACACTGTTGACACAAGCTGGGCTCAGTCGGCAACTGCAGTGGAGTGCTGAAACGTTCTGCCGCAACCCGGAAAATGTTTTGACAACCAATCGCACAACAACACACGGGCATAATGATGAACTTAGAAATATGTCCTTCAAAAATAATAAGGGTAAAATAGCCTCTTTAAAGAATTATAAAGAATCTCAGTGTAAGCAAAACGAGCCCATCCTGATACGACGTCACGGATGACGATGATTTCCAGAAATTGCCGAAGAATAACTATACTAAAAAGACCATTAAACTTCTACTTTTCAGCATTTTGCGGTGTAATTTATTAAAATTTATTATGCAGGCGTGTTTATATTGCAGTAAGCAGCTAGAAACTACTTTACATCAATTTTGTGATTATACCTTTGCATATCACTTTTAAAGTCTCACGTGTACAAAATTTCACATGTGCAGCATGACGGTTTCGCTGCGAAGTGCTTGCTGTTGAGGCAGCTCATGTTGCTTACGGCACTATATAAGTTGTCTGCTTTACTTGGTTACAACTGCTCTGAGTAGTTCTACATTTTGCCGTCAGCGGTAGCAGCAGTAGTCGTCCATTTCTGCAATACCATTTATCGCTGTTGCACTCAGCATTTATGTCAGTTTATGTCTGCGTGCATTTTTACGCCACAACGAATGTATTTGATTCATTCTGTTGCATAAAGTGATCTCGTAACACGGTGTGTTTGTCCGTCTGTCTGTCACATGGCTGTGCCAGCAATAATGGCTGAATGGATTGAGGTGCTGTTATTGTATTAGATGGGGTCCTGATCCCCCTGTGGGGAGGGAGAAGGGAGAAAATTTTGCCCTTTATGCTCTGAGAGGGGAATGAGGGGATTCATTTGTTTGCTGACTTACTGTCTACATGTATGGTGTAATGATGCCTGACTTTGGCTGCATTTGAGCTGTTGCTAATGTAAACAAAATCACTAGTGTTTTCCAGTTTGTGTTTCAATCATGAAATTTTTATGTTACCTTAATGACCAAATTACAGTATTCAGCCACTGTAAATGTATCCACAAGGAGCAGTAGTTGACAGGTGGTTTTGCATACCTATTTATCAGATGGAATGGTTACTGTAAACTTACGAGCCATAACTGGTTTACAGTAACCATTCATATGATACCGTTTGAAATCTTTGACCTAGAATGTTCATTTTTGGTATGCTGGTGCATAACTGCATATTCAGAAAGAACTGTTCAAATTAGGCAGTACAGTATCAGTGCAAAGGTATCAGCAAAGGTATCAGCACTGCCAGTCCTCAAAAATGTGCAAATTACGATAATTGCTGCATGCACACAGTTGCGTTTTCCTTTTCTTGCAAATATGCTCTCGTTTTTGAACTCTGCACTTTGTTGTTTCAGTTAGACTTATCAGACTGCATTACTGGTATGTCAATTGAGTCTGACGCCAGATTCTGTTGTTAGCAGCTCCAAGCACTGCATTGTTAGGCCTCATCGAATGCATAAGATGCAGCCTTTTGTCATCAATGATTCTGGTGTCTGTCGTGTGGTTTCACCTGGCTGTAGTGTGTATCAGCTGAGCAGGTCAAGGCTGTGGGACCCAAGTGACATTGTGTTAGACGATGGTCCTGATCCCCCATAGCGAGGGAAGGGGAATTGGGGAAAATTGTTGCCTGCTGTACAATACAGGAAGAGCTGACTGGATACTCTTGAGGACTCAAGGCACATTGTACTAGATGGGAGTTCAGTCCTGCCACTACAAGAAGATGGGAATTTGATGCAGCTTTCACCGGATTACTTTGGCCACTGTTTCACTTTTATGCATCGCTGTGTGTTAAGAAATTCTTGAATATTTTCCACCTGTTACCACATGTTCCATCAAATTTGGATTCTGATACCACGCACCTGTCTTTCAGTACTTGGGCTGTCATAACACCCACCAGTAACCAGTGGTCTGGTTACAAATAATTTCCATCCCTGTGGCATTATGTATTATGACACAGTGTTATGCTGTGCTCATATGTGGGGGCATTAAGCATTAAATAGCCCGTTTCCATTCGTTGTACACACACTAAATAACGTGGCATAACGTATAACAATAGCAAAAGCTTTCAAAATGAAAAAAATTGCAATCAAGAGTGTCTGGCACAAAGTGTAAGGCATGCACATTTGATACCTATGTGGGCAACTGAGCATTAAGCATTTTGTAAGACTTTCTGACTGTGTCATCTGGGCCTATGACTAAAGGAAGGCAGAATAGAGAGCCGCAGGTGTTTAGTGTTCAAACATTATATGTATGCATCACTTTTAGAACATGTCCTCAGCGGATTGTGATGTTATTGTGTTATCAGTGGTGCTGGATCAACAAGGTCCATAACGCCAGAAGGCCCAATACAGGAAGAACCGTCCGATGGTGAATACTTTAGCATGAATCCTCAGTTGACTGCCTCAGGTAATCTTTGTTGTTGCAGTTGTTGTTGTTGTTGTTGTTGTATAAGGTGACTTTTATATCAACAAATATGACTGTTACATTTGCTAGTTATGTCACAACAACCACTGGTCACCAAAAATGTATCATCTGCTACATTGGGCACGATAAAGTGATAATATATGCCATAATGTTGGAATCTTTCCCCATCCATGATACAAAATAAACTTTATTTTACTGGCTGTCATTGATTCTACATAATTAATTAGCATAGCTGTAGTATACAGATACTGTCCGAGTGTTATCTGTGCGTGTGTGTCTGTCTGTTAAACGGGGTGTCACAAATCATAACCCCTGGACATGGAGACTTATAATCTTCCACACAGAAACCTACTGACCAACCCTGATGAGAAACCAAAAACTAGGTCACACTGACTTACTTAAGATAGATGGGCATCACTGCCCGTGGGTGGCTTGTTCTACATATGCGTTCGAACGGTTGCAGTTTAGATTGTATCGCTTGCCTGAGTAGATTTTTGACTGCAGTTTTATGTAGTTGTTATCGTTGAGAACATTTCCTTACGTTTCCATTGCATTTTATTTCTAAGGCCAGTATCTTGACAATATTAGTTGATGGTAAAATTGAGTTGGGTTTGCAAGTTTTTGTTTTGTTTTTTGCTGACTGTAGATGCGAGAAGCCATCGTCCAGCTGCTGATGATCCTGGAAGCTATCTGCTGTTAAAACCAGGGGCTCTTTCGGCCAGTAACTCGGACTACATGGCGATGCCGGCAGTGTTAAAATCCAGCGGCGCAGAAGCTGTGTCTGCCAGCGATACAGACAGATCCAGTAAACTTTCTGTGTCCTCTCATCCTGCAGCCAGTGATTATATGGAAATGGCCGCCCGTGCTGTACGTAGTTCAAAGACAGTTTGTGAGCCCGGAAATAAAAAGGCATCAGACGTTTCAACGAGAAAGTTGAGCACTGGGTCGCGAGGCACAAACGAGTCCGGAAGTAGAAATGTGTCGGAAGTTTCATCAAAAAAGTCAAGCACTGAGTCTCGGCCTGATGATGGTTATATGAGCTTCCAGCCGTCTAATGTAGAAGCCAGCTATGTTGATATGAAAAATGCTGCACAGCGCTCTGCAGGTTGGCTGTGAAATTTCACATTGTTTTACATAATTTCTGTGGTTAGGACGATAGTGCAGAAGTCCCATGGTCGATAGTATCCGTCATAATGCGATGGCAATGCATTAGTTTTGCAGCATCCTTGTCAAGCAGCAACTTTCAGTAAAGAATGGCAACTACGTAATGTGTTTCAGTCAGAACACATTCCGCAAATAGAAAATAACTAGTCTTTCAGGCCAGCAATTCATAAGTTTATAACAGAACTTCAGCCGCCAAAAGTCAATTTCAGAATGTCGTCACAGAAAATAGTCACAGTTAACCTGAATTAAGATTGTGCACCGTCGTCGAACTATCGGGCATAAACTATCGGGTTTGATTGTTGTCCAGTAGTGCGACTGTCACCCGATGCGATAGTACGATGGAACTATCGTTCTAACCCTAGTTGTCAGTGATTTATTATAAAAGCTTGTAGCAGTGCTGTCTGTGCATTTTGATTAAAAATGTGTAATCATTATAGACATCAGAGTTTCACTGTTTGAAAAAATTTGGGTATTAAGTTTGCAGCAGAATCTTGGACTAAATTGGACTATTGTGATTGATTGTGTGTCATAGTAATTCCGTTGTAATATATGATGACCTACGGACCTTTTCTTGTAATTCTTGAGACAAGATTGTTGCTATGGAAGCTTCATGGCTTTTATACCAAAAGCCAAAACGTCTCCTTATCGTGAATGCACTGTTGAATGCATTTTGTCAGAACTGCTCGACGCTGTGCGATGTGAATGTTATTAGACCTCATCAGGTGCATGAGATGTGGCCTATTGAGATCGGTGATTCTGTGACAGGGTATGTCTATCAAACTATCTGTCACGCACCTGCACCCTGCAAAAATGCTTGCATGGATCGATGTACTGTGTGAGATGGAGACACTTAGGGCCTAAGGAACATCGCATTAGATGGGGGTCCCAATTGTTTCCCACGGAGAGGGAGAGTTGATGGGATTTGATGCGGCCATCATCAAATTACTAACGCACATCACCAGGTCATGTGCTGTATGAAACTGCTGTGAACAGATGAAGGTTTGCATGGAAGCGGCAGTTCGGTGGCTTCGTCAGTGGCATCTCAGACAAGTGGGACTGTGTCTTCGTCTGTGGTCTCTTCACGTAGTGGCATTGCTGACGGCGTCGGCACTTTTCACTCTCTCTCACGACTACAGGAGATCTGTAAGGCTTCATTCGTCTCTGTGCTTAACTGCTTATATTGTATTACTTGTGTTGCATTTGATACATGATGCAGCTCAATGCTGTACGATGACCAGACCTTTTAAGACAAGGTAGAACTGCAGTGGTATTATTGTTATTATGAAATTTGTATATCGCACAAGTTTAAGCAAGCACGAGTCAGAGGCACTTGAGTAGGAAGGTGGGGAACATGACTAGTCGCAGAGGGAAAAAGGTGAGTTTGAGACTGCATTTGAAGGAGCCAAATATGGTAGTGGTGGTATTGGTAACGTTCTTGTATTGTATTGTCAGCTTTTGGCCGTGTTGAATGCATGAGATGTGGACTATTGTGGTTGATGACCCTGTATTATGGACGTCTGTCAGTCTGTCTCTCTGTCATGTGGCTTCGCTGTGTAAACATGGCTGAACAGATTGAGCTCCTTTTTTGGGTAGAGACTCTTGTGGACTCAAAGGGACATTGTCTTGGATGGGAGTCCTGATTTCCCCCACAGATTCAATGTGGTCTTCGTCAGATTACTCTGGCCACTTGTTAACTTTTTTGTTTACTTTTTGTCCACTTAACACGAACCATGAAAATTTCCATGTTTACTGCTGGTTAGTTAGAAATTAATCCTTGTTGTTGTCACCATTAGTTCTATTTATTACCATCATTACATGTCTCTCAATAAAGTAACCAATTTTGTTTTCTATAAACCCTTACATTTGTTGCATTATTGTTAAATGTTTTAAACATTGTATAGCCTGAATATTTTTGCGTAACACCAACAGTTATGGTACTATATTATAGCAGTTCTATAGTAGAGTCCAAGTTGGAGTCCCAAGTCCTAACAAATATTAGCATGATTCCGACTCTGACACTGTCGAACTTGAGTACTATGTCACTGAATGATAGTGCCACATGTCTGATGTGCATATGTGTGTTATAACAGCGACCGAGGAATACATGGAGATATGTTCTCAGGCGAGCTCATTGTTGCCTGCCGGGTCGGATCAAATAGGTCAGCATCTGCAAATCGTACACAGCTACTTCCATAGTGACGATGCCGTTGACGGTTCCCTCCAGAAGCGGGCTTACTCCGTAGGCAGTAAGCCACCGACGGGAAAGCCGCTCTCTTCTGGGTCTTATGTGGACATGTCAGTCGGTAGTGGTGCTGCTGGATTGCAGCATTCACTGAAGGATGATGCTGAGAAAAGCTGTAGTGCACCACATCTAAACGATGAAGTCTGTCGGCCACAGTCTGCCACTGCAGGTGCGGAAGTCTCAGACCTGTTCATGGAGCTGGATTTCAATCAGAAATCGGAAAATGGTGCGAAGGATTTTAGAATGCGGGCATCTAGCGGCGGTGCTCGGGACTTTAGCCAGCGAAAACTGAGCCACAGTGCTAAGGATGCATTGTCGAGGATAACTTTTTTTCATCGTGGTGGAGGCATGGGAACTTCTGTCACGAGTCATGATCCTGCCAGACGTCCACGAACGTCCACGATCTGTCAGGAGTCACTGCGGCCACGAACTTCCAGCTTTGGAACAGCTGATGATTCACGGCCTCGGTCATCAAGTGGCGGAAATGCCCGTTTTCGTGACGTATTTGGTGCCGACAGTGTATACGGAGCTCGGCATTTTGCACAGCGGCGTTTAGCTAACAAGCGACCGTCAGTTGAGTCGTCCGCCGATTCCCTGCCAGCTGGGGCTGAATATCTTGACATGTGTAGACCGAATTTTCGAGGCTCTGCTGCACAAACCACTGCAACACAGCAACAGTCTGACGCATACATGGTCATGAGCTTGGGCAGCAATTCTGCAAAGTCTACTGGCAATGCGGAGAAAACAAAAGGTCGCGTTCCAGCTGGCGATCAGACGAGGGCATTCGCCGACAGCGCAGTGCATTCATCGGATTCTCGGTCAGCTGTTCCTGATGCTGCGAATAAAAAATCAACAAGTATTCGAGTAGTTCCGGCTCCGGTGTCGACTTCTCGGGAAGGTAATCTGCCTGCTCCGTTCAATGTTGGGATCAGTTTTCAGTCTCTTCATTACACAACCCATCCCGGTAAGTCAGCAGCTGATGACCATGTACTAGTGACGTCAGCAGCAGCTGTCCCCATTACTGTGCCATCTGTTACTGGAAGTGTTGCTGCTCAGCAGAGTATGGAGGTCAGTTATGCCACATTGGACCTTCCCAGTCCTTCGGCCAGTGCAGCGGTAGTGACTTCAACAGATATGCCAGTGCAGCCTGCGGAACCTCTGTATCGCGGAACTGTGCATGCGTATGCCGAAATAGACTTTAGCCAGACGGACAGAAAGTAGCTGAGACATAACAGCCGTGTGTATACTCCAGAGAATTGTTAAGATAACTGGGTTTCGTTTGTTATGCACCATAGTTATTTATATTACCGGTAAAAGAAAATGTCTTTTAAGAGCCGGGACAGTCTGTTGATATTGTTGATACATCTAATGCACTGTGAGCACTTGTAATTCAAAGAAAATAGGTCTTTAAAAGACATTGAAGACGATAGTGGTCTGAAACGTTGTTGTGAAAGACAGTTACACTTACCGGTACATCAAACTGATTAGAGAAAGTAAGGGGCCAACTTCACAAACGACATTTTTCGCTGTATGACAGTCATATGACAGAATCGCTAATTCACAGAACATTTACGATAATCTTATGACCTGTCTTCTGACAAAATGGACTCTTTGATGTATTATGACAAACGGTGGCACTGTAAATGGACAGAAAACATTATTTGCACAAAATACGTAATTGCATAGACACTGATGTCATCGCATCAAAGAAATCCAACGGTCCAACTAATCACATTTTTGGGCCCACTGAAATTGTACACTTGTCAACATCAGTCGACGCAGTGTCCTCCGAAGACATTTCACCTTGCCGGATTGATTCACAATTATTTTAGCTTCCTTAATTGGTTAATGCTGAACGACTGAGCTTGATTCCATGTTATAGATAACACTTGCACCTGATTTTATGTTTGCTTACATACTTAATAACTGAATATTCAAGTCGGCTGCCGTTTCCTATCTGCTGATAATCACAGTTGCTAATCTGACTAGTAGCTTTTGGTGAAAAACTCACCACAAAATCTTACGAGTGCTTACGACAGTTTTTATGAATTGACCTCTGACATGTCGTATGATCATCTTACAGCATCCTAACTTATGTCATAAGATGATCATAGGACATATATTAGGATAGATTTTATGACACTGTTTGTGAATTTGGCCCAAAAGGTTTAGCAAAACTGCAAAATTGGTTTTGATCTTACCTTTTAACCATAGAAATGGCTTTGAAAGAAATGTTATGTTCTACCTTTGGGACATGACATGGTACTTTTGAGACTGTTTAAGCCATAAGAATAGCACCGTAATAAGTTTACTTTCAATCTCTATGTCAAAAACCAAGGAAATAAATTCACATCTGTACAAAGAGTGTGTTGTGGGTATTACCAGTAAACATTTGACTACAGGTAAGGCAGATGTTACTTGCAAATTGCAGTTCTCAACCTGGGACTCCAGACTCCATGGGAATTATTCGGAGTTTCAGGGTCACAAAGAGTGGTAGTGTTAACGAATTTGTTGTTCGTTGCGCTTAGCGTTTGTGTTTCTACTTGCCTGCCACCAGGCGCCGTCGCGCCGACCTACATTAAGATGAACTCTCGCAATCGCGTAGTGATTGTTGACTGACGTATTAATACTATTATTATAGTCTTATCATTCATACGACTGGTTTTGTTGTTGTATGATGAACTGCAGTTGAAATTAATTTGTACGAAGTTAAGCATCAAATTTCTGTTGTGGGATTACAGGGTGTTTCTGGCAGTTGTGGGCTAAAAAGGAAAACGTGAATATAGCGCCAATCGTTTGTTCTCTCAGCCTCTCAGGGACTTGACGAGCCGTTGATGATGATGTTATTTGCTTTTTACGTTTTTGGGTGGTTGTCTCACTGCAGAAAGGAACTTTGTTAAACTGTTGTAGACCGTGGGTTATTTGTGAAACTGGTGTATATAACCGTGTCTTTACTGTGACGTGATCCATTGGTTTTTTGCCAACTCGAAGAACAGTTGTCAAGCAAAGATTGTTAGTAGAGACAATCAGTAAGTAATGCGTTTGCTGGAAAAAATTCGGAGACAGACCGGTGTCCACTACTTGTGGTCTGTACTTCTGACGTTCTGATCATGCCATGCGGGCCAGTACTGTACAAAGCATTTGTACTGTTGTAAATATATCATTGTGGCATAATAAATGTACTATCCTCAGTTTCTGTGTGCTTGTGTCAACTTTCTGTCCTAGTTCTGTGCTGATGAGAAGTGAATATAATTTGCAGTCAATGCAGAAATAACCATCAAAGCAATTGGCAAACCGCCGTCAGCAGCAGCACAAGCAACTCGTGCAACAAATTGTGAAATGGAAGTCAATACACTTGTATGGGAAGGCAAAAGGGCAACTGACCGTAGAAGCCCTCACCAAGTGAGTGAAAGGGGCTGGCAGTTAAAGCCCTGCCACATGGATTTTTTTGAACAACAGTGTAGTATAGCTGTGCCACAAATGGTCTTACGATTAGAATGTCGTTAGATATGTCAGCAGCTGATAAAACGATATGCATAAAATTCAGAATGAACAGCATTTAGCAAGCTCAGTTCTGAAGGTAGCAACCAGTGTTCTTGCAGTAAAACCATAGGCGTAACTTTAGGGGGGACGGGGGGTCCGGACCCAGTGGCGGTTTTAGGGAGGGGCTAATGGGGCTAATGTTGGGATTAGCACCCCTAGTTTTTAAGTTAGCCCCCCTCTGTTTTGCCTAGCCCCCAGAGATAAAATTAGCCCCTAAGTTGATTCTCACTAAAATCATTAAAATTGTTGCCACCAGATGTCAGATTCTAAGGCTAAAATGCTCCAAATTCGATTTCCGCTGGGGATCCGCCCCAGTTCCCGCTTGCGAAGCTTAAGCGCTCCTCCAGACCCTTTATCCGAATTAAGGGGCTAACTTCTAAAAGTAGGAGACGGGAGGGGAAGAGTTAGCTCCAGTCCAGCCCCCCAGTTTCAAAATCCTAAAACCGCCACTGTCCGGACCCCCCACTTTTTGGAGAGGGGGGCGGACCCCTCACTTTTTGCGACCACTTGTTTCCAAAATATTACAAGCCCAAAACACGATGTCAACCAGAGGTCTATAATGAAAGCATGCAAGATTGCTCTGTGGTGAGTAGCAGCCAGAATGTATATAAGCTGACTACCGAGCAGTCAGTTTTTGCACGCCATTGCCATGGTACAGCAGCCACGACACTTATTAGCATTTAGCAATAAATGCAGTAATATACAATCGGCGTTACGTTACCGCTAAGTCACAGTTGGTGCTAATATTGGCATTTTCAGTTCTTGTATTATATATTAGCACCAACAGTGACTCAGCGGTAACGTAACGCAGTAGTAAGCACTGAATGCGTTAATTAAGCTGAGTAGCATAGAATAACAGTAGGCCTGGTTAACGCAACAAACGTCAAACGTCACCACATCGATTTGTTGTGGATTTGTTGTACAACTTGTTCTACAACAAATCGAAGTAATGCAGTTTGGCCATAATCAAATGAAGACATTATTGAACAGCTGCGCTGATGCATCGGTTCATTGTACAGGG
>Ga0126335_1001090_pt1 | contig 14612 bp, 9 predicted proteins | sample OlaspJWI45metaG_FD_108409 | JGI IMG/M metagenome (GOLD analysis project Ga0126335, IMG submission 108409) | Marine gutless worms symbiont microbial communities from Oahu, Hawaii - Olavius sp. 1 OAHU.JWI-45 metaG | ecosystem: Host-associated > Annelida > Digestive system > Unclassified | place... | reverse complement strand
TTAGATACGTTCACCTTTTTATCAATTTCTTTATTGCTATGTATGTACATCGTTTAGGCTTATATTGTATTTTACTTCGTGTACTTTTATATCCATAATTTGATATAGCTTTGCAGTTGACAACGTTTTTATTAAAGAAAGTTACTACTACTAAGCTTACTACTAGGACCACAAACGTCTCATATGCTCACAACCAAGGAAAACAGTTATAGGAGCAAATTATAAAACGAAAGAGCGTACTTTTCGCTTTTTAGTAATATTGTCAGAATATGCTGGTTTGACGATGTCAAGGCATTGACTGACTTGTCAAGTTGTCGGTGTAAGCCTACAGACTGCTGCACGACACACGAGATAGCATATGATATATTGGACAATTTTGACTCATGCACGCAATTTACCGTTAGATAACGACAATAACACACCGACATGACATGATATGATATTATATGTTTATTGTTAGCGACATATGGTTTATTGCAATCACTGACATGTTTTATAATATTTTTTGTTACATCTTAAGCTCTGCTCCTCTAGTGTTTTTTCTCTTCCGCATTGCCATGGTAACGTTATACATGTAACGTGTATAACAGTCGTTTGTTTGGCTTGCGCACCATATTGGGCATTTGATGGCGAGATGAAGTTACCAACGACGAGTTGCTGAAGAGGGCTGGGATGCAGGACCTATCAAATGTTGTCAAAGTGAGAAGACAGGGCATATACTACTGCTACCATCAGATAGACCGGGAAGTGTGGCTACGCAGTGGGTACCTGATGGAGGCAAGAGAAGAAGAGGATGTCCAAGTAAAACCTTGCGACAGACATTCCGGGAAGATTTACATGAGTTAAGAGTCAGCTGGAGTGGTGTTCGCAGAGTGGCCAGTGAGTAGAGTCGGTGGAAAAGCCTTGTCGCCCAGTACTCCAGCAGCAGTGGGAGGATCTAAGTCTAAGTAACTTAAGCGTGTCCCCGTGTGAGTGCTGCATAAAGTCTGCCACTGTTCCTTGAAAGTGCTGACAGTGACAGAAAATGACGACGAAGTCTGAGGTTGTGGGTACGATCAGCTTCATCGGGGACAAGTTTGAGCAAAACATGGTGACTGAGTTGGGTACCCAGGCAAAAGAAGAAGAGGACGTCCAAGTAAGACCTGGCGACAGACATTCCTCCAGGAAGATTTACAGAAGATGAAAATCAGCTGGAATAGTGTTCGCAGAGTGGCCGGTAATCAGAGGCTGTTGAAAAGCCCCATCGCCCAATACCCCAGCAGAAGTGGGAGAATCTAAGTTTAAGAAAGTAAGTTTTGCTATTTTTATTTGATGGATCGTCGTACTGACTTTATCACAACAATTACTTTGTATTTACTGATAGTTTTATGTTTGCTTACTTTCTCTTTGTATCGGCATGTTGTTCAACGTGATGGCGTTTTTCAGCCATGCAATAAAAGCATTACTTACTTACTTGAGGGCGACGTTCAGCTGTCTGGTCGGTGCACATCCAATTGCCTGTGCAGACACCGCTTGCTCCAAAATGCTGATTGGTCCTGGTTTGATAGCAACGCACCGGTCTCGATCAACGTGGTTGACCTACGTCGGGCGCGGTTACTATTTGGATGGGTGACCGTGTGCGGGCGGCTAAATCTGTTCAGTTCATAATAAGCATCAGCCGCGCAGATCAACCCACCCCTGATCGACAGTTTGTGCAACAGATACAGGGAAATTTAGGCTATCTTGTCTAATGTGGCTCTTTGGTATATTCAATCTCTTTGGCCTTCAAATTTACAGGGTTTGGGTTGGGGTTAAGGTTAGGGTTAGGGTTACTGTTAATACATAGAATATGCAAAAAGCCGCATTAGACAAGAATGCCGAAATTTGGAGATGAATCGCGGCAGATATATAGGGTGGGTCAAAAAACGCTCGGTAAAACTGCTTCATATTAAACGTTTGTAACCGCAGCGTAATTATGCCACGGGGGGGGGGTAATCCGTATACCAAAATGTTCGGCTGGAAAGCCAAAGGCATGGCTCATACCGTTCGTGGATAAACGCGCGAGTGTGCAGGTAAAACTGTGAAAACCATTACAACGCGTGCCATAACTTCGGCGCTTCTGTGGTCGGCTTCAGACTAAGAGGCGCTATAACATGTGTCTGCACCTTTACCTTTTACCTTTGCTTATAGGGAGTAAAAGCAGGTACAAAAGTATCTTAGCAAATGGCCGTCGAATGTGGAATGAACTATAGTGAGCTATAAGCTGTGTAAAATGATAATGATGACGATGATGAACATTCCGCTCAGACTGCGGTGGCCAGATCCGTCCTTCGGCGTGACATCTAACAGCACCGAATAGCGTTTGCGTTTGACAGCGGCGTTTAATGACATTTTTGTATCCACTTTCGCTAAAATCGCTTTTTATTTATGCATTATATAAAAAAGTGTTACTTAAGGACTTTTCTACTTCCTCAGTCATAACAGCCAATAGCCTACTCTAGATTCTGTCAACAACAAACTTAATATATTCTGGAGCAATCAAGATATCGTCATCATCATTATCATTTATTACGTATATTATATAACTATAACCCATTAGGAAACCTAAACTCCGGGCGCAAGCCCGTGAGCAAAGCTTATTAGAAGCGCCTAGTTGCAGCTCGTATTCGATGCTGCTATCTCTAAAGTACTTTGGCATCTTGTATCTCGTTGCTTCTATATGTCGATTTGTGTTCTTTCTACGATAAGGTTGAAGTGACTCGTACAATTCAAATGCGTTGTAATGTGACAAAACGTTTACCGACAGTCGCCAGATGGCGACAAAATTTTTTTTAAAAATTTTATGTTGGCTATTTGTAGAATATTAAATAAGTTACACATCTGTAATTTTTTTTATTAAAATGTGAGCACAGATCTAATCTTTAGGCGTATGTTACAGCTTATTTGTTATTTATCTATCTAAAACACCCGAATAAAGTATTTTTTACCATTATAACTCGGTACTTTCGTAACAAGATTTTGTCTCGGTACATTTCGTTACGGGTCACTCAGTACTTCGTTACGGTCAAATTTGCAGACTAGTAAGCACGGCAACCACATACCACATACAATACAAAATTGTACACACACGCGCGATCTCACTATGGGCGCCCGATATAAGGCTGAATTAACCGGAGTAGACAATAGGAGCCATACTAATATTTTCATCATCATCATCATCATCATCGTCAGCATCATCATTAATCTCTCATAAAACAAGTACAAGCAGTTACATGGACACCGATACGTATGACTGGACATGCAGCAAGGCACATAGTGCACTTACAGCTGCCCCTAGTGATGTACAGTAAACACACACATAAAATACAAAAAGATGTACAACAGAACAAAACATAGTTAAAAACATACGAGATGATCAGAGAAATTAACATTCAAAATACTACATTTATAACGAGTAATGATGCTAAAATCAGTGGAGACAGACAGTTCATTCCATACAGCAATGACGCGTTCACTGAAAAAATTCTGACCTAACCCGTGTACAATGTATTGTTCTCAGTACTGATTTGTGTTGTTCATAATTTCAAGGGCAGGGAGGCTAGTGTCTGCCTGCGCCCTTTTCTCTGCTTTGCTTTTACTTATTTATGGTGTGACTTTACTTCGCAGGCCGCAGTGAATGCATGCGATACGGACTACTGCGGTAGATGATTTCGTGGCGTGGGCGTCTGTCAGTCAGTTTGTCCGTCTGTCTGTTATGCGGGCGACTGTTCTGTTCTTACTCAGTTGCCGGTTGGCGCCACTTCGATGCGGCCGTTGCTACATTACTGTTACTTTCCCAACACCAGTTTGTTCCACTTTCAGTAACGTTCTGCTTCTCTGCCTATGAATGTTAGGAGCGAGTCCCAATTTGGCATCCAAGCCAGCACATGACATGTACACGCCGGAATCGGCAGAACAACACAATTTTCATGTCGAAACAGACTCCAGACCGCATGGCGAGCGATCAGCGGATGTTGTTAGGCATTGTTAATTACTCGGCTGCGGCCTTGGACGGCAGCTGCGGCGCCGTCAAATCGTATTGCCTACTGACTGGATTAGTGACTGCTGCGTGATTGGCTATAGCGGTTATGATATATGTTAGTACAGTATGTGACTTGCAATCAGTATTGATCGATTCTACAATACGGCCGTGGGCTCTCGGACTGCAGCAGGGCACCCTGAGTTCCCTAGCAGCGAAGTGCATTGATGTAAAAAAAACGTTCAAATAAAAATAGAAAACGTTAAAAACGTAAAAAAATGTGACAAAAATAAAAAACGTTTGTAAACGTAATAAAAAAACGCTCTCTCTTCTTAGTGTACATGTAGTTCAACTCCACGCCTGATGCCCAAGAAATGGCCTTCAAGGCAACTCGAAATATGCCATTCAGTTTAGTTTAGTAGAAACTGTCGTCGTTTCAGGTTAGCAGTGAAATCTTCAATATTGTGCTATTCATGGTCTCTTTCATTCTAATTACTGGATACAGTATTCTGTTATTTATGAACCCATTGAATTTCAAATTCCTGCAAGTGCCTAAAGTTCTATTCTACACATTTCCCACAGCTTCCAAAAGCAAAAGAACAAAACATTACTGCACTCGTCAGATTGAGTATGACAGTAATTGTGATTGACAAATGACATTAATTGTCTCCCGCAAAAGCCAAAACTACTCATAGTTTTTGTCCCAAGCTTCTCAAAACAAAAATCTCTCATTCCTGCGACTCCATGTCACTGTCACGTTTATCCACCAGTGGAATGAACCATACCCGCTTTTGCCTTCCCAGCCGAAGCTGGCCGAGTTGGCACCACCACGGTGAGTAAACAGTCTGCCCAGGACAGCTACGTGACGTAAATCACACTTGTTAGCTGTTCAGACCGTCACGCCTAGACAGTTGGCGATAGTTATATAGTATGGTTTACCCGTCCGTAGACGGTCACCCATCTAAAAACTAACCGGGCCCGATGTTGATTAACTTCGTTGATCAGATCAACGTCGCTAACCATTAAACCACGCCGACTAAATGTAGTCCCAATACTCGGCGCGCGTTGGGCAGAAAGCGTTAGCGATATCCCGTTTCCAGTGACCTCGGCATATGAGGATGGTGGCCAGTTCTCCCTCACCACGCCACCTTCGACATAGTAGAAACTTGGTCTACTCATCACAGCTGAGTGGGCTGGTAGCGCCTGAGGCGGAATTTCCCCACAAACTAAACTCCGCCCTCGCCCGGAATTGAACCCGAGATTCCTGCATGACGGCGCAATCGGTGTGTGTTTTTGCACCCTCGAAAAATGTTAAGATTGTAAGTTTACACTAACTTTGGCATCGGCAAAACGTACTTAAACAAGGTATCGTCCGGTGTGGGACGTGACGATAGCTGGCCCGCCACGGTGCCCGGTGTGGAGCCGTCTGGTGACTGTTCCCACTGATCCATTCACTACATTCACTAGCCCAATCGGCCCATTTCTGTCTGAATAGGCGAAGTGTAAACCCGGAAACATCCAAAATGGCGGAACCGTACTTCCGATCGCGAATCTGATGGCATCTAATTACAATCTAATCTCTATTCTGAATCGGGAAGCCCGATTTCGTATTTCAGTTTCCTAATAACCATAGGTCTATCTCGCTTAGTTTCGGAGATATTCGCGTGTGACAGACAGACAGACAGACGGACAACGCAGAGCATTACTATAGCTGGCACCCAGATTGTGGCAGGCCAGCTAATAATGTGCTGCCGAGTTTTAATATTCATATTTTGTTATAAGAATTCCTAGCCAGCAAGCTTCATACACCCTAATTTTCTTCCATATTTTGTATAGCGCTGAGATATAGGTTATTATGTGCTGTGTCGGCGGTCTTGGTCGTTCCGTAGGAAGTCATGTAATCAATGGCGTTACTCAATTAGTTCGTCCTGGAAGACTACTAAGCTGAGTTATATCAAAGGTGAAACTGTCGGCGTCTATATATCTAAGAAGATTGCCTTACTGTCGTATAGGTGGACCACCCACGCGAGTTCGTGCTATTTATTTGGCTTTTAGTGATTTTTCGTCTCACGGTTATAGATTTTCGTGGGATTATCAATTTTGGTGCTCCCACTACCTTAATCGTGACAACATGACATTGATAGTTTAACAGATCATTTCGGAAACCGTTTTTTCCCTTTCACTTTTCTGACAACTAAAACAGCGTGGAGCAATGGTTAACGGCGTTGGGCGTTGGTCTAATCAACAAAGTTAATCAACATCAGGCTTGATTAGTACTTGGATGGGTGACCGTCTCGGGACGAATAAACCATATAGTATGTAAACAGCCAATTACCACATCCGGCCAGGATACGAAGCGGGTCTTCTCGTACAACCTCGGACCACACACGGTGCCCAGATCTAGTGACCTGTCATAAAGTGGATCAGCTTTAAATCTCGTCCAATTTCTTCGTTACTAAGTGCGGACATTTGTTGTCGTGTCTCAGCATCTAGCTCATTCGTTTTTTCCGCCTGAACGCAGTCCTTTAGGGCGGCGATTGCTGTGGCAACGTGGCTGTCTGTGTGGCTGTGTGTCTGTCACGTTGATGTATTGTGCCCAAACGACTGAGTCGATCATCATGCGACCTTCAACAGATTGTAGCCCAGCCATTCTAGTTTTCCTGCACCCAATACGAACCGGATAGCTCGAGAGCATCCCCGTTATTGAAAGCGTCAAATGGGAGGGGGGTAGGTAACAGTTGGAAAATACGACCAATATGCTGTCAAGCGCTGCCCCAGGTGAATGACTGCGAGTCGGAAAATCTGTCGTATAAATCGCGACTATCGGGACGCAATGTTAAGAATACGATACAACGTGCACACGCGTTCGGTCGGCATGTCATCCACAGCTGAGCCTCTTGTTCTACCTTCTGGCCAACGTTGGCGTAATAATTTCTCTGCGTATCGAAAATGTAACGCGTCAGACCGACTGTAGCGCAGACGAGTCGATAGAACGGGTCCGCAAGGGGTTAACACCCGACTACATGAATATATATTGACGTAGGCCCACGCTGAAGTCAGTGAGACGCAACACATTTTTGCATTCACGAGCTGTGATAGCGGGGCATTATTACACCGTGCGCGGCAGTATTACACGGTGTCCAGCAAAAAAGTAAACTACACCTGTACTTTTGATTCATCCATAGTTCATTCATTTGGTTGGATACAATAACACGTTAAAAAAATTAAAGGTAAAGGTTTGCAATACACCCGGTGCTGATAACCGCCCTTTTGCCACTTAAAAATGACAGCAAGTATCATTAAAGACATAGATATGAAGAAATAATCTACCGGAAAGCAGACATTTTCAGTCTAGTTCTCGTGCGGCATGTTCGAACTTGCGTTTGCATTCAGTTCCACACACAGTGAGTGTATTATTATTCACAAAAACCTTAGCGGCGAATTTTAGGAGGTCTGGGAACCAGTGACAAGTACACTTTCAGACGGCATCCGAAGACTTCTGCATGCAGGTATTTTAACACTGCATACATTTATAATGACGTATTGCCATTGACAAAATCTCGCCAAAAGTGAAAATCTTAAACATTTTTAATTTTTGCAATCGTTAACGTATAATTCAACTTTGACATACATTGGAAGAATCGCACCCCGGCAGCCGGTAGTAAAATATCGCGAAATCAAAATACCGACACCGAGGTCTCTTACCGTAAACCCAAATTAGAACATAAATCTAATCCTAACCTTAATCCCCTCAATTCTATCTCTAATCCCATATACACCTTACCGCAATTTTTGCCCGGACGTTAACGAAATAACGAGAAACTATGCAAAAACGCAGCACGTTTACGCATAAAGCGTTACAAACAAATGCCGAGCACCACGGGATGCAACCGCTGGCCAATCACGCGCGCAGTAGCGCCAGAACAGTCACGTGACTGCCAGGATGACATCCACTAGCTAGAACATAACAGCAGAGACTGGTATTTTCCTGTTCATCGATTCCGATGAAATGATACCGGAGGCGATCGAGCTGTTCAACAAACGACAGGTGCTCGTCGACTCTCACGTTGCCAAAGATTTAACGATCCTCCCCCGCGATGGCGAGATCATCCAACGTAAAAATTCGACGTTTTTACGACGCCGAATGTAGCTGGTCGAGCATTTTACGCGTATTCTGGGACTGAAATTTATTGAGCACCTGCAGGCCAGAGCCATTTTGAATAATTCAGGCGAAGATCGTAAAGTGCACGGTGTGGTCTGTGTATACGTTCGTTTGATGTTCTGTCAAAGTGTGTTAGAACACTCGAACGTTGACTCTTGACTTATGCTTTTCTTTTGATGCGCGGAATTCGAGCTTAAGAATAGGAGGAGGCTAAAATTTTCTGGAGCCAAAGAATCAAATTGCTATTTGCCTAATTTACTGGTAGAACTCCGGATGAACTACCTTGAGGTAATAAAGCAAAAAAATAAGGGACGAATTATCGACGTTAAAACGTTTCTAGTTAAGCTTAGTTCAATTATTTTGTGTTTGTTTTTTCCAATATTGGTAAAATAAAGACATTCATGGTCAATGAAAAATATACAAAATCGATCATGATTTAGCGTTCCATTGCCGCCGCCGTGATTTGGAAACTTTTTTCCATAAAAGTTTGTTTGTTTAGTTAAAACTAAGACGTTAAGCCGCGTCGACTGGAAGCAAAAATTGAAACGAGTTAGCAAAGCGGAAATCAACTATGAATTGCCACTTAAGGCCATGCAAAGCTCGCAGTATGTTACTTATTTAGCTCAAAAGCGATTTCATTTTACGTGATCCGTGGCCGAGATGTACAGTGTAAAATTTAACATGGCGGTCACTGGCAGTTTATTTCTATTTCTTGTTCCGGTTTTCCGGAAAACGTCGTTTGAGAAGAACTTCGGTGACATCAAATGCAACAATTCGTGCAGTCACTGCAATATGGCAAGTTTACTACTGGCCGCCCTTCGGGACAATTTTTTTTATAATTCATTGAAATAGCAACGTCATAATGCAGAATATACAGATTGTCGGAAATCGTCGTGGAAACGCTGCTCAGAAAATGGAAAAGTTGCATTTAAGAGTAATGTTAGAGTTTGTACGTACAGCTAGTACACGTGCACATGTAAGCTTATATACAATTGTCACAAACACGCATGGTAGCATTATGCTGATCTCGGCTGTTCAAGCAACGATTTTGTGCTTGAAAGTATGACAACGCAAACGGAAATGAGATAGAAAATTTCCACCAGTTTCTACAAATCCGCTTTTTTCGTCTCAACTAATTTAGACCGCCCGGTGCGATGAGGTCAGTTAGAGAAGTCAGTTCGTGGAAATGGCCGTATAACGCGACCGCACATTAACTTTAACCTTTGCATTTTCTTCCAGGGACATCCGTAGCTGCCCAGCTGAGGCTGAGGCTGAGGCCGCATCAGTTTCATTTAATGCGCATCCCCAGTGGGACTGGTGGTCACGAAAACTTCCTCGAGGCACCAGCGAGCTTCATAGGTGTTATTTACGCGACCTCACATTAACTACAATCTGTTTTATGGCTGCCCAGAGCCAGGTCAGACCGACTTCGAATATTAAACTCGTTCATTCGTTGCCGATGTGAACTGTAGGAAAAAGAACAAATTTCCAAAGTTACGTGGACATTGGTCGAAAGGAAAACCAGACAACGAATATATAAACTATACGGATTTCGTCTCATCGTGGACCGGACTGCACGAAGAAGCACTGATGGCAACTGGCGCTGACAGAGCGCGAAGACGATGTCAACGTCGGCAAGACCATTCAGTCAATCAAGTCGCGAGTCATTCGTTGCCAATGTGAATAGCAATGGTCTGCAGTCCGACGCTGTTGTACGCCGCGTCTGCGGTGCTTTGTGCGCCGCAACAGCGGCAGTGACGGCGAAGTACTTGACACGGAAACAGGCGCCCGAGCGTGACGCGGAACTTTTCGCTACACCAGCAGTAGACGATAAAATTTACTGCGGACTTGAGCGCCAGCAGCAGAACGGCGAGTAGCTTGAAGACCAGCAGAGCGACGGTCGGTGCGCTGAAACGACGAATACTGACGACCGCAGTGTAGACCACATATGGAGCCTGTTAACATACAGCAAATAAAGCAAATAAAGTTTAGACGAAGGCACAGGCCGTAGCCCAAAATCTTAATTATCCACTACTGGTTGGCTGGTTATATACCTAGATGGGTTACCCGCCCTAAGACGGTCACCCATCCATGTACTAACCGGGCCCGATGTTGATTAACATAGTTGATACGACCAACGTTGTTAACCACTGCGTCACGCCGACAATCACATAAAATTCTTGGAATTAAGATAAGATAATTAGTTGTATAGTATATTACGCCAGATCGGCAGTTCAGTGCACAAAAAACACACAAAAATACGGATAAATAATTCCAAACAATGTGCAACACGAAACTGCACCAGACACATACTACACTACAAATCTAAAATCACAGAAAAACATAATTCTCATTAAAACAATTTCCTCTTTTTTCTCTAAGGTCCCATGCATTTTCCTTTCCTCATGGTCTTCCACATTTTCTACTTTTCTAAAAAAAAGTTAGGCGAACTCATCGTCAACAAAATGTTTCCAAATGACAGAAAGCGGGAGTCAAAGTGGCGCTATGACAGCGCATTGTTGGCAAGTGGCATTGTGTAGTATATGTGTATGGAGCATGACGATGACATTCTTCACCAGAACAATCTACTGTCACTGGTTGGACATAAATGGTAAAGCTGCATGACGGGACTGCGAGAGGAATAGGCTGGACACACGGAATGCAGGAATTCATGTATAGTTGACATGTCGACGTTTTAATAACATTCCGGGCACTGACTACCAAGTCATACTGTAGACACGACATACGCCTCGTCTCAGGTTCATCGCTGTACAGCGACGACCCATCATTACAGATTACATCTTGACGCTGATACTGACTCTAACACAGACCGATACCAACTCCTTCAGACTGTTGGTGGAGGCGAAGGTCAGTGGTCAGCTCTAATTTAGCACGCCGTTTAGCACGTGCTGCCAGGCACGTACGCACGCGGTGCGAAAGTCCGATTGAACAATGGTAGCTTATGACCAGACATCTTATGACCTGACTACAGTAGACAGACCTCTGTATCGGCGCCCAGGCGTGTGACATCTCCGGTTGGTGAGAGTTCAACTACTGAGTTCTAAAGTTTGTTAGCTAAAACAGTATAATAAGGAGTGTCGCTATTGCGCAGTTGTCTTCTTCGTCGTCGTCTGCATTGGTGCCGTCGGTCGTGGTATAGGGTTTGTCTAGGATAGAATGGATTAGGATTAGTTTAGTTTAGTCTTAGAGTTAGTTAGAATGCTGGTTGTCGACGGCATTATTCTGGTGCTATGTTTGTAATAAAGTATCTGAAATTACACTGACTGATGCTTTGAGCTAATTCCCCAACTTTAGCGGTTGGCTCTAGGGTTTCGAGTTTATGACTAGTCTTAAGTCTTAGCTTAACTCTTAACCCTATTGGGGCCAACAAGACTCACATTCCGACTCTTTCTGGCTGTCTACTCGCACACACACACAGCTTGGTCAGCCTAAGCCTACCGGGAGTGGCTTCCTCGGCTGTAACCAATGATACACACAATAGTTTTGTCAGTCATACATTATGCAACCCATAGACACGCCTAGGACGCTGCCACGAAAACACGCAAAGCACCTAGATGAGCATCATTACTCACACGAAGTACGCAGTGACCTACCAATAAAGATTCCGCAGATTCCTCCTCAGCCATCTGTCTCTGCCTAAGCCAACGAACTCTAGTACAATTACTATCTGTGAGCGTCGGCTTGCAGTGGACGCCTTGAGCAACTACTGTGACAGCGTCAATATCTATTTAGCCGTATGACATAAAATATTTCACTTTTTAAACACTTTAATTATGATACGCTTTGTAGCGGCATCGTTTGTAACACAGCGTGAAAAATGAATTTCTGACATTTCCCAAAGTAGTGCAGCAACAATTTTAAGGTGTGGCGGGACTTGTTATATCATGCCAGCTGGAAATTTCTACGCTTTGTAGCAATAAAATGTTTGAAATCGGTTAAGATTTGACTAAGTTAAAAGCGAAAAAGTGACCGATTCGCACTTTCTGTACCACTCTGTATAGACCAGCAAATGGTAGAATGTTTTTGGCAGTCAGCTGTTATGCATCAAAGTTTGTATGTTGTGTCTAATCTTTTTAAGCAGAAATAATGAATGGAAAGGACTCCATTTCCGTATATATCTGCAACGTCCGAAATACGACGTAAATTATTCACTACGATATTTTGCGCTAAACAGCCATAAACGAAGCTACAAAGCCATAAAAGGAGACAGCGACCAAACACCAACATGAATTATGAATGTCGGAAATAAACGCGGACAGCAGGTTTCGACCGGGTGCCGTTGTAAGAAGATAAAGACGGAATCAAGAGAGCTATACGGTACGTAAATGGATAGAAGTCGCCTTTGGTCTACTGGGAAGCACTGTACAATACTGCACTGTAGTAGCCTTTAGTCACGACGTTGGCTGAAGAATGCTGTTGTCACATCATTTTAGTTAACAGAATAGCCCATGGTGCGGGCGGTTTATAGCGATTTCATGCGTCTGGCGTAGGTCTAACTCTAATCCGAGCGCTATTCGGTTTCACTGTGAATTACTCTTTGACTGCTGTAGGGCCTATGTCTGGTTCCAACAATTCATAGCGTGAAAAGTCAGGTGCCCGTTCGACACTAAACGCTGCTCACTTGCTAATTTTGATCACATTTAGGCCCATTTGTTTACGTCTTAAAGAAACATCCGTAAAAATACAGACTAAAGCACGTGAATTTTTTAAAGCCGACCGTCGGCGAACACAAAGTCATTTGCTGTTTTTCTTTCCATTGACGAAGAACGACGAAAAAGCTTCAGTAGCGAAATCCTGCGGCTTTGTCAACCGAAGTGCTGTCGTAAGTCAGCAAAAACCTCGCAGAGACAGCTGATGCACCCTCTACAGTAGTAAATCAATCAGCGGCGTACGCCTTGCGCGGCTTCCAGCAGCTCTTCGGACATTGTCGCACGTATCTGTAGCCCACTAAGCTCAGTTGCCCTGTTGGTTGGAACGAATTCTAATAAGGTTTCCGTTTACATTGACCGTAAGTCAACTCGTTCTCGTTTCTTTGGGGTTAAGTTTAGAGTTAGGGCTTAGGATTAGGCCAATGAGTTCGGGTCAGGTTTTTCTTGGGGACGAGTTGACTAAGTCCTGAGCCGAAAGCAAATAACCAAGAACTTTTTCAGTCAACTCGGCACCACGTCAGCTCGTATTAAGTCAATCATTACCTAAACGCTAGTATTTATCCCTGACTGTAATTCTCACTCTAACCCTAACCCCTACCCATCTTTAAATCCCCAACCATTGGGAAGGAGTTTACTTGGGGGACGAGTTGACCTGGGGCCCAGTTGAGTGAGTTAGCTCGCCCTCAAGGCAAACCAAATCCAAAACCTAACTCTGCAGAGTCTTGTAACTCTGAACCAAATCGTAATCTTAGCTCTACCCTTGCCCTAATCCTAACCCAAACACCAACCCTAACCCTAACTCTAAAGCCTAACGAGTTCAGACGAGTTGACCCGGGGACGAGCTGACAAGATGACCTACAATAAGCCGGGGGGACGTAAACGTTTTACTTACCAAGTCTCTGTTGGTTGGAACGTCGTCGGTAACAATCAGCTATGACCCGTCTGTGCTTGGTCATTTCCGCCACTGTGCGTGGATCGCATTCGCAATGACCTCTGCTTCTGCTTCTGCCCTTTGCTCGCCCGAAGTAATCTAGAGGTTGTAGGACCATTCCTATACTAGACATCTCCACAATTTTGTTATCTATGGTTGGCCTCAGAATCCAGATCTCCTGTAGTTTATTTTGTCGTCCACGTTGTCCAGTCATGGCTATTATGATGTGGAATAGGTGAGGCAGACTGTTTGCGAGCCGTTGTGGTGCATAGGTCAACTCAGCCTCCGATCTCTGCCGGTTCGGTAAATGAAGACCAACTTCGGCTAGGAAGGCAAAAACAGGTATGGTTTAGGTATGCTTAATGAATTCTGGTTCCTGCGTGTTCCAGACATTTTGAAGATATCGTCGCATTTTGGAGTGAGTGAGTGAGTGAATGGAGGCTTAACGTCCTGTTGGTGGTGAGTGAAGGTGAAGGTCACTCGTCGGTAGCGAATTGGTTTATCATTAGTTTATCATGGCTAGATCACGAGCCAACCACTAGCATAAAGTTCGCTTCTACACAATGGCTAGATCTATCTACAGAAACCAGATGAGTGTGACTTCACTGTTGGCGCCCAAACGTGTGATATGCAGTGACATCTCCGGCTGGTTATAGTTCACCAGCAGAGAATAGAGTTCGTATCTTCGATAATGTATAAAACCAGCTGTGCGAATTGCGCAGTTGTCTCGTGCTGACTGGGCGTACTGAAGTGCTGCTGGTTGTCGTGGTATAGGTTTGCTTAGGGTTAGAATGAGTTAGTTAGGATTAGTTAGTTTTAGGGACAGTCGTAATGTTGCTGTAGATTGCAGTA
>Ga0126335_1001089_pt1 | contig 14625 bp, 9 predicted proteins | sample OlaspJWI45metaG_FD_108409 | JGI IMG/M metagenome (GOLD analysis project Ga0126335, IMG submission 108409) | Marine gutless worms symbiont microbial communities from Oahu, Hawaii - Olavius sp. 1 OAHU.JWI-45 metaG | ecosystem: Host-associated > Annelida > Digestive system > Unclassified | place... | reverse complement strand
TTGCGCGCAACACGTTGTTAAAGCGTGTGGATCAGTGCCGCGGTTTGGCCTCTGGACAGGCAGGATCGAAATAGAAAAGGTAAGGACAGTCGAAAAAGTCAGAAGTGTTTATTTCACTTATTTGGGCAGAACCCCCCGCCGAACCGATTTGCACCAAAATTTGCATGCGGGTGATTCCCCGACATAATCACATGAACAAGTTTTAAAATTTTGTGTAGTCGCAATTCTACAGGGGATCGAAATTTCGATTTTCTTATTGATTTTCCTATGTATGCAGGTGTCTATTCGTATATGTATGGGGACTTAGTGAAGTTACGACCTTATGGCGCTATACAAATCTGTTTATTATTAATATTATTATTATTATGACTTTGTGTGTAATTTTCACTGTGGGCATCTGTTAGTGCTCTTCGAGCCTTTATGTCCAATTAGCACTGTCTCGTAATTATTATCAGCGCTGATTATTGTACAGATTTCATTATGTGCTAATAAATAAATAAATAAATAAATAAATAATACATTTTTGCATGGGCCTTACAACAGTGCTGTCATTCGTTGTCAATGACCGAACGACAGCTGTCAGTAGCTTGTTAATGTCCTGCTCACGTCTATTGTGTGCGTTGCTACGACACCACGGATTTCCAGCAGCGTCGATTAACGACGTCTGGTCAACTGTCTTAGCGAACTTATGTAACTGTTCGCCTGCCTGGTCGGGTTTGTGTTTAGCAGCGGACCGTGCTCGAATGGAATCGTTCTTGCGTCGGTGTCAGCGACTCAGCTACTGCAATCGTAACATGCTAGTACTTAGTGAAATGTTTGACGATGCAGATTCCATTCAATTTATTAGAAACAAAAGGGCCATGAAACCACTTACATTGCATGCAGTAGGCCTAGGCTACATATACATATATCGAGTGTGTTAAATAGTAATGATAATCATTTTTTGTCGTATCTTGAATAATAAAACCCATAGACTGCAGTCTTACTTACAGGATAGATTTCGCTCGCAGTACAATTTGGGAACAACATCACACAATAAAGAACTTAAACTTATTCCACTGAATTTAACATTCAGATTTTTAAAATTAAAATGCTGTACTAGATTGTTATTAAACTTCCAAGTATTTGTATATTTTTTCGTATTTTTGTAAGTTACGTTTTTGTCTATTTTTGTGTAGACCTAGATCAATTTTTAACTTTGTGTTAGGCCTGCTATATTGTCATTAGTTGCGCTTGTTAACGTTACAATAAACGAAGATGTAATGATGATGACTGAGGTCACGAAGTCGCTGGACGGCATTCCATACCTGCGGAGTGACTGTGGCACCAGCTAGGCTTAATATGCCACAGTCAGCGCTGAGGCCTGCTGCTACAGCTGGCCCAATGCGCTGCCCCTGGTGTGTGCGGTGAGTTATGTGTATGAGTAGGTGTTGCGCGGCTACTGTCACTATATTCTAGTGACACTGAATGTGTGTGTGTAGTTAGTAATTGAGAGGCTTTAAGGTGCTCAGCTTGTAGCGACAGGCTTCTCTGAGACCTTTTCCCACATGCGCGAGTATTTTCCAACCAGCCCTAGCCACATCTTATACTACACGCCTACCTAGGCAGTGCAGCATGGCGGGCATCAGACTGGTGGCCCACGCAGTGAGGTATCTTCATCTGTTATCCTGCAGCCGGCACCCATTACAAGCTCATACGCCACTAAACCCGAGTGTAACGGCCTGTCACAGTTTAATGAGGACATAGGTACCTATCCGAGAATTTAACTTCACAGCGTGCCTACATGAATACCACGTGCCCTGGCTGGGACTGATTTATCGCTGGACGCCATGTAACCAGTTCATCGTTTACCTAGCAGAAGCCATGCTAAAGGCCTAATGGTTATGTTTGAGGTAGTGTAATCTGTTAATTGTTACATACACGTAGTATTGCGAGTCTTGTTCTCTATGTAAGAATTTGAGAAAGGCACGATATAGCAGACCACATCGAATTCATACCGTGCATAATGCGGCCCATAATTGCGACCGATGATGTCGTGACGTCGTGTGTTATATCACACGGACGGGTCAGCCTGTCAGGATTCCCCTACGGTGTGAGGATGAGAGAAGCTTTGATGCGGCCTTCGCCAAATTACTTTGACGACTTGTTTATTATATCCAAAGTTTGGTTCAATTCAGACATAAGATATGCAACTGTTGCAAACGATGATGATGCAAACGCGAATAGTATTTAATTCATAGAAATTTCTATCGCCCAACACCACTAAACTTGCAGTTCTACTAAGTAAAGCATCAGTAGCGAGCCAGCTGGTTCACGCTGTGCGTCATTTCTGGATGAAAACACCGCTCCTGCTTTGCTACCTGGAACAATATTTGCAAGTTATATATGGCGTTTACATTATTCAGGATTGTGAGTGACATATACCGCATTGCCATATTAAAGATAGACACTAGGCAGAGTTCTCAAAATCAGAGGCACAACATCAAATTCCCCTCCCTGCAGGAAACAAAATGGGGCCCCTCCGCATTCGAAATTTTCTATTACGTTCTCTATTCAAGCTGAAGTGTTTTTCTCTTATGCAGTTTCGGGGACTCATGTATAAATAATTACACAACAAACCACTGTTTAATGCTGAAAAATATCTTATAGTTACTGATGATTTACGTTAACTTACGCGTTTCCGTATAAACCATAGGTAAAGTAAAAAAGTGAAACTAACGAATTGATTTCTTTCGGATTATCACAACACTTTCGGATAATTGGTTTGGCAGTTTACATTGGTTGTTATCAATGGCCCATCATAAGACGTTTAGACAAAACGCTAAAAAGATGACATTCCGAAGTCGACTCACAATAAGCAGTTTCATTTCATTTGCGATATCCATCAGTCGAGTAGGACGCTGAAACAACGAGATTCATCATCATCATTATCTCAAACACATTATTGCAAAAATAACACAACTGCGGAGCATTACCATAATAAATGTAAAAAAACATCAGTTTACAACGCTTTTTAAGGACGACGTTGGCACACTTGCACAACTAAAACAGCAAATAAGCTTATGACAAAATATGATATTACTTGTGCAGCATATTGCACAAATGTCAATGTGCTGTGAAGTAATATGACTGCATTTTTTCGTCAATGACAATGTGGTCTGGTTATGTCCTGCATATGCCCGTTACGACCGTTAGTAGGCATACATGTATACTGTAGTTTATTTGGTGCTGTAATAGTAAGAAATGCTGTTGACTTACGATATTCACTGGTCGACTCTGGCATCCACGCTGAAACAACGACAGTAATCATGTTAGTTATTCATACATGCACTGAGTCTCAAGAAACGTCCAACTTTAGCTCTAACTTTATCAAATTTTAACCGATTTTCAAATTTTAATATTGCTGGAAACGGTATAAAATTTAGAAACATCAGCCCTTTATGGTAGTCTACAAAATTATATGCCATGTTTCATGTCTATATTGGTGACGTATATGATATGCTCATATACTTTAACCCACAAATAGAATCGGCACTTCCTATTACAGTAATTGTATACCAAGTTTTGAATTTCTCTCTGTCATGGGTTGGAAAAAATCACACGGAGAGAAGCCTGTGATCCCACAGTAAAACGGTATTCGACATCCTTATTATTAGCTCATTTTTGTTGCCCTAGAGCTCCAGCGTTTCCGACAAGTAGCATAGGTAACGTGGCAACATCATTTCGCATAAACCAACGAAAATTACGCTCTCTCTCTCTGTCTCTTCTCGTTGGTTTTGGATTCTATGGTTCGCTTTTTGTTTTGTTTTAGCATACTGCTAAAATCTTCTGCGTCGCTTGACATTATAAATATTACTATTAATTATAAATACTAATATTTACGTCTGGCTATGATAAATACAGCTATAGGCCTACAGTCAACATACATGAATGTTTTGGTTGTTTTTCCGGTATAACGTCATCGACTTGCAAAATGTAAATAAATCTTCGGGTGTGCACTTTCAGACGCTTTTACGACAATTTGCTTATTTTATCATTCTTCCTCAATATTCAAATGGGTTTGATTATCATTATAGACAGCGGACGAGCAGTTTACTTTAACAACCAAAAACATTGCATTTGATCTGTAAGCAATATTATGACAGTATTAATACTCTTTCAGCTATATGACATGAAATATTTCATTTTTGTTACACACGATATGATTTTTAAGTTATATCTTTCGCAACTTTTAACAAATGTGGACTTTTTAAATTTCCAAGGTAGTGCAGCAACATCCTTAAGGTGTTGTGGGAAAATATTAGGCCTATATGACTTTTATTGTAAATTTCATGCTTTTTCCAGCGATGAAAAAATTTAGAAAAATCGGTCAAGTTTTGACAAAGTTATGGTGGATTATAATCCAGAAGTCTTAGGGGGCTACTTTGTGACTTACCGCGGTAGACACGTGTGATATTAAACAGACATTATTGCTGTTCAGATATGCCTGCGGCCGTGTTGAAGAAAGCATTGCACGATAGAACATTATGTTCGCTCGAAACCTTACAGTCGAAACTGTCACGGGGGCGCAATAGGAATGCACCAGAAGCTCTGCAGAACATATTTCAGTTGAGCGCAGAACTGAGTCAGTGACAGTGACTGTCAGCGATAGTGAGTTCCATAAAGCTGGCCCAGAAATAAAGTGAAAATGTCCACATCGATTTGTCCTGCAGTTCGAGATAACGAGGTTGCCTTACACTGCTGAACGAAGATGACTCCGTTTGGCAGATGCGTCATGCTGCAATGCTTTTCTTGAACACGGGTGGTATAAACCGAGTTTAAGAGTCAAGCAAATAATAATAATAATAATAGTCCGACTATTTCTAACGCGCCGTAACACGACGAAGACATTACAAGGGCGCGCGAAGCAAGAGTGTAGTAACTAAAGATAAACTCACGGGTGGCCGGACCACAGGGGCAGTCTTGTTCATCGGAATAGTCTCCGCAGTCATCTTCACCGTCACACACCCAACGTGCTGGGATGCAATCACCTGAGTTCTCACACTGGAACTCATCGGATCCGCACGCTGTAAACACAAGAACATTGAATACGCCGGCATATATAAAGTTTCGCCAAGACACGGATTGTGCTGCTGGTCACTACGTGTAAGCGCTGGACAGTTTGTATTTTGCATTTTTATATAAGAAACTATAGTAACGAAAAACGTGGACATTTTTGGCACAAAATGCATACTAGAAGTGAATGTCTCCTTCTGCAGGCAAATAGTTTTACGTTTAAAGTTGGATATAAACAATGATATAACTACTGCGTGCAGGGCAGTCTTGCTCATCAGACGAGTCACCGCAGTCATCTTCACCATCACACACCCAACGTGCTGGGATACAACGACCTGAGTTCTCACACTGGAACTCATCGACACCGCACGCTATAGACAGGCACATTGAAAACACGTTGCCATAAGATTTTGCAAGGCATAAATGAAATAAAAACTTAAGGTCAAAATTAGTTAAGCTTTCTTTTTTATCTATTATAATTTATATTATGCTACTTTATTGGTGAATAACAAATAAATAAAATGTATGACCAGTATCTAAGTTATCACTCGTCCACGTCAGTCGAAAGAGCATTAACAAAACACATATAGTACTTGACCAAATTATAAAAATAAAATAAAATTCGTAAAACAACTGTTGAATGTGTTGTTAAAAATTACTTAGAGGCCGTTTTAGATTTGTACTCAAAGAACTAGGAGCATAAATCTGCGCGCTGTTGCTCAATCCTGACTCCATAGGCGTAAATTTCGTCCCAATAGCCTATTGGAGTGGCAAAGTTTTGAGCGAATGAATTATTCGCATTAACACAAGTTGAATAAAAACAAAAACTCACTGCAGTTCTGTTCATCAGAAAAGTCTCCACAGTCATTGTCACCATCACAAACCCAGCGTGCTGGGATACAACGACCTGAGTTGACACACTGGAACTGATCGACACCGCACGCTATACACAGGCACGTTGAAAGCACTGTTTTTTAGTTTTCCTGTGGGCTTACATGACAATCTGCTTCTTAATTTCTTAAAACATTGTTGCGCAAGCCAAGCTTCTTACCAGCCATATAAAATTATCTCCAATGATCATAGGCCTGAATCGTGCGTGAGAAATTACGTTTAACCTGTGTCTATTTTTACCTGTAAAGCGTATGCCAGTGGCGGATCCAGGGCGGGGGGCCCGGCCCCCCCCCCATTTTTGGCAAAGTCAATTTAATTTTTTTACATTGTATACAATGTTTGAAAAAAATATTTTTGAAATTGAATTTGGATTTTATAGTGGCCGAAATCCGAGGAGTTTTTGGAAGTGTGGGGTATAGGCCTATGCGTGTGTGTGTGAATCGAAATCGTGGCCGCTACTGTTTTTTGTTCAGCAAAGGCCCAATTTTGAATGATATCCGATGCCATTCTGATCCCAAAAATATATGACAGATTGCAGGAAATCGCATCTAATTTTTAAAATTTTCTGGGGGAGGCCCCCAGACCCCCCGGCGCTCGCGCTTTCGGCGCTCGGTTAGGGGCTTTGCCCCCTTACCGGGCCCCCTTTTCCAAAATTCCTGGATCCGCCCCTGTATGCTGCAGGTATGCCGGTAAAGCAGGTGTTACTTTTGGTCAATCTGGTAGTGTCTCGTGTCTCTGTGTGTTTGTATATCTGCTTTCGTAAAATTTGAATTTTACATTGTTGATTTCTGAGTTTAACCACAACTACTTTAAAAACTACTTTTACCGTTGTTAACTACTTTGAGCCAAAGTAGCTAAACTGCAAATTAACTATAAAATGCTGTAACTACTACACGTCACTTGTCAGTCTGATACAAGGCTAATGATAGGCACTTAGTAGACTTACGTAGACCACTAGTCGTGTCTGACATCCAAGCTGAAACAACAGTCATAATCACAATTTACATTAACATATTTATTACTGATAGACCTATTTACCTAGTACGTTATTATGCCGCATTGAATGTACAACGTGCATAACGCGGCCTATTGCGACCGATGATCTTGTGGTGTGGTATGTCAGTCTGTTACGCGGCTGCGCTGTACAAAACGGCTGAACGGATCGAGGTCCCGTTTGGAGTGGAGACTTCTGGGAACCCAAGCACATTGTATTAGATGGGGGTCTACGACCATGAGGCAGAGGGAAATTCTGCTCACTGTAAAGTATAGAAACATGCAGGAACACACTGTTCGGATTCGATGCGACCTTTGCCTACTTACTTTAGCCTCCTGTTGCGGAGGTCGTACGGGTAACTTTGGAATGCTTACCGTATAGGCGTTAGCCGTCTCTCAGGTTTCTTAAGTCTAAGTTCTGAGTTAGGCAACACATAATAATCAGGAAATATTTACGCAAAATGAGTGAAAATTATCTATTCTTCTAACATTGTCCTCGGTACCCAGCACGAATCGTTAGCGCTACAGGTAAATGGAAATATAGGCTATTCACAGTTACAGGCACACACAAGCACATTCAAAACACGCAGCACGACGTGTCACGAATAAGTTTTGGGTTAGGTAAGCGTAGAAGACATTTAATATAGTGCCTTATTATGGACCAACCCGATCACAGAAGCGCTCAGGTATGACAGGCGTTGTCAAGGGATCGCACAGTTTTTCCTGCCACCCACGACTTTATATAACCAATAGAATAAACTATATCATACCTGCCATTGCTATTCCAGCTGAGGCTGGTCTTCATTTACCAACGCTGGAGGTATAGAAGGCTGAGTTCGCCTAGGCATCATCACGGTGAGTAAACAGTCTGCCCAGGACCGCTGCGTGACGGGTATCACAGTTGTTGGCGGTTCAAACCATCAGCCTCACTGGGCAACTGCAGCGCAGGGGCTGTGAGTGTCGAATTCACGACTTCTCGAGTTGCAAGCCACGACACTAACCACTAAGCCACCAAGTCACCCAGTCTTAGTGGAAAACTGAACAAAAACTCACTGGTAGAAGGACCACCAGGGCAACCTTGCTCATCAGACCAGTCTCCGCAGTCATCTTCACCATCACACACCCAACGTGCTGGGATGCAATCACCTGAGTACTCACACTGGAACTCATCGACACCGCACGCTATAGACAGGTATATTGAAAACACGCTGCGATGTTTGGTCTAATAACGAAGAATTATTACGTCAAAACGTGTAAAGTCAATCAGGTGAACGGTCGAAAAGTTCATATACACTGTGCATAGTGTTAAATAACATAGTGTATGAAAACAGTAAACTCATAAGTTGAAGGGCTAAGTAAAAACACTTATAATGCGGTATCTTCCCCGTCCAAAAAATACTAGAAAATCCATGGCAAGCTCATTAAGTGTATGCGCGCAGGCTGTCAGAGACGTGCAGGCAAACGGCACAGGACGATCGATATAATGTTTTTTTCGCCTATAGGCGCGCAGACGCATAAAAACTCTAAGTTGCTATGGTACAATAATAATTTTAAAGATCGTACAACATATGCGAGGGTTTTAAAAAGGTCCAGTAGGAGGTCCACAGGTCCAACAGGACCGGTAACATCAGATAAAGCTGATATTTGCTTGAGCGAATAAATTATTTCAAATAACTCAAAGAAATATTATACGGTAACTCACTGCAGTTCTGTTCATCAGAGAAGTCTCCACAGTCATTGTCATCATCACAGACCCAACGTGCTGGGATACAACGACCTGAGTTGGCACACTGGAACTGATTCTCACGACACGCTAGAAACGGGCACATTGAAAACGCGCCGATTAGTCTGAGTTAATCTAAGAAAATTTATCAAGAGACGAATAAAGACAAAAGTGAAAAAGTCTAATTCTGTGAATATCCAAGTGTCAGTCAGATACCTTGACTGCATAGCAACACTTAGGACGATTCTCCAGAAACGTCGAGAATACAGAAAACCTTCTTTTGCAGCATACGTCGATATCCGCTCTGCTCTCGATTACGTCGATAGACAATCAGTATGGCTGCTGTTGAAATTCGAGGTCAAGGGGTTATTATTGTCAACGTTTTATTTTTTATTTGTAATAGCCCATAGTGTGTTTTTCCGTCACTATACCATCAGCGTTGACTATTAGACTGTCTTTTTTGTGGCGTGAAATTGCACAAATAAGCATGCAGAAAGATGCAGCTATCGGCAGCCGGGATTGTACACACGACGTTGAAAAAATACGACAATAGGTCTTAAAATAGAAAATCAAAGTGATATGTTACGAAAATCAATCAACCACTTCTGAGTATCTCCTTTCTTTCTCCTTCTCAACTTAAGCTATTTTCTGATCTGATGGTTTTCGAGTTTTATGCAAACAGACGGACACACAGACGCTGATAAAACATCTGCTTTGCCAGCATGGCCAGCGTGTGGGCAAATCTGTGATACAATAATGTTAAGCATCGTACAACATCTGTAGACCTACAACTTTTAGAAGGCTCAACAGAACCAGTAGCGTAACACCACGACTGATTATGGAGCATATTAGGCCTATATTCACACAAAGCAGACATTTTATTCAGTAAATGAATTATTTCAAATAACTGGAAGAAATATTATAACTCACTGCAGTTAAGAGTTCTAACGTGCCTTGACTTGACTTATGCCTTGTGTCTCCCAGAGGAGCATGTTTCCATCCAGCTCTGTCTTGCGCTGCCGTCTCCATCTTCTTCCAGCTGAACCTGAAGCCTGCTGTCCACATTTTGCTGTTAATATCTCTTTTCCAGGTGCTCCTTGGTCGTCCTCTTCCTCTGTGGCCTTGCAGTGTCTACTGCAGCGCTTGTTTGGCGATCCTGTCATCACTTCTTGTCAATATGCGTCTGAACCAGGTCCGTTTTCTTCTTCTTAGTTGATCTATCCACTGATGTGGGATTCTCCTCCAGCAGACAAATTATCCCAAACACTTATATCAAAGTTATCACCCTAAAGTTAAATTAATGAATTAGAAACAGTAATAATCACATCGAGCAAGACAGTCTTGTTCATCAGACATATCACCACAGTCATCGTCACCATCACAGATCCAACGTGCTGGGATACAGTGACTCGAGTTTGCGCACTGAAACTCATCGCCGTGACATCCTACACACAGCGATATACACTGTAGGAAACATTGCTCACCCGTCACGGGCGGTTGTAACGTTGTATCATTCGTTTGAGGCTATAGGAGAGCAGCAGGGATAAATAAAGGTAAAGTACAGGCGTGTAATTTTTATGACTGAGCTTGAGCGACCTCTTCTCCTAATAATATTCATTTAATAGCAATTGACAAACCGAACATCGAACACAACAAAATTCACGGTGGATAATTACTGTGTCTTACATTTAGTGCAAGAAAATGGTCAACAATGTGCTTGTATTTGCTATTTAGCCTACGGTGGCTCGGTGGTGTAGTGGTTAGAGGTCGGACTTGCGACTCGCGGTCGTGGGCTCGAATCCCGGTCACGGCATTGCCGGTTTTTTTGAGGTAGGTGATCGTTTCTTTCGGGTAAACTATCCAAGGGATGTAACCACCACCTAGGTTAACTCAGTCTTGAATCCCTTCGGGATCGCTAAATCGAGTACCAGTTTCGGCTGGGGTAAAGGCGGGAAAGTCACCTCTGCCAGGTGGCAGGTAACACTGTGTGATCCCATATGGTATGTGATTTCCCGTGGCGGTTAGGTGTGTTCACGAACTGTAATCAGTGATCATCATTCACTTTGTAGGCCTAATAAATTATCGTCGTTTGCAGCCAGTGTAGGCACATACTGGGATTCTGTGTCTCACTCCAAACGTATACTTTTTCACATTTACACAGGCCCTTACTAAAGACAGGAGTTGATTTCCACCAGCTTCCTCAGACGTCTGACAGGTGTAGGTCTAATAACAGTGTCTTCTTTAAAACATAATTATGTTTTGTACAGGCATGCTGAAATTTTACGCGTTTCTGAAGTGAAGATTTGTAAACATGATAGGCCTACGCGAAATGTTTTAGCTTCTGGGTCATTTCATCTCCAGATATCTTACCATAGCTACTCTCTGGAGACCTTTCCCAGACCAGATCCCCGACTGTGCTACCCTACGTTGAGCCGAATACTGTAGCTCAAGATTAGCAGAGTAGCTGAGCTTGTGTAGGATAGCTTTGCACCATTCAGATGTTATCAACTCACTCTCTGTATAACCTTCCTGCTTTTTGCCCTCAACGATACCAAAAACTAACTATTTAATCGCCCGACTGTCATTCATTGGAGGCAACAGTTATATTTTAGTATTGGAAATCATTTTAGTTTTAGTTTTAGTTAGTATTTCAACAGTTATTTTATATTATTTAGTTTTAGTTAACTAAAATGCAATAATTTTAGTTTTTAATATTTAGTTTTTAACAATCATTTTAGTTATTTTTCTTTGGTAAAATGTACTTTAAAGCACTTTAATGCACTTTAAAGGTACATTTTCGCGAACTTGTGTACATAAAAATTTGCAGTTTGGCATGTCATGTTTGCACGACTGTTAAAGTCAAGAAAACTGATTGCTAAGTAATGCATATGACGTCCATGCATAGTAAAATGACAGACTAAAATAATAGTTAGTTCATTGCTATACAACAAATCAAAAACAACAAAAATGCATACACCACAGACAGGTCCTGCTAAGTTGCTAATATATTGCCAATAAGTCTGTAGTAATACTAATTACGTAATTCTTCACAAACTATTTCTCACAACAATGTAATTGCGTGCAGCTTCAGCTAGTGCAAATGATGGTGTTGGCACAACAGAACATAGCAAAAGTACAGAAGTAGTGAAAACTTGTAACTAAAACGCTTAGAATGACTAAATATCAACACCAACAACACAGTGTGGCTCAGGTAGTTATGACGTGCCACTGTCATTTAGTCAAGGAAAACTAAAATTTTAGGTTTTTTCTATCATTTTAGTTTTAATTCTAGTTAGTTTTTTGGAAAAATTATTTTGGTTTTATTTCGATTTAGTTTTGGAAATCATTTTAGTTTTAGTTTTAGTTATAAAAATATCACTGGTAAGCAACAACGTTTTTTAACAGTTGCAGTTTCTTCTGTGTGAGTTTCTGTGTTACGTTAGGTTGCTCTTAGTGTGTGGTTTCACATTAACAATTAAACGTAGTCAATTTATTGCAACAGCGCTAGTAAAAGGTGAAGAATGAAGGTGACTTACCGTAACTACCAGTTGTGTCTGGCATCCACGCTGAAACAAAAATCAGTATAACACAGTACACGGTGGGCCATAAAAACCGTGCCACCTTTGTTTTGGCTGTAACTTTGCCAAATGTTAACCGATCTTCAAAATACTTTTATTGCTGAAAAGTGTATAAAATTTGCTAAAAAGGCCGTGCAATATGGGCTTAATTCCCACAACACCTTTAATATGTTGCCGGTTAAGGTTTGACAAAGTTATAGCCGAATACAAAATGGGAAGTTTTTTTAGACATTCAGTGGTGAAACTGTGCATGAAACTCTATCAAAACATCGAATATAGGCCTATTCTTGCTGTTTTAGATGTGCCACTTTGTCCCCTATAGCTGTCTTTTTAACCTTTGTCTTTTTTACACTTTTGTACGGTACATGGAAAGCATTTTGTTTAATCATTCGACTGTTATTCATGTTGGTAGGAGACTTATAAGAGATTCAGTTTTCAAAAAGTGAATATCTGCTCTCTGTATAGAGCGTTTTCTGTAGCCTATATTATTTTCATCCATGGTAAGTTAGCCCATCTTTGTACATGTACCTGGTGGCCCGAAAAAAACGTCCCGAACTTTCGCATGGCGTTATGCAACAGAGTAGGTGAAATGAATCAGCAGAAAAGCATGTATGTAATGAGCAAACATCTTCGAATATGTCTATGAATTTTCTCTTAAAACGCTTCCATATTAGCCGTGATACAAGCGAAATAGTATCGCACGTCATATAACAATGTTTGCAAGCAGTTCGTCATTTATGTTGTTGCTTGTACGCAGGCTACACCAGAACGTCACAGTAATTCGTATCAGTCAACTGATCAGCAGAAAATGTGCTGAATAGGTCCTCCATCCTGCTTTGCCACAGCTGCTAAACGCCTTTTCCACTGCAATATAGCTTTTCTGACTGTCATGGTCATCGACATCGTGCCATTTGTCTTGATAACATTCTGAATATCTTTAAGATTCGCAAATGGTTCACGCCTTCTTTCGTAGACACTAGACAAGTTCCATTTTTTATTCAGAAATTCTTTTGCAATCCCAGTACCAGTCCATCCGTTTTCAGTGAAACACGCAACAATAACCGCCAAATCATCTTTTGAAAAAACCATTTCAATCTAATTAACAAATACGCTATTTACACAATTCGATTTTTAACTCGTCTTACGTCATAATGCGGCATTCAGTGACGTCATTAATGACGTCGCTGAAATTTATTAGTAAGTAACAGTACATACTGATTTACAAATGTGCCAAAGGAAATTTCGCCCCATAAAGTATACGCGCCGTTATAGTTACGCAAAGTTCGGGACGTTTTTTGGGCCACCCGGTATTTAGCTACAAAATTTTATCGACTTACGTGTGTAACCAGTTTCATATGACGGTGTCGAATATGAACTGACACCGGGAATATCTACAACGTTAAAACATAGCATTCGTTGTGTGAGGTTACTGCATGCGATGACGCTGTAAGAGTCACACAGAAATGCAAAAAGAAGGAAACAAAAGCATATTCTGAGCACTTGTTTTATTTTGTCACTATTCATGATATATTCAAATATGCTTGTTTATAGGTCATGTGTGCAGGCCTAGTTAGTAATTCTATTTAGAGTAATTGCATGTTAACCGAAATAGCCTATTTTAAAATATTGGCAGCATTCTCTGAAGAACTTAAATTTTGGAGAGAATGGTATGTTTACTGTGGCAAATATGCCAATTGTTGTCTGCTTTGAAATGATGGTAGCCTATGTAGAAAATGTAAGATTGGTGCGTGGAGACTGTAGAAGATCACGACGAGAAACTATTACGCAACGAGAGAAGTTAAAGTAGCTGAGATAGTCTGATATGGCCAAAATAATTTGACAAAGGCCGCATCGAACCGCCTTCGTCGTATGTATGGTAATCGATCCACAATAATAATAATAATAATAATAACATCCGTAGTAGTGAGCGGATAAAGAAGGGAAAGCCTGGGAGAAGAGGAAGGTCTTTAGTCTGGACTTAAAAACTGCTAAAGAGTCACTATTGAGAACAATTTTTGGTAGTGAGTTCCAGACAGCTGGTGCAGAGCATCGAAAAGCGCGTTTCGCAAATATTGTGGTCGTGAAAGGTTGACGCAGCGCCGTAGTGGTCGATCGCAGGTTGTGGCCGTGTTCTCGATCCTGTATTAAGAGTCGCAGGTACGACGGGGTCGAGGTGCTGCGGACTTTGAATGTCAGCAGAGCCACTTTGTAATCGATCCTCTGCTGAACGGGCAACCAGTGTAACGTCCTCAGCAACGGGCCGGCTAACATGGGATCGTCTTGGTGCTTCGAGAACGATCCGAGCTGCGTTGTTCTGTACTCGCTGCAACTTCTTTATGCTGTAGCTTGGAGCACCGTGGAGCACAGCATTGCAGTAGTCGATCC
>Ga0126335_1001088_pt1 | contig 14638 bp, 11 predicted proteins | sample OlaspJWI45metaG_FD_108409 | JGI IMG/M metagenome (GOLD analysis project Ga0126335, IMG submission 108409) | Marine gutless worms symbiont microbial communities from Oahu, Hawaii - Olavius sp. 1 OAHU.JWI-45 metaG | ecosystem: Host-associated > Annelida > Digestive system > Unclassified | place... | reverse complement strand
TGGCCAACTGGCTTCCTTCAGTGCTTTGACGCTGTTGGTTGGGTCATCTGGCCTGTAAAAATCGTCCCCGAAATGACCTATAAAGTGTCGAGTGGGACGTTAAACCTCTGCTCACTCACTGCATGCTGCTGTTGTGAACTCATTGACATTTAGGCGTTATCAAGGCACTGATCTAGGGTACTCGTTCATCGCCGATTTTTGTCATCGGTTTATACGTTTGTCGGCCTAATATCGGCGGTTATGTGGGAGAGATGGGGAGAGGCAGATACTGATAATGGGCCGCTGTGCCAGTGACTGGTGTTGATAGACTGAGGTCGCCCTGCGCCGCAAGTCGGTAACGCTTAGGCTTAAATACTGTACGATATTGCAGTATGAAATGTCAATTAGCTCTTTGGCCTATGGTACTACACTACTCACAGTAGCAAGGTACCGGTATTTGAAACTTGCTTGCTGATAGATTGATTTGTGGTTGATGCCCATTGTATATGTTGGTTGGCAAATGGTTGTGGTTTTCTCCTACACATGGTGCGTCATGCAGTGCTTGGCTGTTGATTAGTATTCACACAGAAATTGGCTTTAGTTTTTGGACTGGATCTGTCCCATTACGTTTTTCCTGGCCCTTGCCCATAGACTGCATTTTTCATATTGCATTGACTAATATTTTTTTGGCGGGTTGGTTGTCAAATTTTGCAATTTCCTGTTGTCTTAGGTGGTCGCCGGCTATTGTTTCCTGTTCTGTTGGCTAGCCCATGTAAAGTTTAGAAATGGCTGTTGGAAAGAGCCTCTATATTTGTTTTTGTGTCTGCTGGTCAGGTGGAGAAGGTGATAACCGTGATGTCAAACCCTCGCCAATACAAGATCCCGGACTGGTTCCTCAACCGACAGAAGGACATCAAGGATGGCAAGTACTCGCAGGCATTGTCCAATGTCCTCGACAGCAAGATTCGTGAGGATCTCGAGCGTCTGAAGAAGATCCGTGCCCACCGCGGTCTCCGACACTACTGGGGGTTTGTTGCATTGTATACTTTGTCAGTATTGTCCAGTGATGTGAAAACCGGTTTTTCTTCAACTGGCCGCCGTTTTGTCAAAACCGGTCTTTTATCGGTTATCGAAACGTCATTATTACCAAAAAGTACTGTTATTAACTTGGCACGGGCCTAAGCAAAGTAGCAGTTGTAGGCACCAAACTACATCTATCACTTTTTTGTGTCTGTAGACTAACAAACCTATACAGTTGAGTCTGAGACATGTTTTTATAAATAATACCGTTATTAATTGTTAAATGCCATAAAACTACTAATTTTGAGTGAAAATGGGAAGTAAACTGGATTTATATAGACACTGAGTGTGTTTAAGGTTATCTCTGTGGTTATTTTTACTTGTGTATTAGTTCAGTATGAGATTGACACGAATACAAACAAGAAGACAGTGTCTTCTTTATTCGCTATACCACACGGTAGCAGAAGTATAGACAATACACGAATAGACAGATTAATCATAAAATGCAAGTATTGAAGCAGTGTACTTTCTTCACTAAACAGCTGCCTTCAATGCTTCTGAACTGGCATGCTCATGAGGACTACAACCTACAATAGGACAGGGCAAAAACTTAGATTTAGAATTTCTTTGTTTGATAATTAAAACTTGAACTTGGACTAGATGATACAATACAATAAAGATTACTTACTTATGTCATGTGTGTGCTTGCTTTACCTTGTAATGGCCGCCGTTATTATGGTTTGTTTGCAACTTTACATTCCAAGATTACAACAACATTTGCAAACTTGTTTATCAAAATCATCCATAAAATGCATCTTACTGTGAAAAGTTTTGACAACCAGTTGCTCATTTTCAAAACTGGCTCCAGCGTCTACAGACAGTTACTGGTTTTCCGGTTCCAGCATCACTACATCTATTTCCCTGGACTTTTTAAAAGGCGATTAACATTTTTGTTCACAAAATCTTTTTCATGTCTTTGGGGTGTTAACATAACAGTTTCTCTGATACTGCAGCTTTGCAAGTAGCATATTAACTAATAGTAATGTATGATCATATTGGTTATTTTTTGTTGTTTTTCATTATTTTTAAAAAGTACATTTGGTCTTTGTTAATGTGTCTGTTTGTGATTTACGGCGATATGACATTATTTGATACAGAATAATTTATTTCTGGCTGGTAGTTGTAACTTTCTTCAGTTGTAAGCCTATAAAGATGTTACGTCATTATGGTCGAAGTGAAATGAGCATTACTAATGAAAAACTGTTGTCTGAGTTTCATGAAAAATGGCAATTAGAATATAATATGTGCATTGTGTGTAATCCATTGAAGTTTGTCACTTGTTGTAATTAATTAATGACTTAAGTTTACCTCTAGTGCTTCTAAGTGTGACATTTGGTTTGTACGTGTGTAGTCTGCGAGTGAGGGGTCAGCACACGAAAACGACAGGCCGTCGTGGCCGCACTGTTGGTGTGTCAAAGAAGAAGTCGTAGACAATGTCATCTTGACTTTGTGTCAGATTCTTTGACAGGCTGTGTTGCCTCTTGGTTAACAGAGGCTGAACTCGTGATGCTGTGTAGTAGTTTGGCAACATAAATAAAATGTCACTGCTGCATGTTGGTCTGAACTACTGTTATTGACAGTCAATCTCTCATTTATGACAAAAAGTTGTAGAACGAAGTTATGAAGTAAATTATATTGGGTTACTGGATTGGTTGTATGCTTTATTTGACAAGTTAGTAATTCAGCCAGAAATAGTGTCCAGTTGCTGACTACTTGATTGGTACAAGCTGAAATTAAGGTGTGTTCGAGGGGAGCAGATACCTGCATACAGCCGCATTTCTGCTCTCGTGGCCTTGATAAGAATCCCGTGGCCTTGAAACTCGAAGGTGACCTAGATATTTTGAAAATGTACCTTCACATCGAAAACGAAGTTGCTAGGTTAAGGCATTCGAAACTGTTAATAATGGATGAGTTATGTAGAGTATGAATGTCGTCATTATCCACATGTTTTACTACACGGGATACATTCATGGTGCCCGGGTTGGAGGCCGACCCAGGAAGAAATGGATTGACAGCAGCAAAGAAGATTGCAGCTTTTGCTACAAGTGGTGTCCTATCATCATTGCAGGGGCATTACATCAAAAAGTAAGTTGTATGGTATTACAAGTGAAATGAAAAAATACAAAAGTGACTCTCGGTCAGATGTCGTCACCAACTTCAAACCACTCGTTTACCGTGGCACATATTCCTGCCAAGTTACATCAATTTACGACCAGTAGTTTTTGAGATTTTGCGCAGACGGACACACAGACAGACGCCGCCAAAAACAATACCTGCTCAAAGCATGCACACCAGTAAACAGAACGAACAACGAGATGTTGAATGGTAATGTCTCTCGAGCATATATACTCGCCGTGTTAGGATTTTGTAAGAATAGATCAGTAATTTTCAGCATGCGTGTAACACGACTATCAATGAATACAGAAGGAAGGCATTTTGATTATACAATGTGTGCAGCGTTAGAGTGGGACCCCAAAAATTGGAACTATTCTGGGTCCCAGTGTCATAGATGTAAACTTGGTCCAAACATTGCTGTGGCAAAGGTGTCGCTGCAAGTGGAAGGCCCATCTACATGATTGTTCCTAAAAATGTAGATTATGTGTCAGTTAAATAAACAAAATGAATATAGTCCGCTAGTGTCCAGATTTGTGGCCTGTTCATTACATCACACCTGTTCAAATATTTGAGGGGCATGTGCCCTGGTTATCCACCCAGAGTTTCTTCTTCTTTAGTTGTCTTCTTCATTATAGAAGTTCGGTGGCTGATGAGAACTCCCACGACAACCTCCTCCATTTCTTTTGATCTTGTGTCAGCGCCTTTAATTCCCCATAGGTCTTGCCACTCCATTTCAGCACATTGTGGATCCAGGACATACGAAGTGCTCCTTGGTGTCTTGTTCCATCCACTGCTCCTTCTAGTATGGTCAGCGAAAGCTCGCCCGCGCTTCCCCTCACCACGTGTCCGAAATACTGTAACTTCAGTCTAGCAACACTCTTCATCAGCCCTTTTTCCAGCCCCTTGTCGTCCAAGATTATTCATTGGTTCGGTGTTCCCTCCAGCTAACTCCCAATAAACGACGCCAGCATCACATTTCCAGGTTGTTTATTCTATCCCTGTCACTTTTTATTGTCCAGCTTGCTGCTCCATAGAGGAAGACAGACCATGCGAGTGACTTCATCAGTCGTACTTTCAAGGCTTTCTTAATGTGGCGTGATCTCCAGATGGTGTCAAGCTTCACTGCTTTCTCTTTTGCTAGACAGATGTGTCTTCTGAATCTGATTTCAATGGTGTAGTCGCTGCTGGCTGTTTTCATTGATCCAAGGAATTTGAACTGCTCTATCTGCTCCCATCTATCTGCAAGTTTACTCTTGTGTTTTGTCTTCCAGCGACCATGATCTTTGTCTTCTTCGCATTAAGCAACATGTTGTATGTCTTGCTCTCATTGGCTAGCTTAACAGCCATATCATTTATGGACTTCTCAGTTGTAGTTAGAAGAGTCGTGTCATCAGCGTAGCGAAGGTTGTTGATTTGTCTCTCACCTACCTTGATGCCGTGCTCGTTATCTTCTATTGTAGTGTTCTCCTCATGATATCTTCTGCATACAGGTTTAATTCCACGGGAGATATGTTGCATTCCTGTTGTGTGCCTTTGCCGATGGTGAAGGCTTTGCTGGACTGCCCGTCCCATCTCACCTTCGCTGTCTGCTGAGCATAGAGCGCCTGTACTAGAGCAACTAGGTGTTTCAGGATTCCCATCTCCAGTAGAACTTTGAAAAGTTTCAGATGACTGACCATGTCGAACGCTTTAGTATAGTCCACAAACATAAGGAAAAGAACACTATTCTGAGTTTCATTTACCTTTTCGATTAAAATTTGGATGTTGACTAACAAGTCGCGTGTTCCTCTTCCAGGTCCAAAACCAGCCTGTTCATTTGGTAGCTCTATTTCCGACTTGTTTATCAGTCTGTTCAAAATGATTATCAGTAGGACTTTGCTTGCGTGACTAAGTAAACTTATGGTCCGATAATTCTTGCATTCTTTGAGATCACCAGTCTTAGTCAGCAGTACGAAAATCGCTTGTGTCCATTGTTCTGGCCACTTCATGGTTCTCCAGATGATGTTGCATAACCTGTGCTCCCAGATCTCCATCTTCTTTGATCAGTTCTGCCTGAATCTGGTCCTCCCCTGGTGCTTTATTATTTTTTAAGAGAAGAATTGCATTTTTTTTACTTAATCCAAAAGAATATCTGGCTTTTCTCCATCAACACGTCTCCATTGCTGTCCTTGATGCAGTCTTGTCGTACTTTATTTTCCGAGGTGATATCCTTTACTTTTCTATAGATACCACAACATCCTCTCTGTTGCATTTCCTCTGCATTTCGAATTTTGTCTACACTTTAGCTGACTAACTGTACTTCACATAATGGTAATAGATGGGATTGCACTGAGACGAGATGGGAAACCAGATTGGATAATCATAACAGGCTGTATAGAGTATGCTGTAATGACAACATCCTACGTTGCTCGCGATGCATCAGTCCGGTCCAGTTGGGAATTACATGTACATTACATTGCGTGGCACAGGAGTGCATTCAATTACGTGAAGGCTTACACAGAATAGACGTAATGGAGACAGCATGACTTGCGATATACGGCGTACTGACTAAGCCTCTAGGCAAGTTCGGCCGCTGTTGTAGAGAAAGTGGTTCGTGGTATGATTCATTTTATAAGACATGAAAGCTTGATCAGTTATCGCTGTACAGTAGTCACGACTTAAAATCGTTTTATTAACTCAAAAATCCGAAGAAATGCGATGTTCTTGGTGGCGGTTTGTTAACAAATCATGCAGTGCTGGTGCTAAAAGACTACGCAACTAACAACGCAAGTTCTAGGCAAGAGGTGACTCACCGACTCAGTTGCAGCTATAATTCTGCACTCCACGTTATTATCTATCATGGTTTGGCGGGAGGGAGTCATTACAGTGGATATGTACGATATGCGTTGTTTTTAAGCACCGATCATCAGTGAATTTTTATCCAAAAAATGACAGCCTACGCGACCGATTTCTATGTAACTCCTAGTCGGCTGCTGTACAGGCCTTACGTGTACATCTATAGGCAACATTCGGTAGCTATTCTGGCTGCTTGTATTACGTTCTCGCTGTGGGCGTTGTGTACTGGCGTCAGAATCGAGCATTCCATTCTTGCTGGAGTAGCCTAATCGTCTGGTTGCGGTTTCATTTAGCAAAAAGAATCCGACCCTCGTACACGCGCATTCAATATGTGCGTGCTTCCACGAACAGTCTCCCTGCGCTCCGGAAAGTTGCACGATCTGGCTGAATAACTGGACTTCAAACCTTCATTAACAGCCTACCTTTGACATTCCAAATATGAATCAATGTATTGCCACTTATATATGCCCGCTCGAGACGCCCCCAAACACCCGACATCCTAAATTGCAGTACGCCAGCACAGCAGCAACACGACGCCTATTGCTGACAATCCTTCGTAGTGACTGAATTCATGTCAGCAGGCATCAACGACTACTGCCTTGATTGTAGCAGGCGAAAGCAACTGCACTACCTGAAGTCGCTCACAAAGTGTCATAAACATTACGCACGTGCTCATGCGCTATGACGCGCGGTGAAGCGCGACTCACTTATATGCTTACTTAACTTGTGATGGATCTCGTTTTCGTGTCATGACCTTGACATTAGACCTTATGACCTTCAACGGTTGTAGTGCATCGGCAGTCACGTAACCAAACCATGTACCAAATTTTAGAAAAACCGAAAAATCCGTAGCGGAATTCAGCGGAAGCATTCTTCATGCGGGGCTCAAATCGGACCCACTTCGGGAGCTTACAGCCATCTCCAAGACCCAATGGCCAAATTTAAACTTCTCACTCCTTCGGCGCTGGCTCCTTGGCGCACCAGCCGCCATCCCAAAATTTAAAGATAGGTCACGTGACTCAGGTTGCGCCCCTTTGAATTACTTTTGCAGCTGTAGATCTTTGTAGAGAGTACGCGCTTCAGCCATGACAAAGGCAATGAAAAATTTGCTAAACTTAAAAGTAGGTCACGTGTCCTAGATTATGTACCCTTTTGACCTAGTTTTGTACTGCTTAATTTTTACTCTTTAAGTCTATACATGCTAAATTTGCACCTTGTAGCTTTAGCCGTTTGAGAGATATTCATAGAAGTCCGTAAATTTAAATCTAGATCACCTAAGCTGTGCCACGTCCCCTTTAACCTAGCATTTTGCATGTCGTTAAATCGTCGTCGGTGCACACACCAAATTTTTTTGAAGTCTAGCTTTTGCCATTCCAAAAAATATAGGGGCCCGTATATTAAAAATTTGGGCGTCGTCCGCCATCTTGGATTCGACCCTAAGTGGGTTTTGACAATTCCACATCTTCCACGGTGCCACAGAGTACCGTCTTGCGAGATTTGAACGCAATCTGTCCATGTACGGCTGAGTTAGATCGGTGTAACCGTTTTTCCAATTGTAGCACCTCAAAGGCAATTTGTAAGGAAATGTTTCTCAGAGTTGAGGGGCCTTAGATGCATGGGGTCTGCGGCAGATAAGAGCTCAGACATCAGTGCTATACGCTATTGTTTTAGATTTTTTATTTGTTTTGCTCTGTTTTAAATCATACTTTTTGACCCCCTGCCAAAAATTAGGGGAGGGCTGCTAGAGAGATTAATCGTGCCACACCTCGATTCTAAACGTTGGTGTACTTTTTACCCGGCGGCAATCTGTCGTTTCGTCACATTTAGTGCGGGTGACTGAAAAGAAGATTCAAAGGTAAAACATAATTTAGCCGCCGGCAACATTATGCGTTTTGGCTAAATTATGCGTTTTGGGTTATAAGCTAAAGTGATTTACCGTCACACAGTCGTACCAGCGATTACCGCACCAATCAGGCTTTTTAATTTTTTTTGCGTGCGCATAAAGACCATAGGCCTTAGCTGGTCGGCCAAGGAGCAGCGTTTCATCGTCTGCAGAGTGTAGGCTAGTCGAGACAAGCTGCCATTAAACTTCGTGGGCAATCATTTAGATCTCATCACATTTCTTTTTACAGGCACCGCAGCGATTTTGAATGAGGTCAGAAAACGGTAATTTCGAAACCGGAAAGTGCAAAACAGAGACCGGGATCAAGCAACAGAACTCCAGTCCCACACAGAGCTGTAGCCCCTAAAACGTAGTTTCAAAATGGAAATAGATGTCATCTGTTAAGCTTCATTTAGTACCAGTGTTCTTTGTTCTTGAACTGCTGCAGCAGGCCGTCGAACGGTGAAATCCACAGCCTAAAACATGCCATTTCAGTGGTAACAATTTCCACCTATGAGCGAGTCCTAGCTGGTCCCGGCGAGTCACAGCTAGTGTCAGCGATTACATTCACTAGCGCAGCGCAGAGATACTCGTAGTTGTCGCTGCGCTGTGCGATGCGTGACATCACTCACTCGTCACGCATCGTACAGCGCAGCGCATGTGGAAACGACGCTTTAAATTGACAATTCCTCTGTCGGCAAAAATAATAACTCCGACCTACGGGGTGTAGGCCTACGGAGTACAAACTGTTCAATCACCACATCTATATACGCCTAATAACTTCTGTCTGCGTTGAATTATCTGCCGCAAACCACGTTACCACCACTGGTGGTGTCTCAACACTCGCCTCCCGGACAATCGGCCCCCGGACATTTGTTCCAATACCCAGTGTTACGGCTAGTGATAGTGTTGGGGATAGGGATATTCGTGCGAGGGAGGATAATGCCCGGGAGGCGATTGTCCACGGGGTACGACTGTCCTGAACCGCGACTGCCGAGGGGGGTCTGCTGCCTTCCATGAGGTGTTGACAAGAGCCTGAGGACCGCCCGGAAAGCACAGTCTGTCGCCTACGCGCTGTTACGTCACGGAGTTTCGCTGCAGGTGGTACGAAGTGATGGTATAAAACAAGTACGAGTGACGCGCGTGTAGAAGATTGTGAGTGGAGGCGTATCAGAAGGTTGCTTGTTGATGAGGCTGCTTGGGAAGTTGGGAACGTCAACGGTTCTTACCAAGTAAGCGGAAATTTCAATGCAAGTCTCTTAACTTACCTGGGACTCAGTCGTGCGCTTTTGTATTTATTTGAGTAGCCGAAGCCTAAATCAGGTCATCGTAATCTCTATTGACACTTGACGATCATTAGCGCTTCAACGGCGGTAAAAGAAAATCAACTATCCCGAAGCTTAGACCTATCAGTCAAATCAAATCAAACCTGGTAGGCCTATTGCGCCCTAGAAAGTCACAATACTTGACAAGTGGACAAAAAGTAATTCTGCGAAGACCGCGTCGAATCCGTGGGCGGCTCGGGATCTCTGTCTGTTTCTTGGGCCCCAGGAGTCTCCATTCCAAACAGTACCTCGATCTACTCCGTGCAACGGCTTCGACAAACAGACATACAGACAAACCACGCTACGGGATCATCTGTCGCAACAGTCCGCATCTGCGGCATCTCATGCATTTGATGCGTCCTGATAATACACAGACATGTGCGACGGCGAGTGATATTTGTTTAACGGTTGCTGAATACGCCATTAGCACTGAAAAGTCGATACTGTGCGGCGGTGGTTTAGAATGAAGTTGCTCGCAGCCGCGTTGGTGGCGCTCCTGGCCGTGGCCGTGCACCTGTCGTCGGCCGAGCGACAGTACCAGGCCGGATCACGAGGACCGTCCATGGATGAGGTCCACTACGGACTGTTTCGCGACTTGGGACCCGAATCAACTATTGTCAACCTTCGAGGAGAGGATGCGAGGAGCGACTACCGACTGAGCAAGATGACGGAACGGCGTGATGCAAAGAGCGACGTCAATCAGTTGAGAAGACGTCGCCGTGCTGTCCCTCCAGGGGGCTTTGTGTCCCGTGTCGACGACGTCAAATAGGAGGCCCAAACTAGGTGCGTGATGATCAATAGTTCAACGTGCTTTGTTACCAGCGCGCCTGCTGCAAGCAGATATTGTTTTCGGTGACGTCCGTTTGTCTGTGCATCTGTGCGAGTGCTTATGTCTGTGCGTCTGTCCGCACAAAATCTCTAAAACTACTTAACAAAAATCGATGTAACTTGATACGAATATGCCCCATGGTGAACGCTAGAAGTAATTGGCAGTTGGTGATATTTAACCTTGATCTTCGACCTTGATAGTTATTTTCGTATCTCATCCATCATTAGCAGTTTTGAATGCCTTAAAATAAGAACTTCATTTTTGGAGTGAAAGTATATCTATAGGTTACCTTCGAGTTTCAAGGTCATGGGGTTAATATCAAGGTCACGAGAGAAAAGCAGCCGCGCATAGGTATGTGCTCCCCTCGGACACAATTTAATTTTAAGCGTTGTTTTTACATTGTGGTGCGCTGCGCGTTGCGTTGAGTGGCAGGCGATAGTAATCGCTCGGACTTGCTTGCACTCGCTGGAACTATAGCTGGGAACTCGCTCGTACTAGCTCGAACTTTTCGAACTCGCTCGCTAACTCGTAGTGACCGTTTCCATCTATACAAACGAGTGCGAATGAGTGCGAGTATGGGCGAATCCCGGCGAGAGCGAACGAGTACGATGCTCGAACGATTACTATTACTCCGTTCGCTCGCCACGCAACGCGCAGGCTGCGTAGTGGAAACGACGCTTTAATAGGCTGAAAGCATAGACCCGAAAACGGGCTGAACGGAAGGACGTCCTGTCTGTGGAAAAGACTCTCGGGGACCTAAGGCCTATTGCGTTATACGGAGTCCCGATACCGTGATGGTGAGTGGGAGAAAGTTTTGCTTAAGTATAGGCCTATTAATACAATTTTTCCGACTCATTCAATAAATGGCGCCACAGTCGATGTGACCTCTTCCAAATTACTTTGGCCACTTGTTTATTCAACGTTTTAAAAATGTTTTTATCGCATTAGCGTTTAAAAATGACGCCTTTACATCTCTGGTTGAAATACAGAACATGTTGTTGTTGTTGCTGCTGCTGTTCAGAGGCCTATTAAACTTCGGTCTCGTTTATAATAAACCGACTCACATATGGGGGGTGATGTAAAGTGAAGGCGTCCCGAAAATTATTCTGTGAAGAACAAATTTTAAACGTTCTGAGCGCTACTCCCAGCCTAAGCAATAGCTGTCCTACCTATTGACGTTGTTTTGTACTGTGGTGTGATTTCAGATAGTCTGAACAATGACTAGCCGGATACGACCATGGAACGGATTAAGGCATTGACCAACTCCAACGACGGATTTGATTCAATTGGATTTAACACTGCAGTTATAGTTAACAGTAGACGTCAGTTTTATTTGTAGTGATAAATACATAAATCAGTTTATAGATATCTGCTTGCTTGTCTGTCTGGAGCCAGCCATTATATGATGGAGCCAGGTTGTCACTCGGTGGTAGGTCGAATTTGGGGATGTTTTATTTGTCAAATTTTCGAAAAGGGGAGCCGGGAGTCGAAATGTGTATGGAAATAAGTGGAACAGTATCCTGCGCCCAACAAATTGAGCGTATTAGATCTAAATCGTGCCCCCGAGATTTTTTTCATTTCACCCAGGGGGTCGACCATTTTCTGCAGCGGTACAACCCCAACTTAAGGCAAATTTTCAGACGGTTAAGGGGTCGAAGCCCCTCCCAAAGCCGAACTTTTTAGCCTTCAGATGTCCAAGGGGTGATCAAAGTTGCCCCCTTCTTGATAGATTGAACACCGATAAGAAAGTTTATGGCGCTAAAGGTGGGCCATGGTAGGGTTAGGCCGTTGGGGTGGGCGACGGGCTGGACTACAAGTTTAAAGCCTGTATACCATCAAGAATGTTAGGCCTACACACTGAAACATCAGAATGGAAGAAAGGGGGCATCAGCACTCCAGCAATATAATAGCATTACCAACTGGTGTCTCTTGAATTTCCCATATTCTAATTTTCAGTTATAACTGGTCACTTACTCTGTAGACATTAAACACAAGTCTGACTTGACATATTTAATTCCACAGAAATAAGTCGGCTTTATAAAGAGTTGTCTTCAGAAATTTCTATCCTGGGGCAATACCCCCAAAGAAATAAATGTCTAAGACAGACTAGACAGTAGACACCAGTAATATTTGTAGATATCTAACAAATTCTCAATTAGCCTACCAAATGAGTTGTGATTTCATTAAGTTTTAATTATCCCAATAATTTCAGATTTGACAACAAAAGAAAAATACTGTTTATTAGGACAAGTTCCTGCAGACACTGTATGCTGTATCTGACAACTGATATCAACTGGTGCAAATACTGACAAACACAGCTGAGTCCATGAAACAGTCCATGAAACAGTTCACGCAGTAGGACTAAAGGCAATTTAGTTACTGATACTAAACGAATATGTCAGCAGCACTAACAGTCATTACACTGATGCGACAAGCTTATGTTAAAAGAATGTCACCTATTACTTTGGTCCATACAACAAGCAATAGCAATATACTGCAACCAAACATAGTCTTAATTCCTTGTTCAACAGAGCTGAGCAGATCAGAGTATTATGTCCCACTCCACAATTTTGCAGACAATTTCAGCCAAGTCATCATTTCGGAAACGAGCTTTTCCACACAATCGAATGCACTCATAGCAAACAACCAGGCTTAAAACAACTGAAAGAAATATGCAAGCAGATTTCCTAGTTCAGACACAACAGTTATCAAATCATCAACTAATTTCACGTCACAGCTATGAATGGAAATTTAAGAAAACTTTTGCTATTTCTGACACAACGTTAACAACACTGAATTACAAATGTGACATTTTATACAAATCGGAAGACCTTCAATGTTGGCACCCAGTCAGCAGTGTACGAGCAAAAACCGACTAAGAAACATTTATTTAGAAAAAATACACCAATGAAAGCAAAATAATTACAACACTTGCAACATTACAACACATATGTACAACTTACATCTATTCAAGCAGCAGCAATTGTGCAGTTCTGTAACGAAAAACAGACTAAAATCGTCACAAAATGTGACAAGTAACAGTAAAGCATCACTGACTGATTCAGCAACTGTGTGTCACTAAAACGACGACAACTTAAAAAAAATGCTAAGTGGAACTCACGCCCCTGCATAACAATAACAAAACAATTAACACTACAGCGGGTCAAAAACTCACCCTGGTACTTTTCTGAACAACTTCAATTAGTCTGGACTGGCGTCGATATTTTTAAGGAAAGAAGCTAATCATTTAAAATGGCAATTCTTTGACCCAAAACTAACCAAAATCAAACCAGACATGTTCCGAGTTATTTGAAAATGTAGAAGGAGTGTGGTTATTCTCGACTCGCGGTGCATACAAAGCATTATGTACTGAATACACAGTATACAATTGTGAGGCACTTCCGCAACTGTCTCATTAACAAACTGCTCAAGTACACAACAACTTCTATGCCATTGTACAGAAATTACGCAATACACCAACTACCACTGTGCGAACGATAAACACACCAGGACCAGAAAAATCAGATTATCCGACAGCATTCTATTCAGAACAGCATTTCTCTATTTCTCTTAATATGCAATTCTCAGAGATGTGTGAATAAGACAGCACCAACAGATAAGATGTGAGCACAAGCACTAATTGAAAAGAGCAATACAGTACAGTTAGGCTGGCTTCCTTCCAAAAATATACACACTAGAATGCAGTCAAATTCAAGTAGTACATATCACCACCAAAGCTCACTGTTGCATGCTAATTAATGCCACCCACGCAGCAGCATGCTAATACTTTGCAGGCATCAGTCTGCTTGTCCTACAGTAACTTTCAAAATCACTTGACTTAAAAAGTTCATTTTTAGTAGCTGGTAGATCTTCCAAAATCAACATATCATGTATGTCAACATCATCAGGCCAAGGTCAATGTCACACAAGCAAAATAGCACTCATGCGGGTGGTTCACCTTTCATTAAAGACCATTGTGCTGTTGTTATTACGATGTTCTTTAATTAAATCTGTACTAATCGCATAAGCTATTGTGAGAATACTACAAAAAGATTTTACACAGATGTCATTTTGCATACCCATAATGGAAATATTCTCATAGAGGAACGTTGGATTATGCCTAGAATACATGCAGACCAGACCATCCTTAGAATACAAACCAAGTGACATCAAATTTCTGGATACAGTTCGATCCCAAAAGACTTAAAACATTTTCAACCCCTTACGGAAGTTTCGTCTATAACCTACACAGTAAACCCACTGACTTGACTAATAAACAAACAATCCAGAGCAGCAAGTGATAACCGTTAGTGAGTGAGTGAGCAGAGGTTTAACGTCCCACTCGACACTTTATAGGTCATTTCGGGGACGATTTTTACAGGCCAGATGACCCAACCAACAGCGTCAAAGAACTGAAGGAAGCCAGTTGGTCACTGAGCTAGGCTTCAGTCCCACCAGAACCACTCCACCGTGTTACAATATGAACTAGGCTAACTGTAGGCAACCGCCTCTAGGCTAATCACAGCTTAAGGGTCCCAGTGTGACAAAAACCCAATCTGCTGGACCTATAAGCTGCCTAGAACATCGTGCAAC
>Ga0126335_1001087_pt1 | contig 14638 bp, 13 predicted proteins | sample OlaspJWI45metaG_FD_108409 | JGI IMG/M metagenome (GOLD analysis project Ga0126335, IMG submission 108409) | Marine gutless worms symbiont microbial communities from Oahu, Hawaii - Olavius sp. 1 OAHU.JWI-45 metaG | ecosystem: Host-associated > Annelida > Digestive system > Unclassified | place... | reverse complement strand
TTGAGGATGGCTATGTGCGTTTTGTAGCTCTGAGTTTCTTCTTTTTATGTGCCAAATTTTGTCCGTTTTGATGCAGGCATGTTAAAGTTACAGCAAATGATAAAGTGGGACGTTTTTTTGGGAACACAGTATAGTAATCTTTACCAACAGCAACTACGATGCACATGAAATTTTCAAAACAATCATGAAACATTAGGTTTAAAAACAGCATCGCAACTGTGTAACAAATTCTTAAAATGACTTTATAATACTGATGGTTTTAGTGAATTACTGCAATAATATTGAAACTAAATTAAACTGACACCACAATGAAAGACTCAAGAACATAGGTAAGTATTAATATAATACCGAGCACAAGTTTATCTGGCATTATCATTGCAAAAGCAGGCGATTCATTCACAAACGATTCCGACAATGGATCAGTACGAAGATTCATTTTCCGGAATCCATCAACCGCTGCCAATCTGTCTGGCATCTGCATATGCTTGCTTATATCTGCTGTAAACTGTGAATTATAGTCCACGCTATTTGCATAACTGTAATCATCGGACACAGATGGAATCTCGCTGGAAGGATCAGATGACATTTTCATACCCGTAATGCAATCAGCTAAATACGAGCTATGCTCAGCACATGCATGAACCTGCAGAAAAAGTAACACCACACAAAAATTATAGTATCGGTACAGGCATGTATCATTTGTTGTCACACGATGCTGTACATCACCTTGCCCTGATCCAGAATGAATAGCAAACTCACAGAATATTTTGCCAGATATCTAGGCAGACTGGCAGAGAAATGTAAGTAAGCCATTTATAATGAAACAATATGCAAATTTATTCAGGAGACTGAATAGGTACAAATACAGTAATTATGGGCCACTTGCACCCAGTAATTAAGTACACCAACATGACAAAAATGTCTGTTTTTGACTATCAGCAAACAGAGTTAGATGTGGGGCTCACATTATGGTCTGAGCCTATTTTCAGCTTCATACAAGATGGTGCTGCTGTTGCTGGTAGTATATATAGGCTAAACTTCCAAAATTATCAACATATTGGGCAATGGTTTGCAATAGGTCCGGTGCCAATGATCACCATTTTTACGACTTACAAATGACAGCAGATATCATTAAATACATAAATATGAAGAAATAATCTACCGGAAAGCAGAAATTCTGAGTCTATACTGAGTTCTAATGCAGCACGTTGGAAGTTAGTTCGCAGTTCGACACATGCTGAGTGTATTAAGTGTGTTGTGTACATCTTATTAAGTTTTGACGTACCTGTATTGCAGTACTACATTCTGTTGTAAACAGCGACACACTTTAAAAAAATTTTTTTCAAACATTTACGCATCTGTTGCATCAATCATGAGACTGTTTGCATATAAACTGGGTATGATCTAGGCTATGACATTCAGTTCAGCTGTTCTATATCGAGACTGATTAATCTGACAACATATGAACCAAATAGTGCGAGCAACTTTGTAGTAGTAGCAAAAAATGATTTCTAATTAGCCATAACAACCTTCAGCCACGGTTGAGACATACAATTCGGCCTTCAATCAAATTTATAAAGCTTTTGTACATTAGCTGCTTTTACATTATCCATGCCTATCTCAGACCTGATTCAAACGTTTCAGAACAGAGCTTGTGACCTACATTATCATGTGCCTAGCTGGCACAGACGAAGCAGTTAGGACTTTCGCGTGTGGGCATTTGGCGAGTGTGTTGTTTAGACCTGTATGTGTCGCACGTGCTCATATACCGGTAAGTGTTTGCATTTTCTTTGTAGTGCTTTAACGTAGATTTTATTTTTTTCGCGACTTATAAACGATAGCAAACAATGTCAGAATGGCAGAAAAAGCTTAATTTTCTACTGGAAATGCAGTCTGTTACTGTTAATTACTGTACTCTACGTAGTGCGACAACTGATTCTCTACAGCCATTCTGTATGGGTCACTAACACTGTATGCAGCTTATTCAGATATTTTTTCATAATTCTATTTGCTGCATACACAGTCAATAAAAGAATTTTGGTGAGTTTTTACCTGGAAATTTTTGGCCCTCTGTAGCACTGTCTCCATCAAAACTTTTCCGTAAAAATAGTTCAGATAAATTCACTAAGTGGTGCCATCATTCTATTTGCTCCTTACTCAGTTTATGGATGAATTTTTGTGGGTTTTCCCACTGAATTTTTCGTCCTTCTTCAACGTCGTCTCCATCAAGTTTTTTTTGCAATAAATAGTCCAGATAAATTTGCTAGGGTGCCACCATTGCATATGCAGCTTTTTAAGAATGTCCCCACGCAAAACCCCATGTTTTATACTCGGTCAGGATACAGTTGTCGCAGTTAGTAGTGACTTTGGATTGCATTTCCAGTAGAGAATTAAGCCTTTTCTACATTTCTAACATCGTTTGTAAGTCGCAAAAATGGTAGTTTCCAGCACCGGACCTACTGAAAACCATTACCACAAATATTGCTAACGTCAAAGTATAATTGCTGACGTCATAAGTGAAAATATTTTAAATCAAAGTTTTTGCTGGTGGAACATAAAAATCTCAAGTAATATCTGCCACATAATGAAACACCCACTTGTTACTCAAGTATGTAACTTGATACTTGTTGCTTAGTTTGCTTCACAGCCGCTAGGAACAAGATGTACACGAAAAATCTGTTAGTTTGCAGTCCCTGCTAAGCAATATGTAGTCCCTGCTTATGACGGTCCTTTTAAGTAAAACGGTACTTCAGCCAGTGCTAGTTAACATGATTCTGTACAACTGCCGCTATTTATAACGTACCAGAAAGGTGTATATAGTTACAATTACACAACAGCTAACATTACTATTTATAATGATAACAAAAATTAACTAATTTTGTACGTTGTACAGTGAAAATTGACAGGAAACATAAACAAACGCACTTAGTGTCTTGCTCAATCTAAAACATGGTTCGGCCCGATGGAGCGTAAGATGAGATAACCATGCAGTACGGTATGCAGAGTTTAGCGTGTAGTTAGGTGGCCTAATAAAAAGACTTTCTTCTAATCTATAAGACATCGCATTATAATTAGAAAAACAAAATGTTTTTTTGTATTAGAGTTATTGGCAATTGGAACTCATTATCTACAGATTGCATTAGTTGTAAATTTGCAATACTATTAATGCTTTTAAAAAGCATCTTTCGCCTGAACTGGAATCTGGAGATGTACATTTTTTATAGTTAGTCATTTGAGATTGTTGATTGTTGGCAGATGGCTATAGCGAAAGCCTGTGCTTACTCATGCCAGCATTGTCTGTGACATTGCTAGCGTCGGTAAATTGTAGAATATTTTATAGGCCTACATATTAGACCGGACTCCGGGATTATCTTCAGAGTATATAGTCTTTTCTTATCTATCACAGATTCCGATGGTCATTGTGCCAAACGGCATCGCAGTCAACGGCCACATAAGTTGATATACCGGTTACTCATATTGTGAATATCGATCCTTTTAGCCACTCCCACTGCCAGTCGCCAACTTTTAACCAATCTGCTACACTTCTGAAGAATATCTTCATATCTGCACGAGTTTCAAGGCAAAAGGCGGTCACTTTCGAGTACAGACTGCAATTAACACTGCAGTTGTGACTTTTGCGCTAGTAACGGCGATTTTGTGTTTCACTGTATGTTACGAATTTAACACATCCAATAAGCTCAGCTATCGCTGACAAACCGCCCGACGCTTGTGCACGCCGATGTTAATATCTTCGTGACACAAAACGCTACGTAGCACAGCTTTCCATGCTGTGCTGTCAAGAGCTGACTTCTGGTGAATGACTGCCATTTATTGGCTGTATTATATAACTTTTACCTACCCATCTCCCAACTGACGCCCTCAATGAAGGGGAACCCCTCGAACTATCGGGTTCATATTTAGTACGGGGAAAACTAAAATGGCTAAGCTGCAATCTGGTGAAGGTCGCATGATGATCGACTCAATCGTTTGAGCACAACACATCAATGTGACAGACCCACAGACAGCCACATCACCATTATGTGACAGACACACAGCTACGTCGCCATAGCAAATGTCGCGACAACGCATTGCGCCGGGCAGTAAAAATTGAACATTAAACTACAAAACGCGTTTTGTCACTTTTTACAACACCCACTCAGGCAACAAAGTGGGTGCACAGTGCACAAGTAGTTTCAACACTGGAGTCTGCATGGGGCATTCACAACAAACAAACCAGAGTCAGCAGTAATTAACAACGAATGCAACAATAATGGACTAGAAGTTAAGAACACCGATTCATATATGCAGAAACTACTAAAGTTTAAACAAATGCAGTCGCTCTTAAGTAATGGGAGAAAGTCACAAACTCAGAATCGACAAGCATGTAAAAAGCTGCCTCTCATTGTCACCTTGCCTCTACTTGCTGCTTATTTCTCCCTTAGAAAGCTGAAATATACAAAGCACATAACCACATACACGATGATGCATCTTTTGTAACACATCATTAATTATTCATTATTAGCTAAACAACACAAAAATGGAGATTTTGTTTGACAAAAAACAGCATATATTTTACAAATTCAAACCTAAATGGTCTCAACGTTCACTACATACCAAACATTTAGTGACTGACAAAAGTACACAGACACATGGTATGGTAACAAGCAGCTACAGTAATGCAGTAATGGCCGCATCAAAGTGGCGCCATCTGGTGAACGAGTAAGAACAATCACCCACGTGACCGGCAGACAGACAGAGAAACGCCAATGCTACAAGATCACTGACTGCAGTGCAGCCCATATCTCAAGCATTTAGTGCAAACTAATACAGTAGTAGTAAGTTTCGTTTCACTTGGTTTTATTTTATCATACTGTGAAGTGACTGTTGAAAATGCATATAGCAAATGCAAAAAAGACAACAGATATAGCCTCACAATTAGAAACGAGTTAAAAATATACTTAAATAGAACAGGAAATAAAACTTCTCAACTGATTTACAACTGATAGGACCTATAATCCTACATGCATATCAATACCAACATTAGCTAAATCGGGTGTGAGTTAGTGAGCTAGTTCAAAATTGTACTCTTTTGGCCTATGACAGTTACAATCACCACACATCAACGTTTGGAGGAAAAACATTTGTCATTTAGTTCACAGAACAGAAAAGAACAAACCATAATTATGGCGATGATAACACCAAACAAGCCAATAGCACTGCCAAAGATTTCGACGATAAGGACTTTGACAAACAGAGTTTTGTTCTGTGCATCAGCCAAGGCGCCACCAGACCCGACAACCCCAACACACAGTCCACAGCCAAGGTTGCTGAAACCGGCAATCATTCCAGCTCCAAGCATCATGAATCCTGCATGCAAATTCATGGTCACAACTTTCACAGTAAAATATATCACACTGGTGCATGTGTGTGCTGTTATGCAGCTTGTTAAGGCTACATTAGGGTACGCCTTTCAACTCTGCCTTAGTCTGTCGTTTCTATCAGTTTGAATTTGTATAACAAAACTAACAAAACGGATTGTACTTCCATATGATTTGGTGGAGTAGAAGTCGTTAAAAATGCATAGATACTGAGTGCATGCTGTGTGATGGACAGTCACAGTCAACCAGTCAAAAAGCGAAAACTTGCCTGAGATGCAGATGCAGTTTGTTGTATTGGGCTTATAGCTATCGACAGTCACTGGCATGAATGATAACGACTTTAAATTGCGGTTAATGTGTGAGTACCATAATGCCATTAGTTCATAACTCAGAAATGGAAAACAACAATACGTTCCACATTCTAATTCAGCGCCTGAGTTGCCTACAGCATGCTTAACTCATGATATTTTTTCATCATTATGGTCATTTGTCAGTCAATGTCAAGATGACGAAGCTTCACAACATTTAGCATACATTGTAATAGCTTTATGATCTCTGAACTTAATGACAATATCGTTTCTTACTATGAGTACTATAGTAGAAAAATTTAAAAGTACAAAAAATTTAATGGTCAAAAGGCATAACATCTGTCTACGTACATAACATGCATGTATATTCAAATGGAAAGTTGCAAAAGATTAAGTTCATGTGCACCTTGCCTTATCCGTGCAGATCTTGAAATACCATTTTCAGGGTTCCTGGTCTGTAAAAGCTCAGATATGAAAATTTTTATAAAATGCACTATCACTGCAAAACTCCAAATCCGGCCGAAATGTAACCAAGCATATTGCCATGTATAGATACTTTGTACAGTTCTTGATGCTCAAAATTCAAGGTCTCAAGCTTCAAACCTAAACTCACCTCCAAACATATTTGAGTGCAGCAGAGTTTTGCTTGCAATGCTAGGATCAAAATCCTACACAACATACAACACGTCACACAGAAAACCATTAAACCGTTACACATAATGCAATACACAATGTAGTTAATATGGCGTGTGACAAGTTGGAGACAAGTCTGTAGCAAATCACAGCATGTCGCTTCTTTTATTAACTGGCTTCTATTTCTTAAGTTCTACAAAAATAACAGCCTGTCTTTTTCTCCAAGAATTAATATAAAAAAATACAGAAACATCTGAAGTGTACTTTCAATATACATTTTAAAAGCATCAGTGTGTCGTGCATCTACTAAGTTTACCAACTTACGCTGACTTTGGTGGTTATGAGCAATGCAATGATAAGTCCGTAGATGGCGACGGCTTCACAGAAGATGATGCTGACAAGATTCTTGGCTGTAATGGTCGGTGCTCTAACGCCAGCCCCCATGATGCTCGAGCCAGTGTAGTAGATACCACTGAATTGAACCATGGACAGACACAAAGGTATAATATTTGCTCGTCACTTCCACAAATCACAATATTTGGCTGGATAAGTATGTTGCCAATTGCTGCATCTATGGTATCTACAATATGCCACAGCGGGATGAGGGTGGGCTTGATTTCTTATGCTAGTACAAATCTTTCTTAGACTGCACAACGTGCATAATGCAGCACTACAGCCTATTGCACCCAATAATCCAATAGTGGGGCGTGTCAATCTGTCTGTGCGTCAGTCTGTCTGTCTGTCTGTCACACAACTGTGCTGTGCTAAAATGGGTGAACAGATCAAGTCTAGGATGGAGACTGTTGGTGACACAATGTAGTAGATCGTGCTCCTGATCCTCAAATGGCAAAGCACGAGAGGGGTGGGAGAAAATTTAGCAAATTGCAAAGTACACCGTGCTCCAAAAAATGCTCACCTTTCTTTCTATAAATGTTAACCGATTTCCAAAATATTTGGCACACAGTATACTGAAGTAATTTGCTACACCATAATTATTGACATGTCCACCTCACCAGCATTCTGTTGCTACACTACCTTGGTAAATATTAATTTTTGGTTTTTGAACCATTTTGGCTGATTTGTTCCATCAACAAAGCTGTTTCAAATAACTTCAAAACATGATAATAAAATACGACGAATGAAAGATTTTAACTGTTGCACACTACCATGATGTTGAGCCAAATGCTGGTGCAAGAGAAGCTTCATCTACTTGTGCCATTACTGGAGGCAGTGGGACAACTGAGTTACTGAGGCGCGAAACTCCTAAGTTTACTGGTCCAGGTTTATGACCTCCAATTAGGCCTGTGTGGATGAAAGAGAAAGTTATTGTAATATTTTATCTCTATTGGACAATAATTGTGTGGAAAAACTGGACATTTTCAGTATGTGCAACCGCAATATTTAACATTTGTTAACAAAGTCATTCCCAAGCAACAGTATGCAGGTAAAGTGGGCAAATGAATAACTGCTGAGTTGCAACCTACCACAGTGTAGGCCTACTGTGTGCCAAATATTACAAAAATAATCGGTCAATGTTTGTAAAAACTAAAACGAAATAAAAAAGTAAACATTTTTTGGAAGTCGGGTGTATAAGAACACTGCTCACATTCAACGTGACCTTAGGCTTACAGCATGTAATGCATACTTACTATCTGATATGAACAATGAACAATGTCTACATAACATCGAAGCAATCAGTGGCATCGCCAGAATTGAGACGAGGGGGCACCGCTCCTCCTGTCTCTCATTAGCTCATCTGTCTCCTTTTGGCTTCAAAATCCAATTATGGCAGATAGCTACACAAAAAAAATAAAAAATGTTTTTGTTTGCTGCTGAAAGTCCGTAACATCTGTAAACATAGGGGGAGGCAACTACCCCAGTGCGGTGCCCCATGGTAGTCTACAGCGACGCCACTGAAAGTGACTGACGTTGCAGCACCAAAGACCGATGCGCTGATGCATAAAGCGACACCCAATCCGGCCCAAGTATACGGCGTGATATTTGTCAGCAGCCTGTATGTACAACATACTGCTAACGTTTTTGTCTTATAGTTTATACAATGAGATGGAATCTGTCTGACAATTAGGCTAACAATTATTACACGTACTCGTGTGGAAGCGAAAACAGGCCTATATCAGTGATGGGTGATTAATCAATTAGCAACTAATTGATTAGATTGACTGCTAATTCTAATCAATTAGTTACAATTTTTACCTAATTCTAGTTCTAATCGATGTTCAGCTAATTTTAATTAAATTTTATAATTAGATGCATAATTAGAAGGCTCAGTTGTTTGATCAGTTAACACGTCAGTCAAACAGCATTAATTAAACATTCAGGGTTCTTGAATGCGAATAAGACCCTGTTCTCAATCATGTATCAGCTCCATCTCAGACATAAGGCCCCCCTATGCGTTATTACGCCTCACCAGCCGCAGTAAACTTGAGTAAAGGGTATAAAATACAGGCTTAATAACCAGACTGACAGTTCACGCAATAGGCTGGATGGCACTTACATGTAGATTGCAAGCTTATCACAAAATGCAGTTGATTTTCTTTTGTCTTCACAATGGCACGTGGCACTTTTGCTATTTTACGCAATATCATGATCTTTCTTATTCTCTGCGTAAACTTCACGTCACGGTAAGTTCAGTTACAATAGTGCTGTTGACACTCTGTACTAAATTTGTTGCTTGCAATATTTTGGTGCCACTTGTGTCCAGTTTTTAGTACGGTACTAGCTGCTAAAAACTTCAATGACTGGTATGTGAGACTAATTTTGTTTAACGGAAGTTTCGTTAAAAGATCGCATGTTTTGCTGTCGTAAACAACTAATTCTAATTCTAATTGATTAGCTAGCAAAAAACTGCTAATTCTAAGTGTAATTCTAATTAAGTTTTATGTCCTAATTCTAATTCTAATGCTAACCGATTAGCTAAAAATCTTAATCAGTATAATTACCCATCACTGGCTTATATGTACATGTAGATACGGGTAACTACAGCGGTGACCACTGACTAGACTCCGACTGTACTTCCTACAAAATATGCTGTTGAGTGTTGAGTATGGAAGCCTCTAGGACAGACGGACTGCAACACACATGTAATGGGTTACCAGACCAGCGTACTACAGCAAACCAGCTTGTTTCGTCAGAAACTCTGACTTTCAAATACAAGTAGTTTAAAAACCTCAATTACACTGCAGATCAACCTGTACACCGTACAGAATCTATCTGAAGAATCTCATGTGAGAAAACTATAAAAAGACTTCATACTTACAACTGAGTTGCTTACCATCCTATGTCATACTTGTCACCTTCTCCAATGAACATGTAATAAAAGCCTAAAATACCACGAAGAGCATACTAAACCAAAGTATTTGTGTATAGTTTATAAAAGCATAACCATAAAGTGTAAAGTCAATGTGAAAATGCCTTTTTATACTAAACCAGCATTTTACGTCAGCAATGTCGTAGGATACTCGGGCCTATAGGCAGACAGCTTTAATATAGTTCCAGCTATAACATACACTGTGAGCCATAAAAAAATATTAAAACATGCCACTTTTATTTCGGCTGTAACTTTGCCAAATGTTAACAATATTCAACGTTTGCTATAAATTCCATGTAAGAATTCCCACCACATCTTAAATATGTTGCCGCACTGCCTTGTGAAATTTGAAGTCCAAATTTGTTTATAAATTACATGATACGACTTAGATACTTTTAATGTTCAACAGTTGCCAGAGGTGCCCACCATTTGCCAGCATACATGTTTAAAATGCCCACACCCCTCACTGACTGCACTTTAAATGACGGTGTATAGTCCATGTCACGCTCACGCAAAACAACTAGCCACTGTTACAGTTCGTCGATGTCAATGTGCACCCATGACAGATAAACTTGCTGCTGGACCGTGGACGACGCACCATATCTTGTAGTAGACCAGAGTAAACCAGACTGAGGTTAGCGCTGTTCTGTGGCCACAAGTCAGGTCCAAAGTATTATCTGTGTTACAAGTCATACTGCGCGCCAAATGTGTAATGGCACTGAAAAATTTAGGACAAAAACATTTGCTATTTAGCGAAGTTATTAAGTAAAAAAATCAGTAAGTAAGCTAGACACATTAAAATGGATGCATGTCAAATCAATGCTTTTTCTTCACAATTTATTCTAAATTAGTGGCAAATCTGAACTTCCAATTTCCCAAGGTAGTTTGGCAAGATACATGTATATAAAGTGTGGTAGAAAACATTTCTTGAGCTTTGTCGCAAATTTCGTACACTTTCCAGCTGTAAAAAAATTCTGAAGATCGGTTAATATTTCGCACAGTTACAGCCAAAATACAAGTAGCACGCCTTTATGGCCCACCATGTATATCAGATCCATATTACAGGCCTACAAGGCATGCTTTGTTTAATCAAAGGTCATTTTTTCATAATTTTTCATTTTTTTGTCAGCAAGAACTAATTGTGCAAAGTGGCAGGAAGCTACTGTATAATGTATGTGCAATTGTGCATAAAATACATTTATTCCTCAGTGTGGAGCAATAAGGGTCATGGATGGCGAAATAAGCTGTGTGGGTGTCTGGGTGACTGTTTTTTCTCCAAACGATATCTCAGGACTGAGAAGGCCTAAGAACATCAAATTTTTGCACAAAGGTAGTGTCTAGTACGAGGATGATGCGCACACTTGGATTTTTGAAAAAAGCTTTTTAATTGTGGTAAAATTGGCAAAAAACAGCAAAAATAGGCCAAAGATGCCAAAGATGAGCACATGCTTCTCCACATGCTTCCTCGGAAACAAAAAACAGTACAAATGTGCATTAATTGGCAAAAACATAGCCCATGGTGTGAGGATGAAGCCCAAACTATTTGTTTTCAAATTATGTATGCACTGCTTTAATATTTAACTGCGGCAAAATTTTTAGCGAAAAATGGCAAACAGTAAAAAAATGCCAATTTCTTTTCCACGTGCACGGTGACACCACGTATACGCTCAGCGTTCACGTGACGCCACCATGCCAGTGGATTCTCCACACGCTGTGGAGCACTGAGTACCCTGTGATGATAGCCACCTTACTTGTTATAATAACAAGCTTCAATAAAAATTTTCTACTGTTTGGAAGCATTAGCTTATCAGCTATTAATATTCTGACATCTGGAAGCGACGATTCTGTATAACTCTGCAGTCTGCACTCTGCAGCAAACGTCTTAACCATATTTATCCACGCACCAGCCTTGCTGGCAAAGCAGGTGTTGTTTTTACTAGGCAACATCGCATAGGCCCTTAGGGCCTACATGAGATTAGGGCTGTACTGAATATTCTATTCGTATTCTATTCGGGCCGAATAGTAGGCCGAATAGTGTATTCATATTCAGCCGAATAATACTGCTAAAAGTAGACCAAATACGAATAGTCATTCATTTGCACTGCAAACAAGCAAACTTAATGTAAAACTGTGAGCTCGTTTCTGACGTGGGCCAATGAATGATATATAGCCTACAGAGTCTGAAACCAAAAAACTATTTGGGTGCATTGTGAGTACAAAACTGACTGCCTTTTCACTTAACTTAGAATTAGTTTTAGCGAGTTTAATGACTTAGTGAGTACATATGTATTTTAGACTCATACTAATAAACTGATTATGCTGAACGTGAATGAATATCTAGTATAATGATGTTAACGTTAACGATGATGAATGACTGCAACATTGTTCAGAAGTTCAAGAGACTATTCATATTCTACTCATATTCGGATGAATAGCAGAGGCCCCCTATTCGGTACAGCCCCACATAAGATGCAGACTATTGTGACCGATGATCCCGGCATATGTCACTGACATAAAGCCACTGCCACTGCTGTGCAAAACACGGCTGAACGGATCAAGGTCCTGCTTGGGGTGGAGATTTCTGGGACCCAAGAAACATGATAATTGGCAAGAGGGGAGCCCGTTCGACGTGGCTTTTGCCAAATTACTGTGGCCACTTGTCATCATCATCACAATCTCAAAAACTACTGCACAGAAACTGATGTAATTGTAACGTCATAGCAATGTCAGACGTTGAACTCTAAAGGAAATTAAATTTTGGTAACATCTGACACTGACATGAGACCTTCAGAGCTGTTTTTGTACTTATCCAGTATTTTTAATTGTTGCGATAGGAGATGGTACACACTGTTATGCAAACTGATCATATTGCATAAACGTACTGCACTTTACACGTACTTACTGACTACAGTTAACCCCATTGGAAACAGGATTAAAAATACAGTAAGCGGTGTTTTATATTTCAACATTTTGTCAACTTTCAACCAAAAAACAACTAGAAACAAAGCTAGTTTTTCTATTACTAGAAATTGCAGAACGCCAAAATGGCCGGTGCCTAGATATCTATTCTATGTTAGTATGCTACCTATTTAGTGATGCACGGTATACACGAAATAACAGCGCTAGTGTGGCCTGTAGCAACGTATGGCTGTGAAAGCTGGACTCTCAGAAAGAAGGCAGAAACACGTCTTGACGCCCTTGAGATGAAAGGACTAAGAAAGATTCTGCGGGTTTCGTGGACAGCAAAGAAAACAAATGAGTGGGTTGTTAACAAAGCTGGATTAAAGAGGGAACTGTTAGACACCGTCAAAACAAGGAAGCTAGCATACTATGGTCACACCATGAGGAAACCAGGGAGTTGCCTGGAGAAAGAGATAATGCAAGGAACAATGCCAGGTGCGCGCAGGCGAGGAATGCCACGCACGTCCTCGATGGACAACATCAAGACGTGGAAGAGTCAATCAGAATGACAGAGGACAGGGATAAATGGAGAAAGTACGTCCATGGTGTGGCCAAAACTCGGATCGAGAACGGCTAAAGAACAGAACAGAACAGGTATATACGAATACAAGTATTTGAAAATGTGCTAATGAAGTTCTCCTTTAGGCTGCAGAGTGCAGTCTGACAGTGATGAACACGTTTATTCACCAGAACGGTAGACTGACAGACAGAAATAATATTTACAACAGACTAAAAACATACTACGAGTAAAAGAAAAAAAACAAATGATGTCGCTTAAAGTATGTAATAGATACTAAATTCCGGCGTTTGACAAGGGTCCGTATTGTCCCCTTTTTATCTGCTGTACATATGGATGATATTGGCTATCGACAGAATAACTTAACTAGCTCTTTCGTTGTATTGTACGCGGATTATATATTATTACTGGCACCGTCTGTTGCAGCACTGCAGGCGTTATTGCGGGCTTGTGAGCACGAATTTGAATCTAAGGACATGTTATGTTCGTATAGGCGCACGTTACAGTAAGCCAGGCTCGAACATAACTACATTAGACGGCCAGGAGCTCCCATGGGTTGACGATATCCGCTGCCTTAATTGGAGTTTATACTGTTTGCAATGCTAAGTTCGGATGTTCTGTAGACAATGCTAAAAGGTCTTTTTATCGTGCATGTAGGCCTAATGGTATTTTCGCAAGTTGGTAGACTGGTTTCTGAGGATGTCGTTGTGCAGCTCTTGGAACATAAATGCTTACCTTGGGAGTCTGTATCTTAGACAGAAAAACAATCGCTGGACATTGCGCTAAATAAATTTTTGGTGAAGTTATTTGAAACATCAAATCTCGAAATTGTTCGACATTGTCAAACTGTGTTTGATTGTGAATTGCCTAGTGTGCTGTTGTCGAAGCGATATGCTAAATTTATTGAAAGTCTGTCAACTGATAATTGCTATAGCTTTTTAGTTTTTTCCCTTTTGTGTTTTTTTATTGTATCGTTTATATTATGTTTTTTTCTGTATTTGTACCTACCATGTTTGATGAATAAAGATGAATATGAATATTAGTAGTAGAGTTATAATTTACTGGATTTCGGTTCCATGTTTTATCGCGATGATGCTTGCCAAAAATTACGAAAATAGGCCTATGTCCAGCTTTGTTAAAGTTATGCACGTAATTCTGATGTTCTCTTTTTTGGGACACGGTATATTTTCAAATATTGTCATGATACTCAATTCAATAGGCCTAGTCACTTAGTGCAAATTCATAGGCTATGCATTACCTTGTCAATAGCCACTATTAGCCAGCAACCATGTAAGCTACAAAATGTGGGTATAGAAAAATTATGATTTTACTACTACTACTACTACTACTACTACTAGGTCGAGCTCGTTCCAGCTCGAGCTACAACGGTCCTCCACTGTCCTTTGTCTTGCATGCAGGCATGCATTTCCTCCAGCTGTAGTCCTATGTCCTTCGTTAGAGTGTCGATGAAGGTGCCAGTCGGGCGTCCCCTTCCTCTGCTACCCCTATCTGG
>Ga0126335_1001086_pt1 | contig 14644 bp, 5 predicted proteins | sample OlaspJWI45metaG_FD_108409 | JGI IMG/M metagenome (GOLD analysis project Ga0126335, IMG submission 108409) | Marine gutless worms symbiont microbial communities from Oahu, Hawaii - Olavius sp. 1 OAHU.JWI-45 metaG | ecosystem: Host-associated > Annelida > Digestive system > Unclassified | place... | reverse complement strand
TGCGTATGCCGAGCGGAGTATACGTAAGATACGTCCCTTGCTATCACGGATGAACGAGACGCAGTTGTATATACACGATATATTATTCACATCAGCTATGTACAGATACACTAAACGGAACGTTCACCTTACGGTCAACTCTCTCTATATCTCTATATAGATACAATTTTGTGACTGAATGCAATTCAGTGAAACCGGAGCCTCAGAGGTCACCGTACAGATTTGTATCCCACTTAATTACACATCTCACGCCAACCACGCGATAAGCGATAGTGGTTGTGTTATAATGCTAAATTTTTAAAGTTGTGCAGTGAGTACAATATGCCGTTGGTAGTAATTACTGTATGAACAATGTGTATCTTAGATTTTATTATATTGTGAGGGACAATATTGTATAATGTTGTCACAAGTTACCGATTATTATTATTATTTTTTCTTTTTCTTTTTCTTTCTTCCATTTCTGAATATTATTGTTTAGTCTACCTACGTGGTGAATAAACTTATTCATAAGCGTTACTAAATAGGATGATATTTTGTTAGGTGGGCTAGACAATCGATTTGACTGCGCTACGTGACTTGACCTAAAGCCAACGAGGTCGAGACTTGAGTACTTTGTTAATCATCTGGTAGAAATTTTGTCGGATTCCAGTGAGATACTGATAGCAGAATATATGCACGAGCGCGTCTCGGCGCCGTGACATTAGAGCACGACGCAAGTCACGCAACGCGACACGCGTGACACGTGCTGGACAGTCTGAGCAGACAGATGTGAATCTGACAGTAGCAATTGACTGGACATCAACTAATACACCCGCATGAGCCGTGTTTCGTCGATTGCTGGACGATTGGTACTTCCGAGCCGAGATGTCTTGGTAGGCCCCTACTCAGATTAACGAGCGAGAGATTGGATGGAAAAGAAAACTTACATTTCGCGCAAGCAAGTGTCGATTTTGCGACATATAAATCGAAGAAAACTTCGCAGTATGGGATGAAAACTGCAACATACTTGTATAAGCTTACTGAGGTAGACAGTGATTCGTAGACTTGTTAGGCCTGCAAGTGCTGATTCCCTACCATTAACTAACCAGGCTTCATACTGAGTGCGTTAAAATCACGACCCGCTTGGCCGGAGCGCAGCGACGTGTCCAGTTGCATCGCTATAAGTCGAAGTGAAGGTATGAATACGCACTAGGCTGCTTAATGAAATATGAATGAATTGTAGCTAATACGTCTTGGTGTTTTATTGGCACTACGTCAGTCATCGTGCACCTGCTACAGGGTCATCTGCCAGCATCAGTAGCCGTAGGTCCGCTCTGCTTCCACTACGTACCGTAGGCCTATTCGTCCCATCATTGATATTGCGAAGGTACCAATAGACCCTGCCGGTCTTGCAGCTGTTAATAAATATGGACGCACTTAGTGCTCACTGCTCGGCCAGATATAATTTGTTGAAGCTTCAAGTGCATTCGCTAAGACCGTATACCGCGCGTGTTGCGTATGAAGGACAAAAATCAGAAGGAAAACTGAGTAAAATCATTACTGCGTGGAAAATAGCACGAGCGAGAGATTGGAGATCTGTATTTTCGTGAAATAAGGATTAGTAATTAAGGCACAAGCCCAGCCCAGACAGACGCACGGTAGTCGGCAGACAGATAAGATAGGACACACAACCTATCGCAATCGCCACCTTTGATCGCGATCACTTGACTGCTGAAAGTGTGAATGTGTGTACGAGAAAGAACGGAAACAGTTACTGAAACTGACAAGCGTTGGCAGTCCTCTTATATACACCGTGTCCGGAAAAATGGAACCAATTGTTTTTCAGGCATAACTCTGACAAATATAAATATATAGTTGTAATTTTTGCACGGAATGTCAAGGTAATGCGAAACCAAACTGACACAACAAATGTCCGCTGCATCTAAACAGTGTCACTACTTTACCTTGTGAATTAAACGATAGCATTAAAACGCACAACGTCATAACTGACAACTGCAAGAAAATCAGATTGTTCGATTCGACTAGTAAACGAAGGCTTCAAAGGCCGCAGTTATCGCAAAAACACAATGTCAGAATTTGTTGAAAGACGGCGACGCCACTGACGCACAACTGCAGCAATGATGGCGTGATACAGCTTGGCCCACTCGGTTCTGATTCTGATGCGATGTTTGAGGTCGTCAAGATCAGTGACGCGTGTTTTGTACACCTTCTTTTGCAGTATGCTCCACACGCTGTAGTCAACCGGATTTAAATCAGGCGAATTTGGAGGCCACAGTAGCGGCGAAATGAACTCTGGCGTTTCTCTTTCCAGGAACTCCACGGTAGCGCAAACATTTTGATGACGTCATCTTATGTCATCATTATTTCGTGCTGTGCAGGTAGTTATGGTCATTTTATAATTTTTCTGTTACGTTAAATGTCAAGATGAATTGTGATAAAAAATGACCAAAATTGGTTAAACTTTGTCAAAGTTATGCCTAAAATACAAGTGATTACATTTTTTTCCGGACACAGTGTATTGTAGTTACCTCGGCGAAGAAGTTAATTTTCGTTTACGCTGCGGTGTCATAAACGTCACTGCAGCCGTAAGCCTCGGAGGTGTGGCAGTCACGCACGACTGTGTAATTACGAAGGCGAAGAGGTGGAACGGTAGCACGGCAACTCATCTCGGTGCGGTGGCGCTACGGGAGTCCTGGAGGTCTCGAAGGAACTGTCAGCTCCAAGGACATGGCACAGCAGCATTGGACGTAGACAAGCCCGAAACTAAACGATCTTTATCATTATATCAGCTATATTTCATTCAACGCGCGTCATAGAAGAGATTAAAATACACGGACAGACAGAGACCAAGCACAAAACTAAACTGCAAGTCCCACGTTTCGGATATTTTCATTCAACTATTCTGGCAAAAGTTAAACACAACCTAATTAGTATAATACTAAAATGCAGTACGTGTGCGTCAGTCTTCTCTATAATGAGGCCGCACAAGTTATGGAAGACGAAGATAGACGATGTACTGAGCCGCTCAGCTGATGGACCTTGTGGCATGTTCCAGTTCAGGAATGTCACCGTATTTTCTCATATCGCACAGATATTATGCTAAAACAGCTGCAGAAAACAATACTTGTTTAATGCATAATTCTTTCTTTGAACTGATATAGCTGGCCTAAAGTTTCGTTTATTGCAGTCTAATTATGTCGTTTACATTCATACAATTATCGGCGACAACGAATACAAACATTATTTCACGCGCACACATTAATGTCTTGCCCCACGCAATGGTTTACTAAATGGTTTGTTGAACTGTCTCAAACTAGAAAGGAAGCCGGCTGCCGGCTGCTGAGGTTGAGACTTGCCACATTGTTGCGCAAAGAAAGACGGCGCCGACCAAGGACTGTTTGTGTTTAAAGTTTCCGACGTAATCGCGGCGTGACTTGCTTAGCGCCGGCGACCGTTGGAGTGTATATGCGACCTCTGGCCCACCAGCAGGCTGGGCGCGCACTTGTCCCTGTTTGTCCGTCTGTGATGGCCGCCAGACTGCAAAACATCGTCGACCGATAACGGCGTCATTTGTACGTCACGGTAACGAGGATCGTTGCCAGAAATGTCACAATATGGACACAAATGTATGGGCGTGGGAGAGATGAATCCATACTAAGATAGCGTCATACAGTGTGCCACGTGCTGTCTACCACTACGTCACACAATTATATCACGTTAACGTCTTTAAGAGAGGTTGTGTGGCAACGGATCCCGTCTTTCGTCCCACTTCGCCGTGCCATGCAGACCAACCGACTTAACTGTCAAACCTGTTGTTTGTATCTCTAGCGATTAGAGCATAACAACGTAACATTACATGTGCGCGCCATGCTGACCCGTTTTTCTCGCCCGACTTCTATATTCCTGCAACGTTGTTCTCAGTTGCTGTACCTGCCAGTAGCAATAGTGCAACCACAGCCATCAGTTGTCATCCACCTCAGCAACAGCGTTTATCAAGCATATGCTTTATATATCGCTGCCCGCTATCTTCTCTGCCTTTAATCCGATTATTTATATACATCTTATGGTCGGCTCCTATCCCATTGCGTGCTGAGCTGTTCCGCAAAGCTGGGATATTAAAACAGAAATCGGTGCCGCTATTTGATAATGGTGAATGATATGAGGTCAACTACTGGCGGCGAGTAATGGCATGCAGCGTTTTTCTTGTCGACTGGGTCAGTTTGGCATGTTACGCGCTACTATCACGGGGCCGCGCGTCTCGTTTGTCGTTTACATAAACCGTTTACATAACCCACAAAGACGGAGAGCTCATTATCAGCTGGTTTGAGTCATCGATTCGTGATCGCAGAGAAACAGTGATTTGTGGCCTTATGCAGGCTCTAGTCGGGCTTTAGCAAACACGAGTACCAGAAATTTACCATCATTTCACAAGCCGAAGTCTAGTGGAGTCTCGACAGTCGTAGGAGAACACATGAGTGACAAGAAGCTCAACTGTGGCTGACATGCCGCCCGAACGCTTGTGCGCATCGTATTCCCGACAGTGCGTCCCGCTAGTCGCGATATATTGGCTGAATTTTCCAACTCGCATTCATTCACCAGAGAGTAGCTCTTGACAGCATATTGGCCGTATTTTCCGACATTAACCTACCTCTCTCCCATTTGACGCCGTCAACGAGGGGGATCCCCTCGAGTTATCGGGTTCATATTTGATATGGGAAAACTAGAATGGCTGGGCTACAATGTGGTAAAAGTCGCATGATGATCGAGTCGGTCGTTTGGGCACAATACATCCACGTGACAGACACACAGACACGTCGCCACAGCAATAGGTTCGGGCGGCAAAAATTGAGAACCAGTCGGCATCGCCCTTTCACGGCTCTGCGACGTACCGCGAACGACGCTTATCTCTGTTTCTAGGTCTTTGGCGTTATTATCTTACAATATACACCTGCTGTTATGTATGGTAGACTATGTCCTACATTGCTTCAGTGTATTTACACCGGTATTCTATTTATACTGCTACCGAGAGGCGAAGAGAGGCACGCGTACAGGAGTGTGAACAACTTGCCCGATGTTGCTGCGAAGCAGTGGCGGATTGAGGTCGAAAGCGCGACCTTATATTGCCAGCCACTCAAGTGTATCCGGAGTATAGCGTATAATGCAAAACTCAGAAATTTTACCATATGGCATCAGCGAATGGAGCGGGAGGTGATACGAAGATGTAGCATGTGTTGACGTAGCATGTTGCTCGTTGCATGTCAGTTTTCTCGTTAACTGTACAGATAGACTGTTACAGTCAGTGATTTGCACTGGTCCTGTTTCGTCTGATGAGTTCAATTTGCTGCTAAGACATGGTTGGCTCGTCTGTTAGCATTTTACTTCATGCGTGATGCGTGCACGTGCGGTGCAAACTGAGCAAGACCCGGCGATTCGCATCGGATTCAGGTTCCACGATGCATGTAGGAATGTGTACTCTCAAAACAGTTTAAGTCAGTTGAACTGGCAGCAGATTGACGTCTGTTGAAAGACAGTGCATGCCAGTCTGTCGTAAGCGTAACAAGAGGGTGTCGTCTAATGGCCCAAGCATCCAATCTTACCTCGATTTGTGAAATTTTACCACCCGGGGTGGAATAGTTAGTCTAAGAAGTAATAATTAAACAGTACGTCTAAGGGTTGCGATGATATTTGCGGCGTGAAATCGAACCCTGCATCTGATCCCGAGTCACGAGATGGAATAGGACTAGGTTGTTTGCAACGCAACGCAGCAGGAGTTATTATGTCGTCCAGTTTGTGGCTGTCACGTTGACTAACTGTTAACAGAAAACAGATGCAGTCAACAGTGACATTATACAATACGAGAATTTAGCCATTATCTCACATGCCACCCATGTCGCGCACCTGGTAACGATTGAGGCTTAAGTCAATACTCAGTAGTTCTATATAGGCGTCGACTGCCTAGGCTCTGTCTTCGTTCAACTAAATGCGTGATTTAAGCAAACATGTCTGTATTTTTACTTGACGAAAGGTCAATCTTTCTGCGCCCGTTTCAGGCGAAACCGCGAAACAGTATGGTTGCTGCATTTGTAACGTTTGTCGTAAACTAGAAGGGCTTTTGCTGCCGAGCAATGATTGTGGTAAATTAACAAAACTTTTACATACATGCAAAAGTACGCTGTCGCTGTATATTTGCAGTAGACAATAAGATCCCTGAGGAGTCAAATGAGTAAAATATATTGTGTGTACTTCGGGCCATCTCAAGTGACAATCCAGCATTTATTGTGACATTTTCTAGTATTACTACATTCTCCGAAAGCAATTTGTGTTTTTATTCCGTTCTCGTTTTGCAAATAATTCATTTTTGTCTTCGTTCTTGTTCTTGAAAGAACAATAAGTTATTTTTTACACGCATGCATGCGTTTATATAGTAACGGAAGCTGCATGCCGTGTACAATCTGTACGCGTTTACACCCGGTTTTATTATCAAAACGTCTTGCTAGTGCTTAGTCGGTGTTGACAGATTTAATGGTCGGATGATAAATGGGAACTAAGGTTAATACCGTAGAAGCGTCGAAGAAGCGATTGTTTTTCTGTGACAAGTGTTCGCTGCACAGTGTACAGCTGTACATGCACTAGCTGCGTGCTGAGAGATCGTAAATTCTCTCTTGCGGCTGAGCTGCTGTGGGGCATCTATCGCCTTGTGTCGCAAGTCGCACGACCCGGACGCCAGCCTCAGTGCCGCTTCATTAGCAAGTGATAAGCAGAAACTCGAGCGTTAATCATCTTACAGATCGATAATAACCAGACCCACGTACGTACGACAACTGCCTGTTGCTGAATCAGAATGCGCCGTGTGTGTACACTGTGTATGGACAGACGCCAGTAATAATCACAGTCGTGCCACGATGTCGTAGGTGACAAGCTGTTCCCACCAAGCTGATTAACGAACTTGGTACGACTGATTGCGTCCGCGACTCTCGCCCATGTGACAATATCTTTGTGTGATAATTACATCACTGCGGTTTTTCATAAAGAATCAGTGCGCTGTGATTTTTTTCCAAAGTCGCAGAGATGAATTGTTATTCGGCCTATCACCGACGAAGGCGGCGGGGTAATACGTTTTTCCGTCCACTTCTGTTCTGGCTCTAACTTTTGAACGCCTTGGCCTAGAAACTTCATTTATGATTAAAATCACTGCGACAAAAAGCTGTAATTTTAATTGAAATAAGAAATAGGGCTAATGCAGCAACGGACCTATTCTTTTCTTCTTGACGTATCAACACTGCTGTTGTTTGGTACTTCGGTCCCAGTGTTCTGCGTGCACTTCTGTAGGTGATCGACAACAGACGGATCTAAACCCGTCTTGTGCATGCTTGCGTGTTTTTCATTAGACGCTCTTTCACACAGAAATGAGTTACGTTCACGTCAGTCTCTGGCGCTGGCCTAGTACAGTCGTCTCCGTTGATTGCATTTCCTACCATTGATATTTAATGCAGTCGTAGGCTATATCCTCTCGCAATCTAGTGGCGAAGTTGGCAATGTTCTATGACAGTGAAACTTGTCTCTGACCAGTGCGTTTTTCATGTACTCCAGGTCTAGTCGTAAGCACGCAAACGGGGGCAATGATCAGTATCACTGAGAGCACACCTGCTAGTAGTGCGGGCACGCTGCCAGTAAGTGCTGCCCACTCTACGGGTCTCGACTGTCGCTAATACCAGGAAATAGCAGCATCGTGGTGCGTGCACGTGACTTCATCTGGTGCTGCAGCTGCCAATGCATCTGCTTTATGCTTTCGTTGCTTCTTCGTGTACGATTATGAAGTGATTTCTTTCCCAACAGGGTTGTTTCTGTCGGAATAATACGACCCACATCGTTTAATAACACTTTATCAGCAATTCAGTATTCACGTTGATAATTTAATCGCATATAAACATTACTAGTAAGATATAAGATACGTCTAATAATTTTTTGTCATACACTGAATTTATGCATCTGTTGGTTTGTTGATGGACTGTTTCACAAGATTAAGCCTGATACAAATTATAGGTCTATATGCGTCATTCTGTTTCTTAGACGATTAATATCTGCCAAATCTGTAGCACTTTTTGTAAGTAAGTAAATAACTAAGAAGGGGAAGCTAGCTGTGCACCGCACACATCACAGAATCGAAACAAATGACAACAATCGCCTGAATTCAGCTAATTCCACCTCCAATACATATAAAGCACGGTGATATACGAGTACAATATTGCTGTGAGACAGTATTAGTATGGTTAGCAAGCACTCATACGAATCATAATTAAGATGGACGTTTAAGAGACAAGTCTGCGACAGGTGCGTTGAAGATTATGAAGAATGGACAGCGGCACTCGTTCAACTCACTCACCGGCACTGGCAGCCGGTGTACACAGGAAGCCTGTTGAACTGTAGGCTACTCGCATCTATACACTCAGTCACGCCACTCAGTTCGGTTCGGCGCCATGAAAGGCGCAGTCTTCGCTCTCCGATAAAAAGAGGCGGCTACGGAAAATGGCGTTCTTGAATTGCGATAAGCGGACATTAGTTACTCTTCAAATAGCCCCTCGAGGTCATAAGCGCGTCTGGAACTACATGTATGTATATGCGTCTGTATAGTCCACGCGTAGGTCCGTCAGCGTAATATACCCCACGACAAGGAATTTGGTGGACTATAATTAGCAGATCCAGATCTAGATCCAGATATCAGAATATGGTCAGAGTATATAATCAGTCCAAAGCGCTTACAAAAATAATAATATTAATTAAGACGAGCAGATCTAGATCCAGCAATATGACTAAATCAAATACCGGTAATGTATGTTGTACGGTTCTGAAAGATAGTTGTCTCAAAGCCTTCAAAGGGCACAAAATGAGGGGATAAATATTCTGGAAGTGGAAGTGATGTTTGCCACTAGGTTGATAACTGCGGCGGCGGATGAAGGATAAGGTTTTCCGTGTTGCCAGCTGTTCAGTGCTGTTGTTATTCTTGTTGCTGGAGCGAATGCTGCTGCAGCTGAAGCTATAACGCCGGCGTATGTTTGACATGCAGCCTTCACAGCACTACAAGCACAATATAGCGACTGATAGCTGATATCAACAACTGTTGCGTCCACGTCGTCGTTAACTCCGTTGATCGACACAGTGTTGCTTTACTCAGAATTGTATGCTTCTGCCCGCTTGTAGGCGAAAAAAAGCAACTCAGCTTTTCATCCTTTCGGGTCAGTGAATGAGGACCAGCTTCGGTTAAGAAGGCAGAGACAGGCATAATTTATTCCATTCGTGGATAAACGCGTGGGTGGCAGGTAAAACTATGTGATCTATTAACAACGCGAGCCGTACTCGAACGCTTCAGTGATGAGGTTCCCTCATGAAAATGCGCTATATCAAGTGTCCCTTAGGCTACCTTTACCTATATTCAATAAGGTCGTGCCGTCTGTCGGTCTGTCACTCTGTCTGTCTGTGACGGCCCGCGCAGCAGAGGCATGGGCCAAAAGGGCTTGCCGTATATTTTTTAGTTACAACAGGACTAAACTGATGTGAAGCAATCGGCCTATGAGTTATTGTTCTAGTGAAACTTAACTGCAAGATTGCTTCGGTTTAGTTAAAGTCTTAATATCTTATTATTCCAGAATCATATCATATCATGTACGTGCGCTATTTCAAGACTTGCTTTGCGATTACAGCATTTGTCGTGCGAAGCGAACCCAACGAAGTTAACGAACTACACACTGAACTAGAATACAGGCTTGGTGTGGGTTCGATTGTCGGCAAGCATATAGCGTGTGCCAAGAAGAATAGAACACAAGAAGAAACTTTGGTGTGCACAGGCACGCGCGCCTATAATCCCCGCAGACGTCGATTTTTGCAAAGACACTAAGCAGTAGTGCAGTATATATTGCATGGCATTGTTCTGAAGAGCTATTGTCTGTTGCTGTGTCGCTGTTGTAGTGCAAAGCCATGCCAGCGAGTCTGTTCGTAGCCTTGCTGCTACTGGCGCTACAGTCCACATCTGCAAGCACCAAATACGACTACGACTACGAAGATCAACCGTCACCAGGTTAGCACTACGCCAGTACGCCAGTACGCCTGCATACGCAACTGTTGTGAGTATGAGTGTAAGTGAGTAGGGTATGACATTTCACTAGACACGTATTAGGTCATTTCGGAGAAGATCTACCCACCAAGTGGCCAGTGAGGTCACAGAAAAGAGCTTACGGTCAAGAACTCTTCCGAGTTGTGTTAAGATACGCATAATGATAAAATTTTGTTTTCGAGCATGCATATATATCGTGTTAGGTGCTGCTATCGGGTCTTGTCTTCTCATGCCAACTGCGTCTCTGTCCGTTCACTGATGATATTGCTGCCAGTATGCCTTTGCGTCAAGCGCTCAAGTACGATTGCTTTGTAGTTCTCGGCAGATCACAGTAGTTGCCGCCACAACTCCTTGAGTTCATCTATATACAGGGTGGCTCAGAGTAAAATATGCCACCAGATAATACACAATATCTCCGCAACCAGTGGTCTGGTTTTTAAAATTCTTGAAGCTGCTGAATCCTGACACTGACACTGACGCTGACAATCCTGACACTCTGTGTCACTTGGTGCATACCTTGCGTTGCATGTTTGTTATAATCATGCACACTCTACCAAAAGTAGAAATATAAGTTCAAATCGTATTTCACCTGGCTGTAACTAGGCTACTACTAAAACTACAGAAAGACCAAGTCGCTGACGTAATACAACCGATTTTTGAAAAGTGTCAAAAGAATGGTTTAAAATATAAACTGCGAGATAGTGTTTCTTCAGATTTAGTAGGCTTCATAGTATTTGTATGTTTTGTGATTTGTGCGTTTTGAATTTTGTGTTCTTTTGTGTTCGTATTTGCCAAACAACGGACATTTTATAAAGGCTTAACCGGTGACTTTTGGAATCAAAACGCTAACCGAATGATATCGGTCGATGGTTGATTTAGTGTATTGCTTGAGATACAGTAGTAGACGAAGATGAATGTCTGTTTGCCTCGTGCCGACTATGTAAGGGCGATGTGTGCTCATTCGATGGTACTACTAACTAGTATTAACTGCGACGTTTATGTACGGAGAGAGATGTCGTAATAATTCATCATTAGGACAATAGCAGACGGTCCGACAATCAGACAGCAGGTGCACGTGCGGGCATTGGACGCGTCTCACAGTCATTGCTTCAGACATGCTTCAACTAATTGCCTGAATCGCCGCACTGTGCCGTGTACGCAACTTGTGTCAAGAATGTGACAATAAGTTGCTAGTTAAGTTGCTCGATTTCAATGTTTTCTGCGTCCGCGCGCCTATAGGCGGAAGAAGCATTTATCGATCAGCATGTGCCGTCTGTACATGCGTCCGTTCGTCTGTCCGCCTGTGACGGCGTGCATGACAGACGCATAATTGGCTTGCCATAGATTTTTTAGTTTTGTATTTTATGTAATGTAAGCTGTTTTTGCTTTTTTAATGGATCGAAACCGTTCATCTTGAGTCTGAGTCTGAATCTGAAATGGCGACCGCTTACGGCATAATGGCAGTACTAAATTGGATTTTAGTAGCATTGTCCTGTCAGCAAACTTCACTTCGGTATCAGTAATTGCATTAGTTAACGTAACGAAAACTGAGATATTTTGTCGTCAATTTTTGAAGACTATAATAACTCCGCTGTTAAAGAATATTTTCTACTGAAATTTTGTGGATTCAGAATCCAGTGCATGTAATTTTGTTAGGATGCGTTGAGATTTAGCATTTCTATCCAATATTGTCGCTGGTTTACTTTTTTCTGGGACACAGTTTAGACTGCTGGTCATTTTTGTAAATGGTAAATCATAGATAGATGGATCTATTTACAAGTAAAAAAATCTATGACAAGCCCATTATGCGTCTCCCACGCCGGCCGATCACGCACGCACGGACAGATGGACATTACGACCCGAGTGCATATTGCGTCTTCCGTCTATAGGCGCAGACACATAAAAAGAGCTGCGAGGAAAATTGCCAAAAGTTGCTGTAGCCTACTTGAGTTGCTACATAAGGATTCGAGTGGTAGTCGTTAAAATTGCACTCAACTCAACTTGGACGTCTTTATAGATGGACTCTATCATCCTGCAGTGTACATCAGAGCATGGCATTTGACCCTGTCGTCAGTGACCATGGGTGGCCAGATGTCAAGATGCCGACGTCGCTTTTGATGCATACTGTGGCTGTCCATAGATCTGTTGTCTGATCACTGAATGCAGTGCACCGTGAACGCACTGCAGCTAGGCCACGACCACAGACTATATTACCGTACGATTCGCCTAAACGATCTGCATGTTGCTTGTCGTAAGGTCTTCGTACGCAGAACTCGCAGCGACGTTATACAGGGTGGTCCCCAAAAAACTGCACCTTTCCATTTGATTGATGTTAAATTGATATAGCTTTGTGAAATCTCAACCGAATTTTATAATTTTTGGCAGACTTACACCTGAATAGATTCCCAACAAAGAACAATGCATGTACTGTCCACAACACCTACTGCGCGTTCCTACACTACCTTGTAGAAATAATATTGTCCGTTTTCTTCAACTTTAGTTACCCGGTACGGCGTTCCGTAAGTATTTCCAAAGTGTATCTACAAGAGCAGTTTCTTTACTTACTTTATAAATTTTCGTTTCAATGACCTGTCGTCATTGCGTCATATATAGCCCAATGTCAGGTGTAGGCCTATGTCTGCCAAATATTATAAAATTCGGTTGAGATTTCATAAAGCTATATCAATTTAACATCAAACAAATGGAAACATGCAGTTTTTGGGTCACCCTGTATATTGCAATTATTTTGACCGACGTAGTGTTATATTCAGTCTTGTAGTACTATGTATGACTGATTGTGATGTGGTCGGTGACTCGAAAGCCGGTAGCGGCAGTATATACGTATTATAGATCATGATAAGATGATTTCGATCGCATATAAATGAATGGAAACAGGAACACTACAATACTGTATGGCAACTGTGAGTGACACACTTGCGCTCAGAGTGCACTCAAGAGTTACTCTCAGCCGATGCTCTGCACAGCAGTTTGTATGGTGCTACTGGTCCAGTATATAGGCCCATGTGTCGGCATGCAACAATATTTCTAATCGCTGTGCGATGAATGTCGACGTCAATGATCGCTTCATGAAAAGACTAAATTGTCAGATCTGCCTACGAAACGTTTAGGTGACAAATTTCCATCAAACTGGCGGCGTTTTTCATCAGAACGAAATGAAGTCACGACAAAGCCTCTATTTGTTCTCAATTATTACACAGCATGTTTACTTTCATTTTCATACCGCATTTTTCATTCTTATCTGATGATTTTTACATGAAGACAAAAACTAACGACTCATTACGAATTCGATAAATTTACTGTTTTGTGGGACACAAACGCTATTGGGCGCACTGACTGATGTAATTCTTGCAATAGATTCAGAGTCCATAGATTGGTGACTGGCAAACTACGATATTTACTTTATAGAACTGTTTGACTTGTTGCTGGCGTGTCGTTTCCTGCGATAACGACTTATTCGTGGATTAACGTCATCGCTATTAAGCCAGCAAACGATCTGCCGGCTTAACGTACGTCGCTCGGCGTACGATAATTGCCATTATGTATCTCTTCGTGTCTTAGATCGCATCCGACAGAATCATCGCATAATCCTGGCATTTCCGGGCGCGCGCGAGGCGCGGCGCGGTCCCGTTGTAGCAGGCGATGTATAGGCCCGCTATGCACGAGGTGGGTGGTCTGGGCTAGGGCGGTCGCAAGGTGCTCTGCGGAAGTAATTTCATCGGGCGATTGTCTGTCGTCCTGACGACGTAATTGTGATTCACAGCCTGCAGTGAACAGGAAGTGCTGTGCCGGCCGGCGTTGTTGCGCATGCGTACTGCAGTCGCGGGCTAATGTAGGCTACAGCGTGCATCTGGACCGGAGCTCTGACAAGTGACAATTCTACGATCTGCCATGCAGATTTTATTGCTTCATTAGGTGCAAATTGCCGCCGCCTTGCAATGCCGCAGCAGCCGCGAAGTCTTTGAATTGACTTCGTGATTTATCGGCGCTCGATGAGGCGAAAACGGCTGTGAAGTATATGAACGTCGTAACATAGCAACGTCTGCTCTCGTACTCGAAGATACAAATTACATATACAAACATTGCTATATTGCCGCGATTTCTTATTCAACTTGTTAATTGGGGTTCCTGCCGAATATGGACATATTTTCTCACTATTGTTAGGACCCACTCTGTATTGTGTTCATAGGCCTATATATACAGGTAGACCGACAACGGTCTGTGTTGTTCTCACCCAGTGTCTAGTAGGCCTATTGTACGGATGTCGTGCATGGAACACGGGTATGATTCTCGCATTGGGTGCGAGAGGTCTCGAGTTCAAATCCCGGACGAACCCGCAGTCATGTATTGTGGTCTTCAGACTATCAGTTACAAATGCATGTACAGTATATATAATGCTTCAGATATAACGATTGACACAATAAAACCGCTATTAAACTAATGCAGCAAAAAATGATAATACGGAATTGTAATACGCCGCAGACAATATAGGCTGGGATTCGTTGGTGGCAGCGGTGG
>Ga0126335_1001084_pt1 | contig 14663 bp, 6 predicted proteins | sample OlaspJWI45metaG_FD_108409 | JGI IMG/M metagenome (GOLD analysis project Ga0126335, IMG submission 108409) | Marine gutless worms symbiont microbial communities from Oahu, Hawaii - Olavius sp. 1 OAHU.JWI-45 metaG | ecosystem: Host-associated > Annelida > Digestive system > Unclassified | place... | reverse complement strand
CTGACAATAGCCTTCGCGACCCATAGCCTTTAAACAGGTGTAGGTTTTTAAACAACGCCTTATCTTCTTCGCTAAATGGCATGTTATCGCGAATTAGCCTAGTCTTGACAAAATTACAATTTTACAACAATTTTTCGTCTGCTACAAAAATTATCTTTATTTACAAAAATCCAAAGAATATTTAACACTAAGTCGAAATTAATTTAAATAAGTAGTCAATTTGGCATAAAAAGGCCACAAGAAGTTTTCATAACTGCATTTTTAGTAAAAAAAGAGCAATTTCTAAATGACAAAATTTCACACGGTAGTGTAGCAACACTATTAATGTGTGGTGAAATATTTAATGATCCTTTTACTGCAAATTTACCGCTGAGTCTGTTGGTGAAAGAATTTTGAAAATCGGTCAACATTTGGCGAAGTTATGGGCAAAAGTATAGTGTCTTGTTTTTTTTAACTCACAGTGTAGTTTTATAGGACAACTTGTATAAAGATGTGCTGAAACAACTGCCACCCCTTCTTCTTTTTCTTCTTTTTCTTCTTAACTGTCAACTTATATTTTTTGTTTTTTTGTAGTGCTCTAAATTTCTACAGTTTTTATGTTTTCGTGTTTTCGTTTCGGTGTGCAGTCATAAATTAATGCTGTTATGTGACGTTATTTTGTGACGATGTTGAAGTCTTGTCTGCAGTAATTGCTAAGTCCTGGCTTCATCAGTGCTAGTCTACGTGTATCACATTCACATAAAATATCTGCTGTCGTTATTAGCTTGCATGTATTTCACTACAAACAATCCACATATATGACACTTCTGAAGTTTTAACTAATAAAACTGTAGCTATGAACTTCGGAAGAACTTGTGGAGTTGTATGTTATTCGTAAGCTGAGAGTTATAACTACATTGACTTGTAACGCTGTTTGTGACGTGGGAGTGCGTTTCATATTTAACGTTATCATTTTGGTTGTAGACGCTTACAGCGCGAGTAGCACACCGGCAAAGAACAAAGGGGAATTGATGTATTTTTAGCCGAAAACCAGCAGTTTACAGTTGATGTAACAAACCATGATGTGTATGTTTGCCGAAGAATTCAGTAAAGTTCGCGACTGTTAACCGAAAATTTTGTTAAGTTGTTTACGCTTCGAAGTAGACTTGTAGTTGATCTGTTTGCACGTTTCATGTTATAGTCACTTGACCACCAGCAAGTTATTTTCATACAATAATCTTGCGCTTATCGAATGATATCACGCCGGCCGAAGTGCATATAAGTCATTGTGATTGTGTTCGTTGTGTTGCATGTTGGAAGTTGTTATTGTGTGCTGTTTGTTTGGTAGAGCGATATGAGCTGATATAGGCCTAGTTCGTTTGATAACATTTTTAACAGTGATTTTTATACAGCAAAAACGTATGCGGTGATGTTGTTGTTCATTTTATAAAAAACATAGGCCTACTTTGAAACATTGGTTTTGGCTCATATATCAAGGTATGAGCCGGAACCAATGTTTCAAAGTAGGCTTAAACAAGTCATTCAAAAGTTATTGCTTAAATTGAAAAAAATACAAAATAGCTCTTAAGGTAAAGGTTAAGGTCAAATGTCACCAACTTTCAACCATTTCTAGTGTTCACCATTAGACATATTTCTACCAAATTACATCAATTAATGACCCATAGTTTTGGAGATTTTGTGAGAACAAACACACAGACATGGCTGGCGCGCAGGTAATGAGTTTAGATAAGGTCTTCAGAAAGTCCACGTAGGGCGTACTCCGTCGACATGTTTAAACAAAAAGTTGAAAACTAGACATTCACAATGACTTATATGGCGTATTTTCGCAGGTTGCAAATGGCCCTTTCATTTTATGTAGTAGTGTAGAGTAGGTTTGATAGATGATAATTTTTTCCAGTTCACAAGAACTTTTTTGTTGGTCTTGTGCATCAAAGGAGTAGGCTCGGCTACCAACTGGGCGGTTCAAACCCCCAAAACTTCTTTTAATTTTTTTCATTAAAATATCTTCAGGACAATTAGATTGATCAGATGTACCTGTCTCTTGGTCGAGAGCCCGACAAATCGTGAAAGCTTACCTGGTCGTCCTCCAAAACGCTGGCTGGACCAAATCCTCGATGACACCCAGCGCCCACTAGCCGATGTGCGGAGAGACGCTGTCAGGCGCGTTCATCGAGTATCGACGCAACGGTTCTCGATGACTTCGCGCTAACGACAACGACGACGACGACAATAAACACCATAAACAAACACGCGCAGTAGTGCTAATAAACAAAAGCAAAAGACGCAATATAAAACACGGTTGTGATGTCTGTCCCGTCCGTCCGTCTGTCTGTCTGTCAGTCTGTCACTCGCCTGCGCCCTGCAAAAAGACTGAACGGTAGAACGTATCGACGATCTTGTTTAGACTTCGGAGTGGAGACACTGGCGTATCCAAGAAACATTGTCGGCTTATTAGACGGGGTCCCGACCTCCCCATGACGACGGGGAGGGAAGGGGATTCGATGCGGCCTTCCCGTAATTACTTTTGGCTGTTTATTACAAATTAACACAAGCTCAGAATTCGAAGCCCGAGCAGCTCCATTACTCATACTCAATATGACATGCAACATGACAACAGCTGATGCTCCGGCTGGGACTGATTACCAAATGCAAAAGCTGTAGTATATCGCTTCTACTCCGGTATGACCTTAATCAACTAAATTGATGAACAAGAGGCCAAGTAATTTGGTGAAGGCTGCATCGAATGCACCACACACAGACTGCACGCGCTAGACTCTAGCTTCAGCCGTTCCTGGGATATGTAGGAGGTCCCAGTAGGTCACGTGACCCCGCTTGGTAATAGTAATAGTAAATAGTAAAACAGTCATTTCTGTTGAGCCTGCTACGATACATGTAAAGACCGATGGCGCATAACATAAATGGTGATAATAGCAATAATGACAACGATAATGATAACGAAGATGATAATGATATTAATAAAAACATTGATAAAATAATTGTAATAATAGTAGTCTCAATGTTTTTGTACCCTTTTCCCTATGACCTGCTCTTGCATAGTTTTAGTTTGTGCCCCCAGCCTTCGATATGTGCACGAAATTTGAAGTCTCTATCTTCCAGAGTTACGAGAAGGATCGCGAAAATCGAAAGTACGTCACGTTACCCGATTCTCGACCCCCTATGACCTTTTTCTTTGTAGTAATGCTCACAACTTCAATATGATGAAGACTCCGAGCATCTTCTATTTCTACTTGTGCTTAGTTTGTTGTGACCTCCAGCCCTCTATAATACACACAAAACTTCATTTTTCTAGCTTTAGCCATTGTTGAGATATGTAGTGGGTCCACAACAAACGAAATTTTTCCCCAACTCCCCTCGCTGCAGGGGGAATAGGACTTCCGTCTAACACACTGTTTCTTGGGCCCCCAAGAGTGTTTACTCCAAACAGGATGTTGATCCGTTCAGCAGTTTTTGTACAGTAAAGCCGAGCTGAGCCGCGTGACAGACAGACTGACGGACAGACACCGCGATCATCTATAACATCTCTGTATCTCATGCATTCAATGCTGCCTAAAAATCGTGTGAGCTTAACTTTTATTTGTTCACTTGAAATAAAGTGCCGCTCGCGAATGTCCGTTGCCTAAGTCCAATACACATCGACATCTGACTGTAGCGTCAACGCATTTAGGTCTAAATCAAAGCTATCTGAAATTACGGATAACTGGGCGGGCTTATTTGTGGATTAGTCCGCTAAGCTCGGGGAGGCTGGGCATTTCTGATGGTATGATTTGCCCCGCCGACGAGGTATAATGTTGCAAGGCATATCGTATTGCATTACCACTCACATGGTGGCAGCACCACACGGCAGTGGCACACAGTAGTCGATACGCATTGCTGCGCCTACATTATTACTGTCAGACCGACTAAGCGATCTCGACAAACGTGAAGTTAAATAGTTGCACGCCTATCGTTCTAAACTTGGTGAACGTGGTTGTTTATCAGATTTCAGATCACGATTAAGCGGGTTGCAGATTTTTGCCGCCCGACGCAGTGCGTTGGCGCGGCATTTGTTATGGCGACGTTGCTGTCTGTCTGTCTGTCAAGTTGATGTATTGTGCCCAAACGACTGAGTCGATCATCATGCGACCTTCACCGGATTGTAGCCAAGCCATTCTAGTTTTTCAATACCAAAATGAACTCAATAGCTCCAGGGAATCCCCTTCATCGAGGGCGTAAAATGGGAGAGGAGTAAGTAAAAAAGGAAATTAGGCCAATAAATTGCAGTCATTCACCAGAGGAGAGCTTTGGGTAGCACAGCATGGAACATCGGCGTGCACAAGCGTCGGGCGGTTTGTCAGCGATAGCTGAGCTTCTTGTATCTGATGGCTTCGAGGAGACTTCTTTACTTGCTAAAAATGTTTTTCAACGCACCCGCTGTTAACATCGTAGGCCTACACGAAAGCTAGTCGGCAACTTTGCACTTTTGCAGCAATGTGTAGTAAAAGAAATCCGGCTGTCTGTCGGGAACAGCGAAAGACTCGTGTGACTGAACACGTGACGTTGAGTAGCGACGGACAGTCGCTGAAACAAAATGGCTGTTTCAATGACGTCACTACTGCAGTTACAACACACAACCGCGTCGACGCATTTCATTATTAACGTAAGACCTTCAAGTGGTTAATGCAGAACATCATCTCTTCGTCTCAGCGCATAAAAAGTGAACTGAAACTGTCAGCATAAGTCGACTACTATAGTCGACTTGTCCTGAGTTGCGTCAGCGCAAATCGAGAGTGTCACATTTCGGCGACAAAATGATGCATAATGTAGTCGGTCGGTTGCAAGGCGAGTCGCGTACGGAAGGATTGCTGTTAAACATGTAAATGACAGCACGGCGCGATTCCACGCGATTGAGCTGCTATCAGCAACACAATGTTCGCTTGCAGCTCAGTGTACTGTACGGCGCCTGACGTAAACGACCCATCGGAACAACAGCACATAACACCCGCAACAACGACGAACAGTTCAGAATCGCTACAATCCTGCCTCCCTGGGCACCGCCTGATGTAAACTCGGGGGTTCGTTCTTCGGAATTTCGACTATATAATAATTTGAGATGTTAGAATTTTGAGAAGTGGAAAGGCAACAATCTTTCAGAAACTAGTTTTATACAGAGTGGTCAAAGTAGCCTGATGTTTAAGTTTTCTCGTCGTTTGATCTTTCGAAAATATTGTATTGACAAAGGTTTGTAGTTGTAGGCCGCATCGAACGCGTGAGCTGCGGCCTATTGCGGTCGATGTTCCTTCCATCTCTCAGCCTGTCTCTCATGCGATTTTACGCGACTTCACTGTGCAAACACGGCTGAACGCCAAAGTACTTGGCCTCTTGTTTATCAAAGCGGAACTGCTCTACCGTACCGGCGTTGCGTAACAAAGTTGACGTAAACATCTGCTGCGAACGATGATGGATAACCACTATAGCTGAAGTCGATGAATTGTGTGTGGTTTTTGACTGTCAACTCTTTTACTTGTGTAGTAGAAAGTAAAGTCCTTTCCAGGCCATATGGGCTCACTGGGCAACGCTGATCTCCGTCCCTGCAGCCCTCAGCCAGACCAGCTTAAACTGCGAGACCACGGACACGGTCTGGGAACACGGGGCTAGTGCATCGCGTGTGTGTTTGTTCATTTTCCAGTCGAAGCTGGTACTCATTTTACCAACTCCGGAAAGATGGAAGGCTGAGTCGATCTAATGGCTGGTGGCATACCTAAATGGTTTACCCGCCCGAAGATGGTCACCCATCCAAGCACTCACCGGGCCCGACGTCGATTAACTTCGTTGATCAGCCCAACGTTGTTAACAGTTACGCCACGACGCCATATCAATTACTTGCGTAAACTAATCTTAAATAACTGATATCGCTAAACTTAGCACTGATAAGCAAACTGAATCGTCGCAACATACGGCCGAAAACATTCATGCTCACTTTCCAGAGTGAGATCCCACGTTTCCACTTTATAGTTAAACGGTTAATCCCACTACAGGCAACGGACGCGGTGGCCCGGCGTGTTTTATACACGGAAATAACGGCGTGGGTGGCCCGGTAACAACATGTATTGTCGTCAGGAGAGCGAGTCGATGAGCCCGGCGACAAGCTGTTTAACTGCGCGCGAAACTACACGCTGTAAACGCAAATCGAGAGGAGAAATACACCGTTCATTTTGTCGTCCGCTCGGCAAGTGGTGATTGCATCATGTAACGCATACCCATTACAGAGTTACCGCATTGTGGGTCCAGTCAAACAACAAACGACCTGCTTTGGTATCGGACAGTTAACCTCTGAACTGCAGAGGTATTTTTATGTCACAGATTCGAGTGTCTGCCGGGTGCTGCTGCGTGGTATCATCGGTAAGTTATTTACACCCTGTTTGCTGATGCATCAGATCCACACCGGCCGAGCACCACAGTATCTGGTGGAGAGTGTACAGTCAGCCTCTTGTAGTAGCCGTCGACGCTTGAGGTCCACTGATGCGGCTAAATATATCAAGCGAACCACAAGAACAAAGTTTGGCGAACGCTGTTTCAGTCACGCCGGTCCGGCAGCAGGGAACTGTCTCCCACCACATCTCCAAGCTATATCTGAAACCTTTGTGTTTGAACGTAACTTAAAATCCCATTTGTTCACTGATGCTTTCTCATAACTTTGTCAGCGCTTGTAGTTGTATTTGTATTTTGCGCCTCTGTCACCATTCACCTTGCAGTGTAATTTGGCACCGGCCCAACAGTTGGGAAGTAAACAGACACAGCACGCGGTGCACTAGCCCCGTATTCATGGTCACGCAGTGTAAGCTAATGTCTGACTGAGGGCTACTGAAACGATATATCAGTTCCGCCCAGTGGGTCAAGTGGTCCGGGAAGGCCTTTGCTATATATCGGTTGGCCCCTAAAAACGTCTCGAACTTTTGCGCTAAACTGTAAAACATTTAAGCTGAAGTAAAGCAAACTTAATGTATATTTTTCATTGACAAAACATTCATTGATATGTATACCGATATTAGCACTAATATTTCGTACGTTAACTCAGATGCTAAGCAAAGTAGTGTTACCTGTTAGAATGCAGAAAAAAACACAAAGTATTTAGTCAGTTACCAGAAGCTTTAACAAGCGTTCAACTGAAGACGTGCTGAATTAGTCCCCATCCTGTTTTGTGACTATACGCTTTTTCAACTGCAAAATAACTTTATTTATAGTTTGGTCATCGATCTTATTCCATTTTGTCTTATTGCTTTCTCAAGTTCATGTAAGTTTGCATACGCTTCACGTCACCCCTCATGCACAGGTTCTTGCAAAATGTCCCAAAATGAATCTAAAGGGTTCAATTCGATCTTGTGAGTGTGTAGTGTCTATTCTTCAGCCTGAAATACGGGCACCACTCTCACCAGACTTGAACCCGAGAGTTCAGCACTGATGAAATCAGGAACAACGTTTCGAAGAAAATCCTGAAGTTGCCTTGGCTCGATGTGATGACGCACTGCACTGTCTCGCATGGACACATAGTCATTGACAGGGTAAATGCGGCCGCATTCTGGCAGCAAAGAAGTCTGTAGAATGTTTATGTAGACTTTGTTCACTTTCGTCTTCTGTGCTTACTATCAGCTTTGTAGAAAAATGATTTCTTTGACGAGACTGTCAGCTAAGACAATTTTCAGGTTTTCTCTTTGTTGCATAAACGCATTATCCAAGTCAGCTTGCATTAATCACAATAAATTCGAGACATCACCAATGACATCAATGACATCAATGAAATTTGAAGCAAGCAAGAGAAAACAAAATTTTACACTGATGATGAAACGAATTTATTTTCTACTTATGATGCGCAATATAACAATAAGGTAAATTGGGGGCGTTTCTTCTGCGCCACAGGGTACTTTTACTTTGTTATGTTAAGCTTAGGAACTTGACTGGTCTGCTTCATGTTTTCTCATTTATTGACTTAAAATTTTAAATTTAGTTGGGTGTCATTTATTATTATCCAACTTAGTAAACAAGCCGTACGCTAGGAACATTAACATCCATTGCATACACTTCAGAAAGATGCTGGTCCAACTCCAAACTATACTGTTAAAATAAATAAAACAGCGATGCTGGCGACGCTCATATTGGTTCACACGCACGCACAAAAGCCGACGAATTATGCTGTGCTAATCTATTTCTAGGCACATCCATCAGTTGTGCGATCCACGCGTTAGCGGCGCCGCATCTGCACGCAGACCTGACAGACGAGCCTCAGCACCGTGCAAGTCTCCATTTCTCCGACCAGTCGCCGACTGTTGATGTATTACTAGCACACATGCGTCGCCTGTCATCGACAGCTGTGACGGTGGTCCCACAGAGACCTGACTGTCAAAGTCCAACGACCCTCCCGTCAGCGCTTACCGTTATGACAGCTGCCAAGCCGTGCATGTCGACTCCGTTTGTTCGTAATTCACGACACACTTGGGTACGAATGAAACGGACAACTCGACTGTGCTGTAACTAGAAACCATACGCACTTGCCCTCTCTCTGCTTGAGTATATTAAATCAAATCAATCAATTTTTTCAGGACGATTTAATCTGCAACAAGATGTGCCTGGACATGATAGCCACACAGAATGCAATTAGCGATGCTGCTACTAGGCTCTAATCTGCAATTAAACTATTTCGTTGCAAAATATAACAAATACACGTCATAGTTTTACACTTAGGAGATAGATCCATGTCTGTCAGTTCTTTGAAGCCAACGAGTCTGTTATTTGTTGATTACGCCAAAGCAGCACAAACCCAAATAATAATTAATTAGAAGGCCACTTTACATTCTTCATCTTTTCTGTGGATTGAATTCGCCAGTAATTTTTTTTGAAATTGTGTGTACATGTTTTGAGAGTGCTGTCACAAAGAGCGATATATTGCGTTTGCTACGTGCTTGCTATATGACATCCGCTTTATTCTCTTCCTATCTCTTTCCACTTACGTGTCTCTGGGTGTGCATCTGTCAACCACATCGTGTGATCTATTAGGTCGTTGCCCGGCAGATATCACCGTGCCAGTGCCAGATCGGACCGCATGCAAGCACATTACTGTATGGCAGTCACCACGCCGGGGTTCCCGTCTTGCCTTACTGTTCAGCCGCCTATGCCGCTACATCCGTCTCGGCGCAGTATACAGCCTCTCAGCGAGGCGCACGCAGCTCGCAGCAGAATAGAAGGACGATGACGATGAAACCCGTGGACAGCAGCAGCAGGAGCATCAGGCGGCGACGCTGATGCTGCCTGCAGGCAATGGCCGGGTGATGTGGGTGGATAATTAACTTAGCTCTCAGACTCCATCTCTTCACTCTGCATCAACAGGTTGGACTCATCGTTATACAGCCGCAGAAGCTGATTCAGCCTCCGAGCATATATCGCAATATGATGGACAAGACGAGCACTTGACCGCTAGATGATACTTGCCGTCACTTTCACTACACCGTGAGCGCGTCTTGTCATAGCTCTAGGTCGACGTATACACCAGTAATGCTTATGACTTACTTCGACAGTAATAACAAAAGACCAAAGTAATGTGGCGAAGGCCGCATCGAATGCGAGCAATATTCCTATACTTCACAGTAAACAAAATTTCCCTCGTTCCCCTCCCCTTCCTCTCTCGTATAGGAAAATAGGGACCCCCATCTAATACAATGTACATTGGGTACCCAGGAGCCTATACTCTGAACAGGACCTTGATCCGTTTAGCCGTTTTTTTGCACAGCGTAGCCGTGTAACAATCAGACAGCCTGAATGACACAGTGGCGATACGCGGCCATGGCATAACTTAATTGATGTAACAAGTAATTTGTAACTGAAGTTAAATTATATGGCTATGTAATTTGTAATTTAAATTACGTTTTTTTCAAATTATTAATTTGTAATTTATAATTCAATTATTTTATTTATAATTCAGTTATTTATAATTCAATTATTTTCCAGCTTTGTACGCGGCTATAGTTTGTCTGTGCCTCAAATTATAACAGATAAAGAAAACTTAGATGACATGATGTGACATACCCGTTACTGCATCGAATTTGTGATCAGTAGGTAGCGGGTTCCACTCTCAGCCGGGTACCACTGCGTTGTAGCCTTGGGCAAGTTATTTACACCTATGTGCCTCTGTCGCCAAGCACTGTAACTTGGTAGCGACTTCATGGCTGGAGAGTGAACATGCACACTACGCGATGCACTAGTCCCATATCCGTGGTGTAGCAGTGTATGCTGGCGTCTGGCTGACGACGGCTATTGAAATTTGAAACAGAGATCAATGATCAGTGGGCCACCAGCCTCGGGAAGGGCTTTACTCTTTTTTCAGTATGTCAAACAACTAATGTTTCTGGCATTTAGCAACTTCGTCTATACATCAAATCAAATCCATTTATTCGTCACACACAATATACAAAAGCAAAAACGTACACAGTGTATAGTAAATGTGGTGCGATGAGTAGTTCCCAAAGAGCAAATGCTCCGCTTATGGGCCACCCAGTAACGAAAAACAATTAGAGCTGAGTCCAACGCGACACATAAAATTAAGAATTATTATTAAGACACACAAGGAACATAAAAATATCTTTAAAAATATGAAACTATTTTATGACTGAAAAGATAGTTCTCCGCTGAAATCCGCAGCCGTAAATGTTGACCTTTACAGATTACTCATTTTTGCCAGAAGTTCTTCAACAAAATTGGATTACGCCTGGATAGCCAACGAATTTAATTTTGTCTCTTAGTGCCCACTGAAAATAGCATAAACTGATACGAATTGTTTACGGTTATTTAGGGAAAGTGAACGGTACAATTAACACAAATTACTTATCATAAGTTGGACCTGCGTTGCTGTGAAGACAAGGCGAGTGACCGCTGACACTGAGACAGCGCACGCAGTAAGACTATTGATCGTAAGCGCGTGACGGAAGTATAGTAGTTATGGCCTAGGTACCTGCGCTACGCCCGCTAGGCTGGCTGTCCAACGGAAAATGTCAGACGACGTAGCGTGTTAGTTGATCGTTGTTAGTCGGCCTGTCTCCGTGTAACTGTGTTATCTGTTTATTCTGTTGTTTTGCCAGGTGTTTATGCTTTCTACCTACATTTACGTGGTGCAGAAAACGACCGTTAGCGTCCGTTAACCTAACGAGGAAACAGAGCATTGGCAGTTTGCAGCGACGTTAACAGTCGCAACAGATGATCTCACTAGAAAGGTGAGTCTTTAAAACGTGTTCACTTTTCTTACAATTACTGACTGTTGTCCGAGATATGTGATACTGCATGCACGACGATTGCACGTACGTTCAATGCGAAAACTAAAAATTACTTATATGTTACAACGTTTGTTTCAGAGATTCAGTGTCATCGTACAATGTTTTAGCCAATGTTTCGAGTAGCGTCATATTTTTTATAGAACTAGTCCAGTAGTTATTTGAATGATGAATCTTAGACTGAAGTTTTTAATCTCGTGCAATTTTGCATTTTTAATGTTAATGTCAAATTTTCAAACTAGGAAATGCGGCAATCTAGATGTAGTGCCACTTATAGCCTCCGGCTCGGGCGCCTCAAAACAGTACGCAGCAACACGACACGCGTAATTCACGACAATCGTTCGTATTGACTGAATTCATGTTAGCAAGCATCAACGACTACTGCCTCGATTTCAGACAGCGAAACTGACTCCACTGCCTGACGAGACTAACAAGCTGTCATCAACATAGCCACGTGTGATCAACTCACGCACGTGCTCATGCGCTATGATGCGCAGTAAAGCGTGACTTAGTCACACACCATATTATTACTTACTTATTAACACGCGTAGTGGATCTTGTTTTTATGTCGTGACCTTCAGCTTTGGTAGTCAATTGGCTGTCACGTGACCAAACCATGTTGCAGTCACGCACTCGTCGCCAGCACCCTAAAACGTTAGCCCGTAACCGCCCCAGCCACCATCCCAGACGTTAGGCTCCTTGACTTGTGTTTGCGTTTGTAGATTGTAGTTTTCGTATAGAGTATGCTCACCAAATTTGAAGTCTGTAGGCGTAGCCATTCCGGAAAAATGGACGAAATTCCAAAATTTAAAAGTAGATCAATGCGACCTAGATTATGTCCCCCTTATCACCTACTTTCGTACTGCTGATTTTCTGCTCCATACAGTGTAGCTTTATCCGCTTAAGAGTTATTCATAGCTATCCGCAAATTTAAAATGTAGAAACGTGACCTAGCTTTGGACCCCAGTGACCTAGTTCTGCACTCATTGATAGTACTCCCTATAGGCAATGTGCACATCAAACTTGATGCCTGTAGCTGTAATCAATATAAACATATAGAAGAAATGTCAAAATCTAAAACTAGGTCATTGCGACCTAGATTATGTCACCCTTTGACTTAATTTTGTACTGCTCATTTTCCACTTTTTGCACTCTATTTGCGTGATAAATTTAAATCATGTAGCTCTAGCTGTTCGAGAGATATTCATAGAGGTCCGTAAATTTAAAATCTAGGTCACGAAAAATGGGCTACGTCCCCTTTGCATACGTCAAAACTACTTCTCGTAGTCGATGCGCACACCTAATTTGAAATCTCCAGCTTTTGCCGTTTCGGAATTATTCACAATATGGTCGGCAAATTTAAAATGTAGCTACGTGACCTAGTTTGCGACCCGTGTGACCTAGTTTTGCGCTTGTGGATGGTAATCTATGTAAACAAAGCGCACACCAAATTTGAAGTCTGTAGCTGTAGCTATTTCGGAAGGATGGACAAAATTCCAATATTTAAAAGTAGGTCAATGTGACCGAGATTATATTCCTCTTTGTCCTACTTTTGTATCTCTTATTTTCTACTCTTTACAATCTATCTATGTGCCAAATTTGAACCATATAGCTTTAGCCATTCGAGAGATAGTAACAAGGGTCCGTAAAATTAAAATCTAGGTCACTTAAACTGGGTCATGTCCCCTTTGACTTAAGTTTCTGCATGCCGTCAAAATTACTCCTCGTAGTCGATGCACAAATCAAATTTGATGTCTCGCCGTTCAAAAGATATCGGGGCCCCTATATTAAAATTTGCGCATCGTCCGCCATCTTGGATTCGACCCTAAGTGGATTCTGACAAGCAGCTTCCACGGTACCACAGAGTACCATCTTGTGAAATATGAACGCAAATCTCTTCACGTGCGACTGAGTTAGAGCGATGTAACCGTTTTTCCAATTGTCGCACTTTACGGGCCCCAATTGGGCAAATGGATCTCAGAGTTGGGGGCCCTAGATGCATGGAGTTTGCGGCAAATGAGAGCCCAGACATCGGCGCTATACGCTATTGTTTTAGATTTTTGATTTTTGGCCCATTTTTAAATAAGAGCACCACAGCATGCGAGTTGTGTCTAAAAACGGGTAAAATTTCGCATTTTTCACCCCCTGTGAAAAATAATGGAGGGCTGGTGGTGATGTCTATATGAATTGTTCGTGCCACATGTAGGTTCTAAGCACCGGTATACTTTTTACCCGGCGGCGATGGGCGGTCTGATCACACGTTGGACGGTTGTCTAAAAACGATGAACCGTCGGTAAAACATATAGTCTCTGGCAACTTTGTTGCTGGTGGCTTAATAAGCAATAGAAATATCGAAAAACTTCCGAAGTTGATATATGAGCAATTGAGCTGCATACAGGCCGTAGCTGATCATCCGAGGTCCCAGTTTCTAGTCAGCTGGCAGGTAACTTAACGTCTTAAACCCGGCCGTAGGTAGACTGCCTTACTTTCCTCTAGACCGGCTATTACTAACCCAGTCGCAGAGCATCATCGCATTTTGTTCGGTGTGTGAACAACTAACCAGAATCGCTATATATCAGTACAAGAAGTTCAGCTGCCGCTAACAAACCGCCAGACGCTTGCGTAAGCCGATATTGTGCTGTCAAGAGCTGCCTCTGGTGAATGACTGCGATTCATTGGCCAGATTTTCCAACTTTTACCTATCCCTCTCCCATTTGACGCCTTCGATAAGGAGGATCCCTTCGAGCTATCGGGTTTAGGCCTATATTTGGCACGAAAAAAACTAGAATGGCTGGGCTACAGGGTAGGGGCCGGAATGCCGAAAGGCCGCAATGCCTAACGTCAGCAGGGCTGGTATGCCTAACGGCCGGAATGCCGAGTGACCGGAATGACGAACATGATATAATAACCTTGGAATGTTGTATGTCGTTATGCAGTATTTATAGTACACCCTCGGTTAATTAGACAGTTGACTTTGTATTGCATCGGCATACCGACAACAAGTTCAACGTGCGATTGGCCTAGATGACTTTGAAAGTTGCTTCTGTGACGGTGCCAGTCATGGTTCATGGAACATGCACGGCGATAGAAGCTACTCGTTTTCTTGTCCACACGAACTACGTACGTAGTTAAGGACAATTAACGCCGGTTACTGTTACAGGTGTGCGGACTAACAACTAGCAGCAAGAATAAAGACTGTAGCTCACTGCTTAGGGACACTCAAACCTTTTGAATTTTTGAATACAGACGATAGACGAATCAGAATTATCAAAGTAACCATAATTAACATAAGCAAGATGTGGGTATAGGTTAAAACTCACTGACGGGAGAAAAACACGAAGCTAAAATATT
>Ga0126335_1001083_pt1 | contig 14674 bp, 10 predicted proteins | sample OlaspJWI45metaG_FD_108409 | JGI IMG/M metagenome (GOLD analysis project Ga0126335, IMG submission 108409) | Marine gutless worms symbiont microbial communities from Oahu, Hawaii - Olavius sp. 1 OAHU.JWI-45 metaG | ecosystem: Host-associated > Annelida > Digestive system > Unclassified | place... | reverse complement strand
TGCAGCAAGTAACCTGGCTTTATCCACTTCATTGGACGTCCTCGAGAGGAGCTGGTCAATGTGTTTTACCGCCACCGGCCTGTCCCATGCTTTCTGGATGTGCCTTGCTTCACTAGTTGGTACGGGTTATTATCAAGACCCCACCTGCCAGCAAGAGCATTCGTATCGGCTCCATCGATGTCCAACCAGTGACCGTCGTTCGCGACCTCGGAGTGATGATCGACGCTGAGCTCTCAATGCGCGTCCACGTGTCACGAACAGCGCAGACATGCTTCTACCATCTGCGTCGCCTGCGGTCCATCTGTCGGCAGCTTGGTCGCGACGTCACGGCACGGCTCGTCCGTCCTTGCAGGCCTTCCGGCTTCAATGTTGGCGCCGTTCCAGAGAGTGCTGCATGCTGCAGCTCGTTTGGTCCTGAATCCCCGGCCATGTGATCATGTGTCGGCGGCTTTGAGGGAGCTGCATTGGCTCCCAGTCGCATAACGAATCGACTACAAGCTGTGCTTGTTAGTCCATAAGTCATCACGTGGTCAAGCGCCGGAGTACATCAGCAACATGTTGAAGCCGGCTGCTAACGACCAGTCATTGACTACGTTGTGCGCGGCAGCAAACGGGAACTATACGTCGTCCCTCGCACCAACCGTCGGTTCTGTGACAGTCACTGCTCCCAAAGCCTGGAACAGTCTACCCACAGACCTCAAGACTGCTACATGTTCAACGGACGCTTTCAAACGTCGCTTGAAGATCTGGCTTTTCAAAAAGGCATACAACTAACATTACAATTATTTTATTAATGTTTTTATTATTATCTTTGTTATTATTATCGTTGTCATCATTGCTATCATCTCCATTTGATGTCATGCGCCATCGGTCTTTACAAGTATTGTAGGAGGAGCAGTAGACTAGAAATGACTTTCTTACTATTACAAAAGTTATCTCTTTTCCCGATCATTTCCTTCCTAACTGTTTCGGTTTCTAGTTCTGCACACCGTGTATAGTAGTGGTTTAGCAGTATTTGTACTTTAGGCGAATCTAAATAACTCTAATTAGTGTAATGTACTACTGAGTTGACCGAGGATCGTCGATTATCCATATCGGATTATTTCTAGCAGATTAGCAGTGACTGATTTGATCAAGTGACGTCACGTTAAAATTAACCGAAAAGAGCATCCCTACTTTGGGAGGGAAATGCATTAAATATTCTATGGCTGTCTGTGTTTGTATTCGAAATGATAATTAAAGTGAAAGTTGGTGAAGTTAATAGTATGTACACTGAAGATTGTCATCCATAGCTGATAAAAGGTAAAAGTGTAGGCGCTTGATTTAGGGGTACTACTAAACACCGCAAGGGACCGTCAAAAGTCAACTGACTGCCATGGTCCGGAGACCGCAAGGGACCACTGTCCACATGTGTCTATAAGCTATCTACGACTGCACTGCTTCTTCCTTTGTGATAACAGACGATCGCATACATTCTCGCGACTATCTGCAGGCTGTCAAAAGTGCCATCACATATGGCCATTGGGTCGATCTCTTACATCTGTACGCTGTCAGTGCTGCTTTGGACGTTACAATTCAGTCCAGTACGCCTCCCACGTCACTGGTTGGCCTTGAAACCAGTCCTTATACCGTCAAGATTGTTGGACGAGACGTATGACGAACCAAGGCACCATCTATGACACTCAGGTGGTCGGCCTCTGTAATGCCAACCGTGTAAACCAAGCCTTTATGCCAAATCACATAGTGTTATTAGTCGAGCTTCCAGCCCGTGCCGCAGACTGTTGACGTACGGCCTACCTGTATAGGCCTAGTTTCTAGTTTGTGTTAGCGGTTTTCCTTGCAGTTCTTGTTATTTGCAGTTCCTGCAAATCTTCATGCTGTATGCGTAACTTGTCATGATTCTTTCATCTGCCTTCGCTTACGAGAAGCATAAGACACTATAAAAATCATATGAGACATAAAAGGATATACAGTATACTTTAACATTTACACACAAAATAAAAACTTTCCACTAATACCATAGTGTTATATTCAATACACTTATAGACACATGTGGTCCATTGCGGTCTCCAGACCATTACATTATATTAGAGTTATTTGGAGTGGCCTAAAGTACAAATAATGGTAAACCACTACTATACACGGTGTGGAGAACTAAAAGCCGAAAGCAGTTAGGAAGGAAATGATTGGGAAAAGAGATAAGTTTTGAGGCGGTTTCGAAAAACAGTCAGCTTTGAAGCTGAGGTTATGTCGGTCAGCAGACTGTTCCAGAGGTGGCTTCTGGCAACCGGAAACACATGATCGCTAACAGTGGACAGCCGTGTAGTGTACGTTGGATCACTAGCTGCAAAATACCGTGGCGCCAGGCCATGCAGGCATCGGTAAGTGAGCACAGCTAACTTGAAATCGATGTGTTCCGGAGACCGCAGCCAGTGTAGGTCTTGCAGCATTGGTGTGACGTGTTCATACCGAGAAGATCGATGTATCAGTCTGGCGCAGCATTGAGAACTGTTCGACTGAGCTGAGATGCAGGAGGTCCTGCAAGTGTTGCGTTGCAGTAGTCGAGACGTGGCATAACCAGCGACACAACCAGCGAATGGAACATAGAATCGGACACTGAGCGTCTAATGCTGTGGAGCTGTCGTAACACAGCGAAACATCCGGACACCGTACGCGACACATGAGACCGCATAGTGACATCACTGTCGATGAGAACTCCAAGGTCATGAACAGTTGTCAAGGGCAGCACGTGGTTCACTCCGACACGAACAGCAACAGATGACCATCCATTGCAGTGTTTAATAGTACCGCTTGATCTAGCACCTGTTACTAAGAAAGTCACTCCAGAAATGCTCAGGTATTGCACGTGTTGTCAAGCACGTGTTGTCAAGGGATCACAGTACCAGGACTGTAGCACACCCTTTGACTTCCAAGCAGAAGCTGGTTCTCATTTATTGACTCCAGAGGGATGGAAGGATTATATGGCTAGGTAGTTGATCTACTTGCAGACTGTCACGCATCCAAGTACTGATCGGGCCCGCTTAAGCATACAAATTGCAGTGTATATTTACATGTTGGTCAGTACTTTTTATATGCTATTTCCCCAAATTGCAGACAATTCACGAGTCATGACTGCATGAAATTTTGTGCATTGTGACATAAATTGTTGTTAGGTGTGCATTGTGTGCCAGATGCCACAGCTTCAATGTTCTGTACTATTGCATGCTGTATGTTGTTTTTAGGTGTGAACTGATTACTGTTAGGCCATGTCACAACACAAAGCGGGATGCATTGCTTCGCTGCATAATATTGGTTTGTTTATTAACTTTATTATGTTTATTTAATCTACATGCGTGAAGTGGTGTATTTTCAATCACAAATCTGTCTGCCTCTGAATATCTGTGACATACTGGCACTGTATCTAAACAATGAAGGCCACAATCATACTGTCTTCTCCAAAAGATAGCATATGGGCTATAGCTTTTTACGAGGCAAGCTGCATCAAAGAAAACACCCCAAGTGAAGGGAGAATTGTGCTTATGCAGTGTGATAGCAGGAGGATGGCTGTGCTGACAGTCTGAAGCACATGTACAGGTCAAACTGGGATTCTATGCCAAAAATTGTTGATAACTGCCCTGCTTTGTTGAAGTTATGCAGACATGGTGTATCAGTAGTTTTCCCATGTCACTTGCTCTACTATTACGTTTAGCATGAGATTAACTGTAAATTAATGCTGCTTAGGCCATATTGAATGCACGATGATTACGGTTGTCTGTCTGTCAGTCTGTTAAGCAGCTCAACTCGGCTTCGGCTGTGCAAAAACGGCTGAATGGATCAAGTCAAATAGTTGGGGTGGGAGGATGGTAAGAAAATTTACACTTCTTGGACGGTGAGAAGGGTTGTTGGGGTAGGGTAAGGGGGTAGCGGGTTGGGGGGTGGCTGGTAAGCCCAACTGGGCAGGCAGAATGGCTAGTATATAATGAGACTGATTGTGAGTGTGGCATATGCAGCAAGTTTTAGTAACTAATTTTAGCATACTGCTTGTACATGGAGCTGTTGTGTTGCAGGCAATACATGTTACATCAACAGTATTCTACAGGTGCTCTATCGGACTCCAGGTTTTGTTGATTTTATCGCAGAAACTGCAACTGAAGTGCAGCTCGCTGTGCATCTCCGCGACCTGTCAGATGATGTAAGTCACTTCTAGGTTACAGATGGCATTGCATTTGTGTTAATGGTGATTCCTTGTTTCAGTGGATCAGGCATAAGGAAAATCCAGATAGTCGTCACAGTTTGCTTGATGCACATAGGACGTACAGATCATTTTGGCTAAGGTTACCTGCATGCCGATGCATTTATCCATGAACAGAATGAACCATTCCTGCTTTTGCACTCCGAGTTCCCATCCAAAACCTGGTATTCATTTGCCTACCCCGGAAGGATGGAAGGTGAGTTGGCCTAGTAACATTCCAAACAGCACTTTTGATAGGGAAGGGCTGCTTGGCAGTTTAAGAGATCTACGTGTAAACATACAACAGCAGCAAATAATGGCAGTAAAATTGTGGCTTTCTGACTGCTGCTATGATAACTGGGCAGCTAAAACAGTGAAAGTGACCAAAATAACATTATGACGGATACGAATGGCAAAAGTGATGCAAATTGAGCTGTTGCAAATTAACATTTCCTGCTGTTTGAAACACATATTGAAAGGAAATATGCTGTAGTTTGTTACAAATGGAATTACTGTAACACATGACATGACTTTTATTTGATGATTATTGTGATTTCTGTAGCAGGATGAAGAAACTTCCAAAAATCTTGGATGGAATCTTGTGACACACTTGAATAAGGTAAATAATTGTGTTTTATTTATCAGTTTTAACTTAACAAATTACTGCAATAATAACCAGTGTTGTCTGTCTCTATCTTCTGTTGTATCATCACTGTATTACATTTGTAGCTGTAAACAGTTTGTAGCCATTCACAGATTTATCAGTCATGAATTTTTTGCAGTTTTCAACAGGTATATGATTATACGAACTTTGCAGCTTTGTAGCCCTGTTCAGTTATGTTCAACAATAGTTTTGTTTGTTAAACAGTTGCAGAAGTGACAGTTGCTGCTGACTACTAGTTAAGTTGTGTATAATGATGTAACTGATAAGCACAATTGTTCAGTAATCAGAGCAGTCACTGAGATCACACACTTAGCTCTGAGAAACACTGTGCATGGTTGTGGCTTAGCATTTCATAAATTTGCTGGATGGCTATTGTGATAATAATCTGTAAGATAACATTAAACTTATGTTAATTAATGGCCATCTTGTGCAGTGTAAAATGCATGTGTTTGTCAAATATGGCAAAAAATTTACATACTGTCTTTGGAATGTGGAAAGTCTATGTATGGTCAGTCGTTTATCATAGAAATGTATTTTAATTTGAAATACAGGCAACGTGTGCATTTCTTCTGATGTGACATTTGGTCAATGTTTAACAATATTTTTGCAAAGAAAATATTAACTGAATATTTACACTGTTAACTCATTATTGATCATTATTTTATTTCTTTGTACTATTTTATCCAGTAGTGTAATAATCTTGGATTTATACAGCTGTTTAAGCGCATGCAAGAAGTTGAAGCACTATCTCGTGCTGGTGAAACAGTGTTTACTGCTTTGCGACCTTATGACCTTCATGACAGCATCGTGTCAGTTGATTTGTTTACTACTCATGCTCCTGTATTTCTGAAATTGCTTCATGGCCCAATTTTGTGGTTTGTCAGGCACCTTTTCTCACATTTTGAAATTATTTGCCATCTAGCACACATGAACAGAAATGGTTTTACCCAAAATCTTTGGTGAAGAGAACATTATTATGTGCTTTATGTTGTTAGAAACTTGGAATGGCATTGGTCCAACCTTTTTGATATATAATTAGCGGAAGATTTAATGAAAAGAATTAGGGTTGGAAATGGTTTTAAAACTGACACAAAAACTGTGGTATTTTGTTAAAATTGTCCAAAATTGAAACCTCAATTTTTTTAGTACCTGGAGGCACAGTTTTAGATTACATTGATTCTGCTTAGCAAGGGCGATGTTCATTGTGTCTGTAAACGCCAGTGACCCGTACAAGCACCAGCTATCAGCAGTATCTGCATCTCCCCCTCTCCCCCACTTGCGATATTATGCCCGCCATTTGGTCCACTATGTCCAGGTGGCTTGTCTGAAAGTAGGGACAGTTGCTAAAATGACTGACAACAGACCTATTATTGGACATACTGCAGCATCTCTGCTGCCTCCGTGGAAATGGTGCAGTGGTGCATCTTTGACGTTTTCTAGTGTGGTGTCCACGGTCACAGAGAAATGAGTAGAAGTGTTGATAGGGACTGTTGTAAGCAACTATGTGCGTATAGTAGTAAGCACACGCGGTAGGGGGTCGCAGGTGGTGGGGTGCAGCTTGCTCTAGTCACCCTATAGTGTATACTGCTCCCTACTGTTCTGTCTCTCTCATCTGTCTAGCTGGGGAGAGCAGGAAGGGTGGCACACAGTGCGTGACCTAGAGTGACCTGCTGCTGCAAACTCGGTGTACTGCCCACCTTCCCCTCTTCTGTGCTCTGTTTGTGTATAGCAGACCATCAGTACGTGCTGACAACTACCCACCTCCCAGTATACCTCCCAACGCAACAGTGTGAGAAAGTTGGCAGTAGATACCCAAATACAAACCACTATATCTTGTATAGGTGCCTGGACAGTGGGTCAGTACGTGAGGGAGCGAAGGTAGGATGCCATGTGCATTTTTCTAGTTTGACTTAAAATTTACTTCAAGTTCAAAACCAAATTTAACTAATAAAAGTAAACCAAATGTACAGACTAAAATGTGAGTTAGAGTTGCATTTTATCTAAATTGATTCAATATAGTTAAATTGTCCATGTAGCTTTAAATAGTCAAACTATTAGTTAGCAACTTTCAGTTAACTTTGCCCATCACAGAACCTCATCTACCAGACACTTAACACAGCAGTGGCACTGTGGCAGCACCACTGAACTGCAGCGTGCTATGGCTGGTGCCCTGGTATAACTGAGGCAGTCTGGTAGTGAGTGTCATGTTGACAGATTCTCGATAATATCGAACTGAAACCATGGTTTTACCACAGTAACTGAACCGAACCAACAGTGTTGGCCTGTCCTGAGAAGATTTTGAACAGATAGAGAAGGAAAATCAAAGGGCATCAGACTAATTTTTAGGTTAACTTGAAAAGTGGGTGATGTGTATGCATGTGTGCTTACATATGTGCATTTGATGAATTGAGCAGATGCATTTTGTTGTTATCTGAAACTGGATGTTTGTTGCAGGGCCATGAACCCAATGTTTGGAGACTACTTCCAACATGATGCTCATGAACTTCTACGCTGTATTCTGACGCACATTGATGACACTGCAATTAGTCTTAGACAGTTCTGCAGCAATGCAATGAAAGATTTTCGGCTGCATTCATCAACATCTTGTCCAGCTGCCAGTCATAGTTTCCCACATGATACGTTAGTCTCAGCAATTTCCTCATCTCTGTCAGGTTCACAGCTGACGAGAACAACTGTGCGGTCATGTCCACCATTAGTAGCAAGTGTGAGTGAAAGTGGGCTGCGTAGGTCAGCAAGAAGGCGATGTCAATCCACCAGTCGTCGTTGCTTTTGCTGTTCACCGCAAGCTGCAGAAACTGGGCCACTTAGGCCAGGAAATGGGCCATGTCAGTCAGAAAGTCGGCTGTGTCGTTCAGAAAGTGAATCACATCTGTCAGAAAGTGGGCCGTGTAATTCTGGCAGCCATGATTGGCATTCACTGCACGGTGCAGTAAGTGGACCACGTCGGTCACAAAGAAGGCCACAGACTTCAACCAGTCGCCGTTGTGTATGCTGTTCACCACAAGGAACAGAAAGTGGATTATGTCGGTCAGAAAGAAGGCGATGTGAGTCAGCCAGGCATTCACTACAAAGTGCAGAAAGTGGGCCACATTCAGCGCTATCTTTGCCACGTCGTCACTTAGTTGTAGACTTATGCATGCCTTGGAGATGCAAGTCTCTAGGTGCCTTACAATGTTCCAGCCGGCAGAGGTTGTCCTCTGCTGTTGTTGTTTTACCGAACCTTATCTGTGACAGATTGAAGAGAAAAAGGAAGTCATCTCCATCATCCTTGATATACTCTCAACAGACTCCAGTGAATCAGAAGCATTTTCATTTTTCTGATGGTTGCAGTAATTGTGTTAATGGTTTGGGCAAGCATTGTAAGCCTGCTACGCCTGGCTGTTTTCAGGACAGCTTTCTTTCAGGCTGTAATAAGACGTACAAGTTGTCGGCTAATGAGCTTTTGGTGTATAATTCTGGTGACTGTTGTACCCAAGATCGTATACTTATGCAGTCAGCTGATAATGCACTGTTAGCCCAGTGTAACACATTGCATGGCTTGACTGATAAAGCTGTCGGTGTGCCTGTAGCCAGTGCTCAGTGTTCACTTGAGGCTTTACCACAAGCCACTGGATATGCTTCACTAAGTATCGGAGATCAGCTGCTTCTTCATTTGCATGCACTTGAGAGTGGTCGATCATGTTATGTCACATTATGCTGTGATGACACAAATAGATTTTCTTCATCAGCAATTTCATATCATGGTTGCACATTGAAAGATAGAAAGACTTCTATGAAGAAATTTGGTGTACGTCGACGTGTTGCATGTGTGCGAGACATGTTTGGGGGACAAATGTTGACCAAAATGAAATGCCTTAAATGTGGCTATATTGGCAGACATCATGAACCATACGAAGATGTTGCACTGTTCACTGGCCATCCTGTTCCAAGTCATAGTACGCGTCACGCTACTTTTTTTTGCTACAATATTTAACTGTATCTACACGGTGGTCCGTAAAAATGTGCCCCTCTACATTTGGCAACTTTGCTAATTTTAACTGATTTCAGTATTTTTTTATCTTTAGTCGTGAAGAAATTCTGCTTGCCACTGTAGTAAAATTTGCCATGTCACCTTAATTATGTGTGCACCTTACTTTGTAAAATGAACTAACAATGCTTCTGCTTTGCTAATAAAAAGGTGTTGCTCATGAAGCTGGTCATATGTAGGCCTAGGTCTAAGTGTGCCCCCAGCTCTTATTCTACACCCACCTGTTAACTTACCACCTTACCTCTCGCCACAGTTTGGCCAGATTCTAATGGTGGTAAGCTAATGAGGTTTGACTGTACTTGTGATTGTTGTCTTGAAGCAGAGAAGCAGCAACATGAGTGGATATTTGATGCTTTGGACGAAGTTGAGCACCTTGATGGTGATAATCGCTATCAGTGCAGTGCATGCTGTGAACTGGTCGCGGCTGAACGCTCCATTTGCTACGTCACATCACCAGCGATACTCACTTTCCATTTGAAGCGTTTTACTGCTGATGCCCAGTCAGTGCTTGATCGTCTAGCAGATTGTTTCTTAACTTTTTTCGCTGTTTCACCCATTTTAGGCCACATTGAATGCACGAGATGCGGCCTCTCTTCTTGCGATCAGTGATCCCATAGCGTGGACATACCTGTCTCTCAGTCTGTCTGTCACACGGGCCAGATGTGACAATAACTACATTACTGTTGTCACTTGTTCTTCTTTCTAAGTGCTTCAGTATTACAGTTACTATGCTGTCACTTTTATCGTGTGCATACATTTGCAGCGATTTGTGCATCATATTGTCAACACAAACAAACGTGATTCTTACATCTGACATTTGTGTCGCTGTCTTTACGTGTGAGTTATACAGCAGGATGCCAGTTAACAGTGGTGCTCAGAGGCACTAGTTTGACAGCAGTCATATCGTTCATACAGCTACTCAGGAGAACAGTTTTGTACAAGCAGCAGTGAGTCCTTAATTGCATTAACGATACCCATGTAGCATGATGTGCTGTTGTTACTGTGTAGCCATGTGACAAAGACTGCCGATAGTTTTGCACTACCACTCATACTGCCATGTATTGAGTCTGAGTGTCGGGCTGTAGGGCCAGCTCAAGCCAGCCACTGGTAGCTGCATATTTATTACACATACTTCACTCGTTGATTGGTGATAAATGAGTGGACAATTCTGTTTTAGCAGCTACAATGAACTTTTTGCAGATTTATGCTGTTTTTTCTCCTATATTTTTATTATGTGTGCTCATTAAAATTAAATGCAGTGAAAATATTGTTGTTTTGCCCTATGTCGAACAATAAATGACAAGTAACTGATTTGATTATGCTGAACAGACCTAGCATTTTATACACTACTGGTTGGTTGGTTACTGGTAGTTTTTTCAGTGAAGGATTTAGTGAGATTAGCTTTTAGTGTCTCTGCAGGTATGAGCTGTATGGTGTCGTTGCTCACTTTGGCAAACTCACTTCATCTGGGCACTATGTTGCCTACATTCGAGGAGATCCGTTGCCAGGTGTTACTTCACCAACAAAGTTAGGTTGGTGTCTGACAGTAACTTGTTCTAAGCTACAGAATGCAGAATCCCAAGAGTTGTGGTTTCTGTACCAGAATTGGAGTCCTATATTTTAACATTGAGTATACGCTCCCAGCTGTCGGTAGCAGAATATTGCCGTCTCTTACCGTAACCCCATATCCAAACCGAACACTAACCCCAATTGTGACTCCAACCCAAAACCGCAGTCTTTGCCACAATCTTTATGCTAATGCTAATGAACGGGCCAAAACTACACATCAATGTGTTCTCGATCACTCGATGTAAACAAATCACAACTGTCATGTGATTACAACTGCAGAGCAATCATGGGCCCAGCATCATTGCTGGGATCATAATTTGATGATATTCCACTGCCAGCAGCTGAGACTGTATACACTATGTTTTTAGAACCCTGGATTCAGTATCAGTCTCACAGAAATATCAGAACTCCACATTTCTGCTAAGCTTCGCTGTGCATGTATTATCTGAAACCGTTAGTTCTGTTGTTGTCAGTGCATCTCTTTTGTTTGTGTGTGTTGGTCGTATTGTGTACCATCAAACTATTCTAATAATTATCACTAAGTTGTAATTCGAAAATGTACAGTTTTTATGCACAAATGCATTTTTACTGTAACTGTGTATGTTGATATTATGACTGTAATTGCACTACAGTGATTGTCTCAGTAAATTTCATTACTAAGTTGATTTAGCAACCAGGTAGTTTACAGTGTCCATTTGGCATGTTGTTAATGTATGTCTGTGTTTGTAGGTGGCACATATGATGTTGCCATCAACGGACTTCGACTGACACACAGACAGCGCAGTTGTCAGTTGTCACCTGTGAATGCAGCTATGACAGCCAGACAGAAGTGTATCTGGTACGAGTGTGATGATGCTGTGGTCACAACGTTGACTGAAGAACAGTTCCTGGCAAAACTGAGAAATTCTAAGAAGTTCACCCCCTATTTGTTGTTTTACACTAAATGTTACCGGTAGTTATTAACTATTTTCCTTGCAGCATTTTTGTTGATTTTAAGAGCAATTAACGATCAGTTAACTGATGGTGTCATGGATATGTTGCATTTGTTGTTGTTGATCATCTTCTGTTGTAATACAGTTGCAGGTGTGTCAGTGCCTTGATTTGTAATAAATTACAATATTCTATGCATCTCTTGTCTTTTAAAAGTAAACAGTTGTTTTTACTTTGACAGTGTGAAATTTTATAGCAACCAGCATTAACTTTTAGAACCACATAGTTGCTGTTTGCATGATATACGTGTATGTGTGTTTGGCAGTATAATGTAAGTTTTTTGACTTTTTTAAAATGAAGTTGCTTTTATGAACAGTTTGCATTTGTTATCGTTGACCATCTGTTATTGTTATTGTACAGTTGCAGTTATCAGTGTGTCAGTGGCATCATTTGAAATAAATTACAATGACAATTTTGTTCATCTTTTTGTCTTAGGGCCTACTCATGGTCTGTTTCAGAGCGACTTGGTTTTCAATGGAGGCCACTTGCATTGTGCTGTTATGCTTCTCCCATAACCTTGTTCCAAACTTATCATGCACATATTATCCATCTGATGCAGTTGTTACAAGTTGTTGGCAAATAGGGGCAACAGATTTTATGAACTATGGCATTGTGAGATGAGTTGTAGATTTTACCCATTCCCACTGAAATTTTTCAGTATTTTTGTTAAATTGCCAAAACGATGTTTAAAAACAGCCGGTGAGACCAGAAATGACGAAAACAAGGTATCGTCTCTGATGTGACTGAATGATAGCTGGCCCACAAACCCCCAAAGGTTGCTTGGACTAGGAAACAAACATCCAGGTTTGCCAGGGGCGTTTTTCCAGGTGGTTCAGCTCGGGAAGGGGATTTGTGTGTGCGTTGCGGGTTAACACGGCATCTGTTCTGGGGCTTTAACAGCTTGGGCGTTTTCTAGGGGGGGGGGTAGAATGGGCACGTCTGTACGGGCTGGTTAGAGCCGGGGCGGAACCACACTTCTCATCTTGAATCTGATGACAGATTCTGAATTGGGAAGTCCGATTTTCTGCTCGAGTTTCCTAGTAGCCACTAGCCAGTTACATACATAAGAAATTTTTTAAGTAACGTAAGTAAAACCTCAATGACCACTAAAAATTGTATTCATTGAAATTATTTAGAAAACAAAAAAGTTTTCAGTTTCCGGCAGAGTGTTCCAGAGCGTCAGACCGGCAGCAACGAACGCTCGGTCGCCAACAGTCCGACAATGGGTGCGCGGCACGTCGAGCTGCAGCGAAGACGAGAACCGCAGACATCGCCGCGACGGGATATCCACCAAGCAATGCAGGCCGTCGGATAACTACGGTGGGGCGAGACCGTGCAGTGACCGAAACACCGTCGTCACTAGCGCCTCTGAAGTTACGACCTTATGGCGCTATACAATCTGTTTATTATTATTATTATTATTATTATTATTATTATGTGCTCAGAGGAACGCAACCAGTGAATGACTGGCCAGCGTGTCAGTGATATGGTCAGAGCGCCGCAAGCCAGCGATCGTATCTGGCTGCAGCGTTCATCACCGACTGCAGACGACGGAGCTGGTACGCCGGGATGCCGATCAGCGTGATGTTGCCGTAGTCAAGCCGGTTCAATACCAGTGCGACGACAAGCGACTGGTAGATGGACGCCGGGACTGACCGCCTGCTGCTGTGCAACTGTCTCAGCGTGGCGAAACAGCTCGCGACAGTCCGCTGGACTTGGGTACGCATACTCAAGTCGACATCAATGACAGCCGGCAGTGGAACACCAGAGCATGTCCGGCTTGTTGGAGTTGAGTTGCAGTCGGTTTGTCCTCATCCATGTAGCGACATCGTCGAGACAGGCTGACAGGCGCTACTGGAAATCGTGAACTGCAGAGGGTCTGCAGGATCCATAAACCTGTAGCTGTGCACACTAGCACTAGCTACTAAAATATTCACCATTGCAAATGCCTTTCCGTGTGACACACGGACCATAGCTGGCCGCACATTGTGGCGGGTAGCTAAAAAGTATAGCAAATTTCACAAGTTGTTTTAATGAGTTTAAGGACAGCAAATTCATTTTGTTGTGCAGTTAAGGACAGACTACCATAACTGACAGTACCAACCAAAGTACAATAAATTGCTCTGTATAGTCAGTTGAGTGCTATGCACAGCTACTATAGGGGCTATACCTTGTCATGAACGTGACGAACACCCTAAATTGACTGGCCCAGATAGGGTATTAATTTGACAGCCTTGATAATCAAATCATATCATTCATTGACACTTGAACAGTTTGATAACAACGTCCGTAAATGAAAGTCTAGTTTTGGATGCATTTATAATTTATTGTTTTGCCTAGCTGGAGGCTGAAAAACCGGAGTGATGATAAACGATGAGCATATCCTGTCCTAAATGTTTAGTTTGCATATGGCCACTGTAAACGGTAAACGGAAGATTTGTGTTTAATTTGACATTTTTTTCTGTAAATTCAGGTCTGTTGTTCCTCAAGTTTCTAACTGGCAAAAATAGGCCAAAAACGCCAAAAATGAGCACATTATTCTCCATACGCTACCTCAGAAACCAAAAAATAGACGTGCAGAAACTGGCACAAATATGATGATGCCCGAACTTTACATTTTAACAGTGCACTCACTAGGTGGCGCCACAAACAAACAGTGCGGAGCACTGAAGACCCTCCGATGATAGTCACCTTACTTGTACAGCTAGCAGTTAGTTAATTGATTTTGAAAACTTAAGTGAACGATGCACCTATGCTAAGGAATTTTTCGGGGTGCACAATTTGTTCGGGGTCCTCCCCTCCCCTTAGGAGTAGGGCTTCTTGAATCCAGCTAGGGGGTCTGGGGGAGCGCTGTAAGCTCTCCCAGTGGGGTCTGGGGCGAAGCCCCAGCGGACAACGATTTTGGTGCTATTTGAGCACCTAAAGCAAAGCAAAGCAAAGCAAAAGAAGTTTAGACGAGGGCGCAGGCCGAAGCCTCTATGCCCAAAACAAATAATGCTAAAATTTTACACGTAATATTTTAGAATTGCCTGGCGAACGATAATACAACGGCTGTTTCTGGCATTGTATTTTCGTGATAATTACTACAACTAATTAACTTGTGCTTAAAAAATAAATGCCACTGGAAATCCGGGGTGCACACTTTTTAATTCGGAGTGCACAATTAGTGCGG
>Ga0126335_1001082_pt1 | contig 14675 bp, 11 predicted proteins | sample OlaspJWI45metaG_FD_108409 | JGI IMG/M metagenome (GOLD analysis project Ga0126335, IMG submission 108409) | Marine gutless worms symbiont microbial communities from Oahu, Hawaii - Olavius sp. 1 OAHU.JWI-45 metaG | ecosystem: Host-associated > Annelida > Digestive system > Unclassified | place... | reverse complement strand
TAATTGTCCATATATTTCAATCACAAAGCTTGTCGTGTTTTGTATAATTTCAGGCTCCGGAGTCCTACAAGAATGTGACAGACGTCGTCAATGCATGTAAGTGATAAATTGCACAAACTAGTTCAGCGAATGACAGTTATTGTTTAAAATTAGCTGTAAAGCTATATGTGTACAATTGGTTTTTTCTGTAAGCGTGCCGAGATTGTCCTGACCATGCAATATGCATGTATACTTTAGTACTAGCTAGAGTGCACTTGTATAGAAATTTATTTCCAGTGAAATAAGTGAATAGCAGATGAAAGAATTCAACTTCCCTGCTAAGTAATAGATGTAATGTCACTGAACAAGTTGTATACATTCAGTTGTTTTGATTACAGTGAAACCTGCTTAATTGCATAGGCACCATTCAGCCTGGTTATATGTATGCTAATAGAAAACAGAACAGAAAACATGTTAGTTGCCCATTCAGACAGCACAGGACTACTACGAGGCCTACATGGAACTAGATGTCGTACGGCGTACGCACGTATATGTTCTGAGAAGTAAAGCTTATGGCACTGTTATCACAGATTAGCTAGTGAATGGAACATTAACAACACAATTTCAAAAATGATGGCAACCATAACGAAAAATCTTTTATTTTTTTCCCTAGCAAAACAGTTCACTCAGGGCATACGATGACTTCTAGATTTAGCCGACCATGTCGTCAAATGTCAATTTAGTTTCAGGCTCTGCATCTTTTCTGGTATACTTGCATTTGCATCGTTGTTTCTTACTTGTCTTCAAACAAATTCAGGATGTAGAGCTGGTCTGTTGTCTGGAACAGTGACAAATGGAAGTCTGTAGCTCAATCCCATCTGTCACTGCTCCATGTACCCCTACTGTGGATCAGCAGCAGACTTGTTTGCATCTTTCCGTTCACATGTTTGGTAGTTGGACATGTTTGACACTGCCACTGACAGTACTAATGTGTTTACTGCTGTTGTGAACAGACAATAGCTGGCATTCAGAGACGAATTATGTGATTAACTGGAAATGTTCTGGCATATTGGCATTATAGTGGGATTATGCAAAAAAGTGATATGCAGTTAACCGGATATTTTATAGAAGAAATGTTTCAGTTTACAGCATTCTATTACAATAAACGGGTTATGCCGACGTATGCAATTAAGCATTATGTGATATAAGTAGGTTGCACTGCTGTTGGTTGTATGTCTATTGGCAGGCCACATGGCAGGCATCAGTGAGAAGTGTATAAAACTACGACCTATTGGTGTCATCAAAGGATAACTTCACCATCCTAAATGTGTGCCTGTTTCCAAGCATCTGTGACACTGACAACAGAAATCGTGTGCTTTAGTCCACATCCGTGATAGTCCTAGGAATATTGCACGAATGTTCCCTTGTTAAATAATTTGGTGTGCGAGTTGTGTTTGAAAGAGATGCAAATGATGGATTGTTTCAAATGTTTAGTTATATGTTACTGAAATATGCAGTGAAGCAAACTGTCATATGTTTATTGTTGGTTGTTTTCTGTAGCCTACAGTGCTGTACAGCTGAGGAACTAGCTGGCTCAACTAATATTCTGTGTTTAATTGTTTGCCCCTGCCCCCTCCGACTCCTTCCCTGATCCCTAATGGCATGAGGATCAACCGAGTGACTGGAATTTGCAGGACTGGACAATGATAAAACATCCAAATAACGGGGGGTAGGCAATGCAGAACTGGAAAATGACAGATGAAGTCGCAGGGGTGGACGCTACAGGACTAGAAATTGGCAGACTGGAATGCAGATGATGAAATGAATGACAGCTGTTAGTAAAATTATAATTCTTTCAAGCACAAAACTCAAAACTGAAATTACTACTATACATGCAATACACATAGTTACTTCAGTACGCACAGGATGTAGAACGCACGGGATGTAGTTAAAATTCAACGCTATAAAAAACATTGCAATTTGCACATTTTCTGATCGACGGACTATTGTTGATATCAGTACCCATCTCAGCAGAACAAAATTTTGTTGCATGTTAAACAGTGTTAAAACTTCCAAAAAAAATCCGAACTGGTTGAAATGTTGATTTTATCAGTCTTTACTTATCATTATCAATACAGGGCTAGTTTACAGTATATTAGAACGTCACAAACACGGTCACATCGTTCAGGCCTGGCCTATGCATCAGTTCAAGCATGATTCTGAAAATACGAACTCTGTAATCACAGTGCCAAAAGCTGGTCTCATTACTGAAACATGTTTGCAATGTAGAGCAGGAAATGTTCGTGTCTTTGGCAACAGAAAACGTTGTAAGCTTCGACAAATAGCGATCAGTCCGAAATACGAACTTCTAAACCCATTTCCTCCTCAGCAGACAAGGTTTTGCTTGCTGCAGCCATTGTCGCCTACGATATATACGAAGCCGCATTCTTAGCAACTTTACTAGGCTACTGTCATTGTTGGCACCGAAAACAAATTCCTGTCTTCGTTTATCATGCCCCTTGAGCTGCTTTTTGGATTCTGAGGTTTTCATTTTGGTACTAGCATTGTAGTATTCATGTGGTATTTGTCGGTAGTAGCACACAAGCCATTAGCTACAGCAGTGCCGTCTTAACCAGTGGGCACGTGCCCAGGGCCCCCGGATTTTTTTCTTTTTGAGGGGCCCCCAACTGGCTGTGGTGAAATAAATTTTTAAAAACTAATTATCTTATTGTTGATGCTACTGCATGATCGTACAAACACTAGCAGTGCATATCTGGTCAACTTGCATACTGTTGTACATGGTTACTGTACTGGGAGTGTCTTACTTAGTCTAGTGTACTGTTATTCTGCTTTTATCCCATGTGGGTTTTTAGGCAGTTCAATCAGTAGACAATGACGTCATTGCGAAAAAATGACGTATTGACATATTTACAGTATATTTTGTTAAAGTGAAGTAATTTTAATTCTACGAAAAAATACATGGTCTGTTTGGTTTTCTTACCGAAATACACAATGTGGACCAGAAGGCTCTTGAGGATAGTTGTGCTAAGCTGGCGGACTTCTACCACAGCGACTTCGATCTGCAGGAGCTGATTCTCGAATGCCAGCATTTTAAACGTCACGTTAACCAGAACAAGCAACAGGCACAGCAACTGACCACAACATAGTTGTATGACATCATAAAGTCAGATGGTCTGGAATCAACTTTTCCAAATATTGAGGTGGCATTGAGAATTCATCTGACACTGATGCCAACCAACTGCACTGGAGAACGATCCTTTTCCAAGCTGAAGATCATGAAGAATCATCTGAGAAGCTGCATGCTCCAACCAAGACTTAGTGCTTTGTCGACTGTGAGCACTGAATCGGACTTGTTGGACAAAATGGATTTTTCTGACATCGTGCAAAGCTTTGCATCTGAGAAATCCCGAAAGAAATGTTTATGACTTTCGGTGCTGAATGGCTTAGAAGTCTTAGCTGAATTTCTGTAGACCACTGACTGTTGTTTAGAATTTTTTGCAATATAGTTATATTTTTACAACCAGTAGTGTAGGATAGTAACAGATACAGAAACTGCGCATGCTCATGATGCAATAAATGCTGCTGCCTTAACCTTCTCAAAGATCAACTGTAAGGGAAACCTGGTAAATATTTTCTAGCGAGGGGCCCTGTTCGGCTGGGGGGTGCCCAGGGCCCCAATGCAGGTAAAGACGGCACTGAGCTACAGACAGCATAGGCCTATGGTGTGCAGATGTATAAAAATGTCTGGTTAAGTAATAAAATAAAACATAATTAGCAAGCAACAAAATGCAACAGCCATTAAATACTTATAGGGATTTGCCCTCATATTCACAGAGAACAGTATTTAAAATATGAATAAGACAATAAACAAAATGATGGAATTATCAGTCTGCAGAAGAAGCCAGTGCTGCCAGTATGACAATCAAGACATCAACATCACGGTACGCTATGAGACCTCCACTGTTACTCCAGCGTTCAACAGCCTCGGCCTCATATCCATCATTTGCTTGGTTATAGCGGAGCTGACAATCTACTGCCACTTTCTCAGTTAACTGCACATGGCCAGCCGCATCAAGAGCTTGCCGAAGATCAACAATTCCGCCACCCATAGCCAGCAGGATGGCATGAGGTGCACACGTGTCCCATTTGAACGTGTTTGATCGACTAAGTACGTACGAAGTTGCCAGCTGGTCGACAACACACAGGACCTTGTACCCAGCACCAGCAGCATGTTTAATAGTAAACTTTCTGCTCAGTCGGTCAACGATCTCGGTATTTTCACTGGTACTTAGTACAACTGAGTGACTTGCTGGAGACAGGTCTGGAGTTGCATCTGGCAGTGGACAACTGGTACCGTGAACATGGAGTCCTTTGTATGATACACCCCATACATATCTACCTGACCATCTGCATTCCAACATAGTCATCGGTAGTTTTGTGTGGCAATGACTAAAACCCAACATGAGAATATTACCGTCAAAATTTGATTATAACATGCACACCTGACTTTGAGGGGAAAATCGCAGGAAAAGTTAAGTTGATTTGAATAATACACAGCCATTCCACACACAGTCACTACGCAAACTAAAGCGGTGACTTGATGAACATCATCTGGCACTGCTGTGGCATTTCGCGACTCTGGACTTACTTACTCAAGGACAACGTTTTTACTCAGTCCATTCTGGTGTTACGCACATCTGTTATGGTGAGCCGGCACGTTGTTAGAATATGGAAAAATACTACAAGAATGTGTAATAAAAAGCATCTATTTGGTACCATAATGATTGTTTGGTGAGAATAATCGTTTATATATGGCTAAATAGAGGTATATTATGCATCGAAACTGTTTCGGATTATACAGATTTCTTAGTTTACATGCATAATACACATCCTGACTAGCTGGCCTCTACTTTTGGTACAAATTATGTGCATTATAATCAAATTTTTACGGTACTTCAGAATTCAGACAGCACAGTGCTAATGAAATTTACGAGTCTGCATCAGCCAGTGTCATGTACAGGATATGAGAACTAATACCATATTTCAGTAAAATAGCAACACACATACTAATCATGCTTACATATAATTGCAAGAATGGGTAAAATGAAACTAATGCAATATTTCAAGCTAACCAAATTGCTTCTAACAATCTCCATGAATGCAGTTTGTTTTATCACCCATTTTCTTAAAATTAGCCACAGCATTTAAATGAAAAGCTAACCAGTACATTAATAGTTATTTAATGCTTTCTGACTGGTAAATGCTGCACAATAGACACGCAGAGTACATGTACAGAGTACCTGTTGGACTGTGGGTCAAAGTGTACAAAAGGCTGGTTGGCACATCCAAAAAGAGGACACCCAGTGGCCAGATCATATGCACCAATCAAGACTGTGACACATCTCAGTCCACTGCTGTGTATACCAGTTGCTGATACACTGCTTTCTAATGCACTGATGTACTCCGACGTTGCATCTATCAGCCACACACACAGACTGCTCGTGCAGCTAATCTTATCAAAGAAGCTCATACACTTGATATAGTGCCTCTTAGTAAAAGAACCTCACTGCAAAACTGCTCAGGTATGGCAGACATTGTTGAACCATTTCAGTTTCATCTGCAACCCCAAGGCGTCTGTGACATTTATTCACAAATGGATAGAATGAGACACACCTGCCTTTGCCTTGCTACCAAAAGCTGGTCCTCGTGTACCAACCTCAGAAGGGCGTCAAAGGTATCAAAGACAAAATGAAACGCTACTGCAACAAACTAACATTGTACAACACACATGTGCTCAAGTAAGCATCAAAGGATACTGCATGAAAGTAAATAAAGGAACATAAATAAAGTCAAAACAAACCAATGTACATCAAAAGAACTGAGAAGTCTCAATAGCCTAGAAAAGTAGGCCAATTAAACATTGCATCACATCATGAATAGTAATTTTTGTTAATATGACCAATGTCAAAAAGTTTTTTTACATTATCAGTTGATGTGAAATAGAAATTACATGTACATTCTGCCCACGAAGAATAAGCTCTATGAGCTACTATACTTTTCTCTCTTGTGTTCTGACTAACAGCATGAAGAGACTAAGCTAATGCCATACTAAATACCAGCATAGGTTTCCAAACCCACCCCAGTTCTGGCTGGCAAATCTGCACCTACACATGATTTCCAATGGTTAAAAGCTAAATTTAAAGCCAAAGAGAAAGTCAACAGTAAAATGTGTTAAATTACTAAGTCTTAAATTCTTCAAACATGCTGGCTGAGCCACATATGGTATGGTTCAGTTTTATTACCCACTCTTATTGCAAAACGCTCGTTGAAATGTATGCAAGACACAAGTCATACGAACCAATTGGATCAATCCAAATCCCAAATGTCTCCTCGGACACTGTCACTGTACCAAGACAGTCAAGTTCAGATTCATCAACTGTAAGTGACTCAGCATCCTGATGAACAATATGCGACAGCAGCCTTGCAGCCTCAGAGTTACCACTGAGCACTGTGCCTGTTGTTTAACAGCACCAAACAGATTTCATGCACATTCATGATTTCTGAAGATATTCTATCGACATTCTGTAAATGAAGCACAAATCTATCAGTAGTATCTATGTTAACTGAAAAAACACAGCCACGTGCCAGAAAAACAATATTACTAAACAAGTAAGGTGACTACTGTCACAGGATCCTCAGTGCTGCGCATTTTTGGTTTCTGCCATTATATCGGCGATGCTCATTTTTGCAAATTTTGCCACAAATAAAAAACTTTTCCCAACATCTAAGTGTGCGCATCATCCTCGTATTAGTCGCCAACTGTCTGCCAAATTTGATGTCCTTAGTCCTGAGATATCATTTGGAGAAAAAAACAAGTCATCCACCCAGACACCCAGCTTATTTCACCATCTGTGAAGCTCAGTGCTCCGCACCGAGGAATAATGAACGTTAATTGTAACAAAAAAACTGCATACTGACAGAGCAAAATAACAACAAACACAGTAGCTCAGCTGTAGTATCTTCACTGTCCTGCACTGTGACTACGACAGACTCTCCAAGAGTGTTTGTGAATTTGTTGCTCTCTTCGCCATTTATATGATCCACTAGATGGCTGAACTGAAATACATGCAGTACAATATTTAATTATCTCAATCTAAATCAAATTACTGTTTTACTTCACAGCACTGTACGGGTTGTTTTACAAAAACTGTCGCTAATTACAAAGTTAACTCAATGTTTTTTGCAGTTTCAATCTCAAAGGTCATTAAACTACACTGTGCCTCAAAAAAACCGGACCCCTACGATTTATTGGTATAACTTTGCCAAAACAAACCGGCTGCGGATATTTTTTGGCAGAGAAGATCAAGAAGCTATTAGCTACTAGTTTTGCCCCCCAAAAAATTAATATTGGTCGAGAACCACCTGCATAGTTGCTACAGCAACCATAGCATCACTGCAAAAGGGCATGCTGGTCTACTGCACAAATTTGGCAGTCGGGTTTCTTAGGAAACATGCATCACATTTTTAGCATAACTTCACTAAAATGTTCTAATATCAATATCATTTGACGTGCACAATTTTAATTAAAACAGCATATTGCATAAGTTGTGTTTAAACAGGCTACCAGCAGGCCAGTGCGTCAGTGTTGTACCGATCCAATGTGTACATTCGACAGTCGAGTTCGGGCATCAAGAAGCACCCGACTTCGTTTCACTGGATTTGTGGCCGCCAATTAGTCCGCACCTTAACACAGTTGAGTATAAGACTTGGGGCTGCATGCAGGATAATACAGGAAGCCAGTACGTGACATGGCCCAGAAGCAGCGACTGGTGGAAGTCTGGGCTGACTTTGAACAGACCATTGTTAATAAGGTGATAGACAAGTGGAGCAAGCGACTCGGGGCTTCTGTCAAAACTAAAGGAAAACACTTTGAACACTAGCTACTTATGATATTTCGCATTGTGTAAACAGATGAAATGTTTTGAACAACTTTAATTATCAGTGAAGACCGTAAGAAACTCCATTGTTGAACATGTGCGGCAGACCAGTGGGTGCTGTTTTGCAGCAATGCTATGGTTGCTAAAGTAACCATGCATGTGGTTCTTGACCTACACTAAACTTTCTAGGCACAACTAGGCAGTAGCTTCATCATCTTCTCTGCCAAAAATTATGAATGACCGGCTTGTTTTGGTAAAGTTATACCAAAAATCATAGGAGTCCGTCTTTTTAAAGACAGGTGTAGTTAGAAAATAAATACAAATTGTGATCAAACTTGCTTCAAATAGACCTACTAATTTTATCTTTCTGCACTGTGATGACATTAGCTGGTTACACAAGTTAACAAGACCTCATAGCAACAGTTATAAAAAATAACGTTTTAAGATAATAACAGCTAGCAATTCATTCTCTGTATAAGCCTTACCTTTCTGCCAAGGTCATGCCTCACAGTTTCCTGCACAAGAACATCAGCCAATGTTTTGAAGTCGTGCACAAATCTCTTGTTTGACTGATCACCTTTCTTCTCTTGAACCAACAGCTCAAACAAAGACTCTTCAGAGCGTACAATGCGAGCAAGACTAGCTGCTTTTTCAGAAACTTTGAGCACTTCCAGTACCAATGACTTCAGTGGAAATTCATGCGTCATTCTAGAACAACAGCACATATGAGCTAAATATACTGAAGAGAGCAAGAATTACACAATTCTGAAATATACCAACATAATTTTGTAGAAAAATATGACATGCTGGCAGCCTCAGCAGCAAACAGCATAAATGTGAGACAACAGGCCTATGATTTTTACAATTCTACAATCTCAAGTTGCTCTGTAGACATGAATATGAACTGACATGCTGCAATCACACGAACACCCAGATAATAAAAACAGCTGCCTGTACTGGAAATTAAAGCCAGATGATTCAATACCACCATCCAACACTATAGCCATTTAACTATTCATTACAACAAAGCAAAACCGTTTCAATTCACAGCATGCACAAATGTTACACTGCGACACAAACTTCAAAAATATCAGGCATCCTTAAGTTCACACCATGAGTTCATCCCATGGTGTTAATAAACTGTATAATAATTCTAAGCTTGGCCCTAACCCTATATCAAGAGTTGCAGTGGCATTGTCACTTAGTGGGAGTGGGCAAGCGAGAGCAGTTGCTCTCCCCAACCCTGTCCAGGGTCAATTATGAGATCAGTGCAAATCCAATGAAAAATTGTCACTGGTATATAAAGAGGAGGGGGTGCCAAACACTGGCAAACAGTACTTGTCCATGGAGCTGAGCATCTGTTACCACTAACAGTTGGAAACAGGAACTGGCTGTGTGGTGCTGAAATGGGGACAGTATGCACCACACCAGTGTCTGTCTCCATGGCAGAGCGCACGTTGACAACTTGACATCTGTGCTTAATTACTACCATGCACTGAGGCATGTTCCACTGACCAGACAGTTAACTGCTGGTGAGCAGAACAGGTGCACTGGCTCTGTCAGTGAGGCCCTAATGAGTCATAAGTCATGACACTGCTGTTACTCAAGGCTAGCACAATGTCAACAGTGTTGTTGGTCAAAGACATGATGGTGGCAGACTGCAGTAACACACGCATGCAGCATCGAAAGTTGAGCTCTCACAGACATACCAGAGCGCTTATAAAAAAATATCTCAGCGCACTAAGCACTTTCTTGTTCAGGTGGACATTTTGGATGGCACAGAAAACAATAAAATCATTGCCATCAGACACACTTTCTGGGCTCAAAATAATACTGAAAATGTTTTTTGTGGCTGGAGCGAAAACCCTGCCAGGGTAGCTTACAGCGCTCCCCCAGACCCCTTAGCTGGTTTTAAGAGCCCCCTTCGCAGCGTGAAAGGAGGCAAAGAAAAGGGTATAGAAGAGGAGGGAAAGGAAAGAGAAGGGGAAGGAAAAGGTCTTGCCCCAGCCTGAAATCTAAGTCTGCTAACCCTAAAACTTAAGCGGGTGGTGGTAAAATGCAGAATGCAGAAAATTGGCAACAGGTAATTTGTGGAATTTTTCTGCGGAATCATTCCACATTTTACCTGCCCTCGATTATCCAGATTTCGCACTTTGATGACATAACAGATGGGTATGCTCCACTGATAGTTTGACCAGTCTTTATGTTGTACGTTTTTTGTGTCGTGCTTTTGACAATTTTTATATTATAGGTGCAAGTATTCTGTTAATTAAAAGTTTTGCATTTGTTAGTCCTGGACTAAGTTCATTTCTTAAATTATGTAAACAACTGAAGTTGCAGTCACAGTATGCAAAATATGTCAATTTTTGACATCACTGACTGTGTATGATGCTTGTTACAGCCGCAATTATCTAACTCCCATGTTATTCATTATAATTTGTGTACTGTCATCACGTGTTTGTTTAGTTTATTTAAGGCTTTCAAGTGACTGCATCTACATGACTGATGAAATGACACAAACACGTTTTTACTTCAGTTTACGCCTATTCTGTATCTATGCTTATAAATATGTACAATGAACAAGCTGAAAAGTAACAAGAGGCCAAAGTAATTTGGCAAAGGCTGTATCGAATGCACATCACACACTGCACTCGCAGTACTCTAGCTGTAGCCATTCCTGGGATTTGTAGGCAGTTGCACAATTTAAAAGCAGGTCACTTGACCCTGCCCAGGACCCCAAAATAACCTACTTTGCATAGTTAGGATCTACAGCCGTGTATATGCACGCAAAACTTCAAGTCTCTAGCTTAAGCCATTCCGGAGATGGGAGGGTGTCTGAAAATTCAAAAGTAGGTCACGTGAACCCACCCCCATCCCCTATGACCTACTTTTACATAGCTTTTGTTAGGGCTTCTAGGCCTCTGTAAGCACGCAAAATTTCAAGCCTTTAACTTTAGCCATTCTAAATATACTGGGGGGTCCCAAAAATTACATGTGGGTTAATAATCCTAGCCCCGACCCCCTATGACCTACTTTTGCACAGTTTTCGTTAGGGCCCCAAGCCCACTATATGCAAAATTATGCATGCAAAATTTCAAGTCTCTAGCTTCAGCTGTTCCGCAGATACAAGGGGCATCCCAAAATTTTAAAGTAGGTCCCCTCCCCTGTCTGTGGGGAAAAGTCCTGTGGGCCCCAAGAGTGTTCACCCCAAACAGCACCGATCCATTCAACTGTTTTTGCACACTGAATCCATTCTGAGCTGCATGACAGACTGACAGGCAGACAGACAGACACGGCACATTGGTATGCATTCGATGCAGCCTAAAAATAATAATAGACTATGCAAATGGTGTTCAATTTTCGGATTGGTGAGTTCTACCCTTAATTCCATATAAAAGTGAGCAAATTACCCTTTACCAATTTCCGCATTTTACCTTTCATTCCACAGGAAAATTCTGCAAATTACCCGTTGCTGATTTTTCGCATTTTACCATCGCCCAACTTAAGGGCATGGCTACAGTCCACAGTGATAGGTCCCCTTTGCTAACAGATACCAGAGATGTAGTACTTAGTAGTACTCGTACTCGAGTACAGATTTTCAGTACTCGTACTCGTGGGTGATGTACTCATAGTTTTAACAATGGCATAGCTATTTTCTATAAAGTTAATCGCACTTATAAGCGGTTCAGAGGTTGCCACTAGATTGAAAATGCAGACTCTGGAGCTATGGCCTATAGAGCATTTCACCGTCTCTTAGATACAGTGATGCCTCGTTATCTTATCCACATCAAGAGGCCAATTTTACCTCTCATTGGGAGTAGATCTGGAACAAATTTCCTATTATGCATATTATCTCTTGACACCACCTTGACACCACCTGCTTGCTCTCGATCGCTGCAAGTTGAAAGGGTTCACTCACTGCACTGCAGACAGCCATCTGTTATGGTCGTGTGTCCTGTCAGCTCAGTTCAACTGATAAGTGTACGTGTCTACAGCAATCTCTTTCAGCAGCTGATCCAGTCCCTGACATCCTTGGAGAGCTCTTAATGACTGTGGCAATCGCCTATGGATGTGTTGCTAACAGCGATCGTAACAGTAACAGCTAGCAAATATTGTATTGTGGAAAAAACACACATTACACCATTTTTACAAAAATTACGCCTACTTCTGCTGTGTGTGCGACTCTTGATTGAATTTCTAGTGTCATGTACTTGTACTCGTACTCAGACTTAGGGTACTCATACTTGTACTTGTACTCGAAACTAGTAGACGTAGATGTAGAGAAATTACGAGCGCAGGCCAATGACTCTATGCCCGCATCACAAATGCAAAACTAACAAAATACTAATGTCATATATAACTGATTCTAACGATGCAAACTTCGACTTCCCGTTCTGTGAATTTCAGTTTTATAATGATACACAATATTTTGGTACTGCCAGAATTTCATCACAATGAGATATTAACGGGATAACATAACACAACATGGTCAGGCAGATTATTCCATATACTATCTACTCTATTACTAAAATAATATTTGCAGAAGTCGTATTTTGATCTACCTTTATCCAACCTAAGATCATTACCCTGGTGACATAACTAAGCTCCCTGTTGACTCGAGGAATTACAGCTGCATCATATTTCCCGGATAACATTTTTGGCAAAGGTGTCCTTAAGGACTGGTGGTTAAACTGCTATTTTTTCTACTTGCAAACGTCAGCAAATGTCATTAAATACATAAATATGAAGAAATAATCTACCGGAAAGCAGAAATTCTGAGTCTACATTGAGTTCTAATGCGGAAGTTGCAAGTTCTGTTTGCGTGGTTCGACACACGCTGAGTGTATTAAGGCTGTTGTTTACATTTCATTGTGTTGACGTACCTGTATTGCCGTACTACATTCGGTTGTAAGCAGCGACACACTTTTTCGGTTACTTATAACTTCAATAAATTCTTTCTCAAACATTTACGCACTTTTCGCGTCAATCACGAGACTGTTTACAAATAAACCTCTTGGGTGCGTTCCTCATCGATCGAGTCTGACTAATCTGACAACATATCGTATCGTATCGGCACTGTGGGCGCAGGCTGGTGCCTCTATTATGCCCACAACATCTATATATCAATCAATCAATCAATATTATTTGCTCAAAATGTCCAGAGATACACATAAAAGGCTTTTCAATTGCGAGCAGGAAAACAAGGCTGAGACCAGCACTGACAGCTGCCCAACTAATAAACTATAGGCCTACTATAAAAGAAAAGAAAAACTCAACGCGCACAAAATAGCCTACGGTGGCGTGCACATACACTGTACCAGGTTTTATCTGAAGTTAATGACAGTAACTAAAAGACGGTGGATAGGGTATAATAGCATGTTTAGCTAAAAGTTAGTGTACATATAGTGTACATATAGGCCTATACATAACATAATAAACGATACAATCACACTAAGAATAACTTATACTTACGGTTCCCAAAAATGGTGCTTTAAAGTTATACAAAACACACACAAAGCTTTATTCACCAAAGATGGTAATACAACTTTGTTAAACCAAAACTTATCTAATCGCATCTTAAAACATATGAACCAAATAGTGAGAGCAACTTTGTAGTAGTAGCAAAAAATCGATTTCTAATTAGCCAACAAATATTAATAGGCCTACTTTCAGTTCCCATGACTGTATTCTTTTGTCTATGCTTATGACTGATTATACTGTACCAAATCCATTATCGGCACTTTAATTCGTTTTAGGCTATACCGTATCCAGAGTATGTGAGCGGAGCATGAGCGGCAGAATTCCACTCCGCTCACCCTTAATTATTGTCACTCTCCATTAATTCCAGCCACAATCACGCGCCTTGTTATGTAAATTGCTATAATTTGTTTCCGTTTTATTTCAAACTTTAGCGTTACTATTTCAGGCAACACTGTCACTTTCAGCCTTTGTAATGTGACAAATGATGAAAAAATCGAGACTGAAAATATTCTTTCATAAGAAATGTGGAACCGCAAATGGTAAAAAGCTGGCGTCGTATGAATTGCATTTTCTTATCCTATCGGAAAGTTTGTTCATGTTTTCGCCCGCCTGCCAGTGCCTACTGTGGGCAGCTAAAGAAAATATTGTATTAAATGGGGGTCCCGATTTCCCCCACGTATTCGATGCGGCCTTCGCCTTTGGCCACTTGTTTAGCTGCCTACAACAAAGTTGCCTGAGGCTGTACGTCGAGTCAGCTTGTTTTTAGCCGCCGGCAACCTAAGTTGCCAGAGACTATATGCTTTACCAACAGGCTATTTTTCTCAACCGCACCTAATGTGACGAAACCGCCAATTGCCGCCGGGAAAAAAGCATACTAACGCTTAGAACAGAGGTGTCACACGGATAATTCCTACAAACCACTGCACCAGCCCTCCCCTATTCTTATAGGGGGTAAAAAATGCGAAATTTTTCTCCGATTAGGCCTATCGACCCCACTCGCCTTCCGTGCGCTGTGATTTAAAAACAGAGCAACAATTCAAAAATCTAAAACAACAGTGTATAGCATCGATGTTTGGGCTCTCGTCTGCCGCATATTAATAATAATAATAATAAACAGATTTGTATAGCGCCGTATAAGGTCGTAACTTCAGAGGCGCTGGGGGCAGACAGCGTGTCAGTGAGCAGAGAAAGAAGAAAAAGCCTGGGAGAAGAGAAATGTCTTTAGCCTTGACTTAAAAACTGAAAAAGAGTCACTAT
>Ga0126335_1001080_pt1 | contig 14676 bp, 9 predicted proteins | sample OlaspJWI45metaG_FD_108409 | JGI IMG/M metagenome (GOLD analysis project Ga0126335, IMG submission 108409) | Marine gutless worms symbiont microbial communities from Oahu, Hawaii - Olavius sp. 1 OAHU.JWI-45 metaG | ecosystem: Host-associated > Annelida > Digestive system > Unclassified | place... | reverse complement strand
TGTTTTTGTATAAATCATGCATCTTTTAATGGTAGCCATATGTGATTGAAGATACTAATATTTTATGCTTAATAGCTGTACTTTGATTTTTGTAGTTGTTAATTATAATAATTAATGATGAATTGCGAAATGTTTTCTTTTTAAATCAGATTGCTTGGTAATATTGGATATTGGTGACTTTGAATGCATCATAGTTGTTGATATGCTTAATCGAAATTGTGAATTGAATAGAGTATATTGGCATATTAGTTGAGTCTATGTAAAGCTGTATAGGTTTATAGTAGAGGTGTGTGGGAACAGATTATTCATACCAATTCCCTCCCAGTTCAATGACTTCATTCCCATTCCCATTCCCATCTGAAACTTAAATCCGATTCCCATATTTTCCCATCTAGCAATTCCTGAATCCCTCCCATTCCCACCCGGCAACTCAAATTAGACATCATGCTATGCGCAAAAAGTAGGTTGTAACAAGTTTTAATCAAAATAGTCCGATTAATTTTTCAAGTATGAATGCTATTAATGTTAGTTTACTTCAGTTCAGCACAACTTGCTCAGTCTCAGGCTGTAGCACCACCCGCATTACTGCCCTTATACCCCTTTCACACCTATGCACGGACGCTGCGGATCGGATCGGATAGAGTACGGATGAAATTTGCGTTGAGAAAAGGTAAAAAAGGTAGAGTATAGCAGTTTGTGAAACTTAACACCGCTACGGGAGATCACTTACCATATGGGATCACACAGTGTTACCTGCCACCCGGCAGAGGTGCCTTTACCCCAGCCGAAGCTGGTACTCGATTTAGCGACTCCGAAGGGATGGAAGGCTGAGTTGACCTAGGCGCAATGGGTGTGAACAGTTTGCCTAAGACTGCTACTCGACAGCGTCGCAACTGCGATTCGAACCCGTGCTCTTCCGAGCCTGAGTACGGCAATGGCACGCTAACCACTCGACCACCGAGTACGGAGATAGTACGGAATTTGGTCAAAATTGGCGGATGGAGTACGGATTCTATACGGATGCAGTTGCTGGTGACAAGGTTGTTCAGCGCTTCTCCAGAAGACGACCATCAGTACTGAACACTCTCTCACTAGCAGCTGAAGATGCTGGCACACATAGCACTTGACGAGCCACTGTGTACAGCTTTGCAGGACCGACTTATTATCTAGCCAAAACTGAATAAGGTCTGTGTCTTTGGTGACCTTGAGGTTTATGTACTCGCCCAGCTCATTCCACTCTCTACCCATTTCCTGTGGATCAGGACGGTTTTTCTATGCCAGTGCAGTTTGGTAATTTCCATTTGTCATCCACTACTTTTAGTCAGTTGTAATTATCATATGGGTGTAGATTATGCAACAACTCTAACACAAGCACTGTTACAAGTGCTTGCTAGTTACAGTATGCAACGTTTTTCCAACTCCCACGTCTTAACTCCCATTCCCATGCACGTAATTCCCATCCCATGGCTGATCTTATTTCCATTCCCATGGGATCCCAGTCTTCCCCATTCCCATGCACACCTTTAGTTTATACCTCCTGTAGCCTTTTTTCGCACTCTGTATGATTGTTATTACATTTACATGTCCAGGATGCCGCTGTATTGAATGTCGTTAATTTGACGGCTGTGAAAATCACTGCCCCACTCAAACGTTTGCAGACTAAAACTCAGGTAAACGTTAATAAGTTTGTCAGCTTGTTAATGTTATTTAATTTTTTTTCTTGAGTTATGATATGCAGTCTTTGTTAACCCAAGATAAAAACAACATAATATGTAATGAAACCTGTGGCTAAACTTTATCTCTGTTATAGTTTTTATGATAGCAAAACGTGAGCAATAAGTGACGCTGTAGTGTGTATTGTATTGTACTTACTATCTAGGAAGATTATTTTCATTTGCACTGTTGTTTAGATTATCGCTGGTATACTCTTAACTAAATACCTTGTTTTTAAGGATATGGCAGAGCTGTTTGAAATCTTATTTCCACTTAAAAGTTGCTTTCCGTTTTAAATGGCAATGCATTTTTTTTTAAATTAAAAATTAATTCTGCGTGTTTGGACCAGTTTCTCTGTATATCTAGAAAACTCTGCAGATGAAAGAGTTTTAATCTGATGATGATGCAGGTTCAAATTTTGTTACATCATTGCTTGTGTTGCATTTTGAACCAGCCACTGTCTCAAATGTTTGTTTGTTGGATGTTAGATGCCAATCTATGCTGCTGGAGTGGGTGAGACTTTAACACCATTCTCCCTGGCCTCAGTTATTCCACCGCTGACATTTTCATGGTTGATCAGTAACAGGCAGATTGCTCAGCTCAAGCCAGCTTTTTATACGGTTTGCATTGTCTGTAATGTTAATATTTATCTGCGCGCCAGCTATGCTGCTAGCAGGAATTGTTTTCGGCGGCATCTGTCTATGTCTGTTTGCACAACATCTCGAAAACTACTGATCAGAATTGATGTAACATGGTAGGAATGTGCCATATGGTGAACACTAGAAGTGGTTGGAAGTTGGTGGTGTTCGACCTTTGGCCTTGAGAACTATTTTCGTACTTTTTTATTTCAGGCCATATATTTTGAATGTCTTGACCTAGCAACTTTGTCTTCAGTTTGGGGATACATCTTCAGAATTTCTAAGTCACGTCATCTTTGAAACCGGTAGTCAAATTTTGCCACAAGGGGGTTGTTGGATTTTATTTTGGGGGCATATCTATGCTGCCGATCAAATTTTGTGTGTACATAGATAATGGGGTCCCCCAGCGCGCAGAATGGTTTGAATACGCTTTCCTCCGTAATCCACAATGGCAGATGGCGGCCATTATTCGGGGCAGCCTTTGCCAAATGCGTTTGGCCTCTTGTTTTGTCATTGTCACTGCAGCGAAAAAGTAGTGGCATGCAACTCAGACAGTATTGGACGCAAATTGCTGGGCCTTTGTCGGAATATCTGTTGTGATAACACTGAAAGTAATTTTGAGCTTTTGACATTATGATCTTGATATTTGCCCTTGATATATTTTCATTTTTTTCATTTCAAGCTCTAAGTTTAAAATGCCTTAAGCTAGCAGTTTTATTGTACAGTGTGAGGGTACATATTTAGAATATCTAGGTAATCTTTGCATTTCAAGGTCATGGGATGAATCTCAAGGTCACAGTTTAATACAGCGTTGAATATCAGATTTATTTTTTACTTTTGTTGCTCAGTTTGGTTATTTCCTGGCCATGTTTTGTAAAAGGCAACTAAACCAGGGTTTATTAACTCTGTTTTATGCATTTTCTTAGTTTGGGCCAGTTTTTTTAGCTGATTATTGACGAAAGCTGCATTGCATTGTATTTTACGGTGTTCCCAGTCTTCCCTACAGCTAGCTGAGCTAATCATATAAACTGTTCAAACTGTATCTCTGTGTGTGTTTGTTAACCAGGGCAAATTATAGCCTCTGAACATACACACTTTTAATCTTCTATGTAGTGATATACTGACTAACTCTCACAAACCAAAAGCTAGGTCACTCTATCCTAATTAAGCCAGCTGAGCATTGCTGCCGTGGGCAACATGTTAACATTTGTTTTTTGTGTTTCTCTTATTTTGTTAGTCTGGCTTTGGTTGTCAGTAGTGGTGAAGTCTGTTGCGTGAAAGACTTTTTGCTGAAATGACAGATTGTGTGTAAATTAGTATGTAAAATTGTACCAGCTCAACTTGACGGTGACAGTGGTATTGGTATTGCATGGCTGTTGATGGTAATTGCAGAGTGGTCTGGAGGCTCCGGAGCATGGCAGCATTGCCATGAGGTTACTAGCAGAAGAAGCTGGTCAGGTTATTGTGACACTAAATGTGACTTGGTTTGACGATGATGACAAACACATACTTACAGACAGCATGACAGTACAGGTTTGTTTCTGCTAAGTTTGTGTATACAGCATTTATACGTGTAAGTGTTTCCTCTAACATTTAGGCCACATCGAATGCATGATATCATTTGAGATGAGTATTTGTGATGGATGTTTTTGTGTTGTGGTGTATATGTCAATCAGTCTGTCTGTAATGCGCCCGTGCCCTGCAAAAGCCACTACACAGATCGAGGTTCTGTTTGGAGTGAAGACTCCTGGGGCCAAGGAACATTGTATTAGATCCTCCATGGCAAGGGAAGGGGGATTCGATGTGGTTTTTGCTGTTTCTCGTGCGCGGATCATGCACATTTGCCTGAGCAGTAACGTTAAAGGACTGTATAGTCTTTTGATTTTGAGCTTAGTAAAGCAAAAGGGGTGCAAGAAGCTTCTGTACAGTCTTCTATAAAAATGTGACATTTTATATTTGACTATAACCATGGCAAATCTTAACCGATTTTTATAATTTTGATATCATTGTGAAGAAATTCTACATACCACTAGAGTAAAATTTACTGCATTACCTTAGTTGTGTTTGCAGGTAAGTATAACAGTGCTTTTTAGTTAAAACTCTATCATATGTCGTTCATTTATGTTCAGAGCAAAAGAAAACAGAAAAATCAATGCCAGTGATCATACTTACAGTGCTGCCATAACGATATTGTCATTCTGAGGATAGTAGCCATAGCAATGTTCAAAATGTCTGCCTACTGCATTAAGACAGGCAGCGATGACGACAATACTCATTGATAGCGTAATTCACAGTGTACATCATCAGCACAAACAATGACGTCATTAGTAATACCTTTTAATGTAATAAGAAAGGAAATGCATATCTTATTTTAAAAATTCATTTCCAGTTTCGTTCATGTAAAAATTGTTGCAATTGGTCACAGTTTGACAGAGTTGCAATCGAATCTAACGTTTTATGAATGGGTAAGGGTAATTTTGTATTTCATTAGGTAAGGTGCACACACAATTAAGGTCATGTGGTAAATTGTATTATAGTCACGTGTAGAATTTCTTCACGATTAAAATGATCTAAAAGGTATAAGAATTGATTAAGATTAGCAAACGTTGTGGTCAAATATAAAATGTCATATTTTTTATGGAACGCTGTGTAGTGTCTTTATCAGTCTTAGCTGTCATGCTCAGTACATGTCAGTTACACTTGCATTGTTCATTTTTAGTGTTGACTTGTTAGTAGTGATGGTAGTGTTTAAAGTTTTATGCAGCTGTTCATACTGAAACAAGCATGTGCTGTTTCTGTTTGTGTCAGATATTTGAAGGTCTGCGATTGACAACTCCTGCTGTTGCTTATGAAGCTGTTCTTCTGACACCAAACATTCTGACTGAAATCAAGACAAATAGGTGCTCCGTCATTTAAGCCGTCATGTTTTTCCACAATTGAGATCGTTGTTATGTTGCAAAGGAAATATTTATGACAACTTGACAAGATTTTCTACAGAAGTTTATTTGGATAATGCAATTTTTGTAATGTTAAAAGATTTTTGCTGCACTTTTCTGCCGTGCAGATTATCATTACGAACATTTGGGACGTAGCTGATTCAGTCTTTAGACAATTAGTTTACAGTGAGCTTAGTCAGTTTTATACTAGTGTGACTGCTGAGAGAGCATCCGTGTCATTTAACTTGAGCTGCTGTCATCTACACTGACTATTGCTGTTCAGTATTACATTTGTTTCTTTGCGTAGATGGAGAATAGAAGGCTGAGTTGATCTGAGCATGCACTGATGTGCATCTGTTTCAGATGCAGGATTTGTTGTCGTTAATTTGCTGTGCCAACAGTTAGTGGTATTTATGTGATAGATCTGTTGTCAATGTTGGTACAGAGATGGGTCGTCGGCTCAGGTGACATACACAGTAACAGACTGTGATGTTAACCCGCGGCCACAGAGAGAGATGCCTGTTGACGTGAATCGTGGTGGTCTGTTGACTACATCTGCGTTCACTGGACAAGCCTGTCTGCTTGTCTCATCTGTTGAAGATTTCGGAGTTAATCAGTCAGCACTTATTCACATTAAGGTTTATAGTGTTGTATTTATGTCCACATTGTTACCCTTTATTATTAAATAGTAAATTTATGTTTGGACCCTATTAATTTATTGACTAAAACAAAGGGACACTGAGTGTTTCAGCAGCCATTTACCAGGTTGCTTAATGCTTGTATTAATTAACCAATGATCTTTGTGTAAGCATTTTGGTATGATTACTGTAATGGTTGTTTCATTTACAGATTTTTGACTAAGAGTTTTAAGTCATAGGCATAATTATTGTAACATTGTGTATAATGTACTGTTCTTGAAATTGTGCATTTGTGAACTGTGAATATTATTTTTAAAACTTTTTGACGTTAACTTTTTCACGGTGTGTTGTTAAGCGTTTTCAATCAGGTCTCTTCATGCTTTTCTAATTGTCTAGAATTTGTGAAGATTTTTGTGTTAGAATTTTATCATCTACACACGTTTAAGACTAAAACATATCAGTATGTTTTCTGTCTAGGTGAAACCAGTATCATACCTGATGATCAGGTCTGAGACTGCTCTTCATTGTCTTCCTGGTTTGCAAATGGTGGCGTTCCCGACTGCAGTGTCAGTCAGATTCTCTGTCAGTTTCCACGATGATGTTGGCGTCGAGTTCTATGCAACAAGCAGCAGAGTTCGCTTTCGTCTCCATAAGTATGTTGCTGTATCATGTAATCTGTGATTAGGCTTGGTTACATGTTGGTATTGAACACTTGCTTGCTTTAATACTTGGATAGGTAATCAGCTCTTGGCAAGCAAACCATGTCTCTACTGGGTTCGTCAAAAAATTGACTCTCTTAAGTAATTGTCCACCATGCCATCCAGTACCGAGTTAGTATACTCGCAAAAGTTGTAATAATATAAAATTACTTGCTAGTAAACAAGGATACAGATAGAGGCTGATCTGGTGACCATTTGTTGTATGGCAGAAAATACTCTGTTGCAGATACGACCATCTTCAGTTGTCTCATGGGCAACATAATGCATCATTTGTTGCAAGAGCAAGCCATGCTGGCTCAACAGTGCTAAAGGTATACATTGGTTTGATACTGTGCCGAAGTTTTGCTAATAACTGCATATGCAGGTGAGCCAAACTATTTGTAAGGAGTGCAGAAAAATGTGCAATATTAAAAGTCAAAAATAGTCAGCAAAGCTTGGGAAAACACTGTCAAGGATTTTCTGCTTTACAAGAGTAATGTTGTAACTAATTGGCAGTAATTTAATATTTTTGTCATTTTGTATCAACGTGTTTGTTGATTATTGCTGCTTTGTGCTGTTGCAAGCAAGTGTTGTAATCATTATTACTTTGATGTTTTTTTACCAGTATCAGTGTCAGGATGTTTATTGTTTTTAATGCAACTTTTAATAGGCAACGGCTGCTATCATCTATACTCACTAATAGTCTTTTTTTCTATTGTGTCTATTTTAAGTGTCATAAGCGATTTTCAGTTTTCATGTAATAATAATAACTGAGTGCGGCAACTGGCAAGATTCGTGAGACCGCCTACGTGAGCGATTGTCTGTCGCTATCCAGAGTTACAACGCTGTTCTTATTTATAAGTCTTTTGCTGCACCCTACATAGAACCGGACAATTAGCCAGTCCACCTATTTGTTTTTAACTACTGTTTTAGCTGTTTGGTATTTTATACCTCAGGGCAAAAAAATAATAGTTAATAATAAGAACAGTTACATTTGTTTAGCACCATATGTGAAGATATAGAGATGTGGAAGAGTTAGTTATGCAGTATAAAAACAGGAATGAAGAAGTATTGCCCTAAGCTCAGTAAAATGTTTGCATGCAACTTATTCCAGCTGGTGCGTGGGATTTCTTTGCATTTTGAATATCAGTGACATTGTTAGGTTTGGGATGAGCTGAATCCTTCGATATGTGACTACGTTGCTGTTGACATTGGTCCATCTATTCAGCCATCTGCTGCAGTCGTAGTGCTCGGCAGTGTGATCTGCTTCACAAGTCCTCTTGTCTCTGCTGACGGTATTCATGAATTTTTTGCAGTTGTCGATTTTCCTGGCAGCTTACAGGTCCAACAAATTAGGTCTGTCACACCCGGACACTTATGCTGTGTTTAGCCTTGAGGAGGTTGCTGCGGTCTATATTCTAACATAGTGGAGTTGTTCTGGTGGGATTGAAGCTTGATCGCCTTGACCAGCTGGTATCCTGTGCTTTAACTCTGCTGGTTGGACATCTGGCTTGTATAAACCATCCCCAAAATGATAATGTGTTGAGTGGTACATTAAACCTTTACTGACTCGTGGCAGTAGTATTGTCATGGCAGAAAGTCCAGGGAATTTAATGCCATATATGTTAGCTTTAACCGTAGTAGTAGCATGTAATGGATTGCTGTGGTTTGTAATTGGCATTCGATAGTACAGATGTTACTAGCTGCCGACCCGAGGACTGTCATCTAACTTGAGCTGCTTGTTGTCAGCTACACTCACTAGTGCTGTTCATTATTATTTTGAAGTAGTAACTAGTTATTACCACTTAGATGGAGATGTATTCAAAATGTACAGCCTGTATGGACAACACACAGACAGTGGGACTAGATGCATGACCACACCGCTATAAGAGTGGTAATAACGTTTATCGTTACTGTGCTGTGACTATGTAAGGAATGCTGTCTTGCAGGTCATCGTGGTGACTGGCTGACACAAAGCACTGCCATCAGTATAAGTCGTCACTCAGGAATTGCTCGTGCCGTCCACACTGGCATATCTGTGCTGAAGTATAACGTCTCCATGGACTCCATTACTCAAGCTGATGTGAGTCTGCCTGTGAATTTGTTGTAGTTGTTCTTATTAGTATTTGTGATGCTGTCCATCTTGCAGATGTTTTACAGCTCATCAGTTACTGAGGTTCACGGATGGCAAAATACACTGGGTGACTGTTTTTTTCTCCTAAAATTATCTCAAGACTGAGAATGCCTAAGAACATCAAATTTGGCACAATGGTGGCATCTAGTATGATACGCACAGTCAGATTTCCGGAAAAGTTTTTTAGTTGCAGCATAATTTGCAAGAAAATGCAGAAATTAGAGCAAAAACGCCAATTTTACAAGAACACACACAGTGGTACTACGCCACATATACACAGAAGCAGCGTATATGAGGCACCAATGTGTGAATACATTATACACACACAGAGCAATGAGACTCTGTGACCATAGTCACCTTGCATATACCCTGTCAAGTAAACTGGGAAATGCTGAACAAAAATTAACATGTAGTGTAGCGTGTACACAGCTGCGTGCTCTGCCTAATTAACTGACACCCAGCAGTCAGTCTTCTGGGAGACAGCTGATGGCTGCAGAGAGGGGACGTGAATGATTCTGTGATGGGTTGGCTTCTGTGACTAAATAAATAATGTAGCTGTTTTGTAGTATCAGAATATGTAGCCATCTGTTTGCAGTTGAAGTGATTGATTGGAATCTTCATCTTACTTTTTTATTCACAGAATGCTAAACAGGATATGCAGAATATACCATTAATGAAGGTGTCAGAAGGATTTTACAGTACCAGAAATCATTAATTTTCTTTTAAACTGCGTTACTGCAGATTGCTTTACTAGAAATTTATTATTGCCTGATTGGTAAAAGTAAAGTAAACAGAATATAGCAGTTTGTGAACTTCACCTCACCGCTACGGGAAATCACATACCATATGGGATCACACGGTGTTACCTGCCACCCGGCAGAGGCGACTTTCCCGCCTTTACCCCATCCGAAGCTGGTACTCGATTTAGTGACCCCGAAGGGATGCAAGGCTGAGTTGACTTAGGTGCTAGTAGATTGTGGTGTTTGTGTTTATCTGTAATTTAGGTGAAAATCGTACCAGTGACAGATGTTCGGCTTGATGCAGGCAGGGTTGCACTTGTTACTAATGTTCCTGCCTCTAAAACCCGCAGTCAGCCACCTACAATCCGTGTTGTAATGTCAAATGGACCTTTAATTGCTGAGCTGCATGGTATATTCACGTTGAAATTTCTGCTTTTTTTCTTGTTTTCTTCAGTGTTAGTGTCTTGTGTTGTATAACAGTATGCGAGTATAATTTGTCAAGTTAGGCCTACAGTATCAAATACGAAGATTGTTTTGATTAGACTGAATTATGATTAAGGTCTTGGAGCTGTCATACATGTAACATTTTGTGAGCCAAATTCATGGTTACGATAGAACCATACTCGCCTGCTAGGAAGATCATTTGCACATCGTGTTCATAAGCTTATTGCTGCATGAATAAGTAATTTCTGGCTAAAATTGAACTAAATATGATAAAAACATTTCAGTTGGTGATCTTCAGTATACTGATGTGTGTTATCAGCTGCAGTTCAATGCATCCATATTTGCTCAATATAAAAAATTTAGTGTTAAAATGCTCTGGTGTGCTAAAACTACACATGAAATTCTATTTAAATTTGAACTATTTGAATTATATGACTCAAAAGAATGGATGACTTGTTAATTCTTACAAGAGTTGTTGAATGCTGGTGTAGTGCATTGCATTATGCTTTGGTGTTGCAGTGATAATAAGGGATGACGTACGTTGTGTATTTTCACGCTATGTCAGGTTCCAACTGCAGTGAACAGGTGCGGGCTGATCAGTACAGAGTTGATAACATTCCATTCCGATGTGAAATTGAACTAAGTTCATCTTCATACGAGCTGAGAGTTAATGATCTATTTCATATTAAGCCAGCATTTGATGCAACTTCAGGTATGGCAAGCTCAGCTTTTTGTTTCTTTTGTATTTTATGGCATGTTGTGTATGCGTAAAAAAAATTCGGTTTATTGTATATGCTGTAAGAGGTTACAAGGTTACATGAGAAAATAAATACAAATTGCTTTAGAAAAGATTCAGGTGCAGTAGGTGCTACAAACGTCCCTAGTCTGTTCATGATGTTGGGGATGTGATGTGAGGTGAATTATGATATCACTCATTACCCAATACTGATGCGAAAAAATTTGCATTTTGTTATTTTTCTTATCATTATCGTTTTATAACTTTATGTAACAGACTCTAGAAGATGCAAACTGCAAACTGATTTCAACAGTTTGTGTGTCATTTCTTAGCATTACAGTTGGCCACATCATAACTTTGAGAAGTCCTGGGGATGAGAAAAGATTTCTTGTCTCTCACTGAACAGTTATTGCGTGCGGTGGGGAGCATGCCTGTTCTATTGACTGAACCGACCCTCTATATTTAGCCAGTCATCGTATTTTAATGTTGAGTTAGAAGTAAAATTCACAGTGCATTCTGAAGATTAAATCAATTCTGAGAAATCGACATGACTTTTGAACTGATCTTAAAAAGATGTATGCAACTGGTATCGGATAAATAAAAACGACCCAACTCTACAGAAAACACTGTTTTAGCATTGCATTACATCATTTTGATTTTAGGCCACTAATTTGGCTCAGTGTTATCTTCCATGAAACTTTCCCAGCTTTGTCCGTTAGCGTTATTTTCTGTGAAAATTGACTTCTTAAACTTAGGATTTTTGTTCGTTTTGCACCAATTTGTTGACAAACATGCTGTTCACGTGCGGAGGAAACATGTTTTATCAAATTTGTTTCTCAAAGTGTGGGTCGAAGTACAAAACATATTTGTAAAAAGTCTTCAATCAAGTATGCTGTCAAGAAGGTAACACGGAATCTTTCAGAAGTCCAAGAGAAATAAAAAGCCTGACAGCAATATCTCTCAGCTCTGCTGTGAGAAGCTGTGATGGACACAAACACGTCATCACTAATGTGTTTTGCCATTGTGTCAACATGCTTCTGGGGTCCTTCGATTATATCGTAATATTTTTATGTAAAATTTCAACACCGTTATCAGAGTTTGGTTTCATCTTATGTAGAAAGAAACGACGATTAAAGTGCTGTATCGTTTGTACAGATAAACACGTGCAGATACAGTATAAGCAGCATAAGGATGTGTTTTTATGGCCCTCTCTGTATATATCCACTGTATGCTGCTATTGAACATTTAATGGCTGATGAATGTGTTTGTACTATTAAGGTGAATACCAGTGCGTCATTGAGTCAGTATTGTCAGGTGACAGTACGCTGGCTATTTCGACTCTAACTGGAATGGTCCAGGTCCGAGCTACAGTGTTGGAAGCTGTCGGCCAGTATGAGATCAGCTCTACGGCTGTCACCATTCCATTTATTCCGGCATTTCATGTCTTGACAACTGGGCTACATATCAGTGGGATGAATCCACAGTCTGTTCTCAAAGTGTCGGCAAATGATAGGGTCATTCAGGAATTACAGGTATTGCTTCTTCGCTATAGTCTTTGGACTAATTAAAATTTTGATATAAACCTGAGTAAATCAAAATGATTAACTTTTTAGGCCGCATTGAATGCATGAGATGCAGACTGTTGTTACTGATGTGCGCAGCATTTGTCTGTCCGTCAGTCTGTCTGTCACACGGCTCATCTCAGCTGCACTGTGCAAAAATGGCTGAACACATCAAGATTCTTTTGGGGTGAACACTCTTGGGGCCCATGGAACATTGTGTTAGACGAGGGTCTTGATCCCTCACAGAGGGGAGGGGGAAGCGGCCCCAAAATGAGCCCCAAATAGTAAAATGGTAAAATTGATGTAACTCTGCAACTGACAGTTCAATTTGGCTGAAATTTTGCATAATGACACATATGAAGGTCCCTGCAGGACCGAGGGTGTCAAAGTTGGAACCGAAAGTAGAATTCCGCCACCAGGAGGCATTTTTTTCGAACTCCATTTTCTTAGCATGTCTCTGCTGCAGCTGAAGATATCTTCACCAAATTTAATGGGTATGTAGACAATGGGATCTCCCAATGTGCGAAATGGTCCATATACACTTTCCTCCATGATCCAAAATGGCGGACGGCGGCCATCATTTGGTGCAGTCTTTGCCAAATGTGTTTGGCCACTTGTTTGTCATTGTCACTGAATCAGTATAAGTTTTTTGTGTGCATTTTATGTGCATCAGCTGACTGAAATTCACGAAACAGTCTGCAGCTTATGAATGCCCAGCTCGGCTGCACCCGGTATAAATAAATAGAATTATAACAGTATTAGTAATATTGTAGGTGACATCTGATGATCCATCACTACTTGTTGTTCTTGAACCACGAAGGAAGAGTGTATCGGAGCAGAATGTTGTGCACTATCCAATCGAGTTACAGGTTGCTGCATCTGTTTGGAAGGGAGCACCGCCATTCATTAATTTGGAAGTTAAGTGCCCTACGACCGGCCAGATTCACGTGGTCCCGGTTCGCATACAGAGAGGAGATCAGTCAGGTAACTGGGCTGTAGTAATTTGTTTTGTACTGAAATGAAATATTTGGTAGCTTAGTGAAGCAACTTTTTATCTTTGTGGACACTCGGGATGGCTCGATGGTGTGAGCGGCATAACCATTAAGGTACTAGTCTTGACAAGTCATTGATGATGGGAAACGTCTCACAGAAATTGCTTGCATGCTCCATAAAGTTTTACCTACAGGTGGTGCAATCCAGCAACCACACTTTACATCGGGGCTGAGCAGAAGATAAGAAAAGAATGTACAGGAGGTTAAAAAGAGGGTATACACATGTGACAAATGTTAAAAGGGAAATTCAGAACTTTTTACGTGGGCATGCGGGACATTAGAAATATTTTTAATTGTTGACTCTCAAATACTTGCATTATTCACTGTACTGTATAGTCTTAATGAGCATCTTGTTGTTTGCAGAGTTGACATGGATTCAGTTGCTTGGTCTACTACTGTCTAACTATTACAGTTTCTTCTTTCTGCTGCTGACCATCTTGGCAGCTATTTGCTGCTGTCTTGTTGGTGAGTCATTGGTGCAGTATGTTTCTTGCTTATACTACTGTATATATGCCGACAATTTTTGGCTGAAACTTGACGCTAAAGCTTCGGGATCGGCTTATGCCACCATAGTCAGAGTCAGTTCGACATTCAGCATCACAGCTATCTCTCAAGTGATTCTCGCTGTCTATGTGCTGCACACAGCATGTAGTGTAGTTGTTGTTGTGATCTCGTTGATGCTCATGCATTATCAAGGCATCTAGGGTACTCATTTGTCAGCGATTTTTATTACCAGCTTATACGCAAGTCACTAATTTTGCTAGATTTTTGGCCATGAAAATGGGGGTTGGCTTATACGCGGAACGGCTTATGGGCAAGTGTATACGGTAGATGTAACAAGAGTGATTGTAATTATTATTGTCATTATTTGTAATTGTGTTAGGGAGAGCAGCAGCAGTGTTATTTGAAACAACTGGGATTGAGTGCATTTGTGTTTTTACTGAAGCTTCTTGGTGTATTTGGTATCTGGTTTATGAAATGTGGCTTCTATATATAAGGGAATACATGTGTTAGTCTGACTGTATGTGTATGAGTGTATGCTTGCTTATAACTCAGGAACAGGAGGAGCGATTATCACCAAATTTTCAGGATCGCTCCAGGGTGCCCCAGAGATGATTCTGACGCAAAAATGGGAGTCCATTCCATACTTGCTGAGTGACTGTGGCTCCAGCTTGGCTTGATATGCCACAGTCAGCACTGAGGCCTGCTGCTATAGCTGGCCCAGTGTGCTACCCCTGGTGTGTGTGGTGAGTTGTGTGTATGAGTAGGTGTTGAGTGGCTGCTGTCACTATATTCTAGTGACAGTGTGTGTATGTGTAGATAGTAATGTGAGAGGCTTTGTATCTGTATATTTAAGGTGCCCAGCTTGTAGCCACAGGTTTCTC
>Ga0126335_1001079_pt1 | contig 14681 bp, 10 predicted proteins | sample OlaspJWI45metaG_FD_108409 | JGI IMG/M metagenome (GOLD analysis project Ga0126335, IMG submission 108409) | Marine gutless worms symbiont microbial communities from Oahu, Hawaii - Olavius sp. 1 OAHU.JWI-45 metaG | ecosystem: Host-associated > Annelida > Digestive system > Unclassified | place... | reverse complement strand
GTGTACATATTGAGGAGGCCCACTTTTGACCATTATAAGGAGGTGCCCAAAGTGCCCCACTTTTGACCACCAGTTTTAGCCACTACGAAGCTATGTAGGAGACACCCATTGTTCACCCATCCATCCCGAGCCACGCAAGACCCATCCACCACAAGCCACCCACTCATGCCCATTCATTCATAATACTTGTCGGACTTATGGGACGTCGGACTTGTGTGAGGACACCCTCCAGGCGTGGATGACGCCAGCAAGTGTTAGACAAGCTACACAGTAGCACGGACAACGGCAATTAAGTGGCAGCCGGCAGTTCCACCCGTTGAAACCTGGGAGTAGGCATTAAGTTACTGTGCTGGAAATGAATATGTGCCAGGGCTATATAAGGGGAAGCAGAGAGCCAGTGCCCTAGTCAGTCAAAAAGATGCGAAGACTGCACGTATCTGTTATCCATGCAGCGCCTGCGTGCAGGAATGCAGAACAAACAATAATTGCATCTGCTGTGATGCCTGCCAATGTTGGCTACATGCTAGCTACATTCAGATGAATGATGAAACTCTGAGAAGTATACCGACCAGCAACTGAAGTGCAATAATTTGTTAGTAATACATCCAGCTGCAGTTTTTAGTGTTATGGTTCTGACTGCTGTGATGTTATACAATGCCCACCTTGATGTTTGCCTAATATCTTGCACCCTTATCTATGTTGTAGCATGTGCCTATATTATAGCTATTTATTCATGGTATGCTATCATTGTCTTAAACCTAATATTAAGCAATTATGAACATCATACATGATCAAAAGATCAGAAGTCCAAAACGTAATTGACAGTTGACGGTGGCAAGTGTGTAAACCGTATGATACTGCTTCCTGATGATATTACTGCCCATTAGTGCCTCAGTGTCCAGGCATTACTGTTCATGTTGACAGCCATGAATGTTGAACTAGTTATTTTGACTTAAAGCAGTTTGTTTATGGTGCCAACTGCTTTCTGTCGTAAGCTGTTCTGGTGGAAGTCACATGCTAAGTGCTGTCCATTAGAGCAGTAAGGCAGTTCTGAAAGAACATGCATGCATAAATCTGCCAAGTTTATGCTTTCCGATAATGCTTACTGGTCTCCAGAGCAAAAGCAGTGATTCTCCTCCTTTTCTGATAGAAGCAGTAATTAACGTAGCATTATTCTGCATATTATCTTTGAAGTTTGTCAGTGTTATGTGTGTTGTATTAAGGTCTTGCACACTTGAAACTATGTTAATGTTAACCATACTCCATAGTTTTGATAATGCACTCAAGAAATGTTGCTGTACTGCAGCTGGAGGTTGTGCATATGTTGTAATTCAAGTATAAACAGCATACCTGTGTGACATGCAACACACACTACTGCTTCTAAGAGTGTTTTCTTAAATAGTTTTTGTCTTGTTTAGCAAGACGTAAGAAAAGTTAACAATGGGGCAGTTCAGACTGATGAGAAGTACAATGTAAATGCTGAGTGCTTTCTGGTGTACTTAATGGTTCTTCAGTGTATTCTACAAGAGGGAACATTAACACAACTGCTCTAGTTACTATAGCACAGTGCAATACTCTTGTTGCACGATGTTCTAGGCAGCTTATAGGTCCAGGGTTCTTGTCACACTGGGCCCCTTACGCTGTGATTAGCCTAGAGGCGGTTGCCTACAGTTAGCCTAGTTCATAGCCTATGAAGCCTATCTCAGTGGCCAACTGGCTTCCTTCATTGCTTTGACACTGGTTGGGTCATCCGGCCTGTAAAAATCGTCCCCAAAATGACCTATAAAGTGTCGAGTGGGACGTTAAACCTGTGCTCACTCACTCACCCAACCTGTCTACATTATCTGGACATAGTTGGACTAGTACTTGTCAGAACTTGTAACACCACATCAGGGAGGTCTCCATTTCGTTCTGAACCTGAGTAAACATTGCATACTTCCATTTGAGTTGTTTTCCAGCAGATTGTTACTTTTTAGCGAGATTTTAATCCTTTTATGGTTGCATTCTGCATTTATAGATTGTTTTATGTCAGTGCAGTAAACTAGTGTTTTTTGACAAACTGTTTCTCTGTGCTGCAGAAAAATCTTTGTGGGTGGACTGAGCTGGGAAACTTCTGTTGGTGCGTATTTGGAGTTGTGAAAAAGATATTGCTTATGATGTAACAACTAAAGCTAGCGTCTCTTAGTTGATTGTTAATGGGTCAGTCATGATGAAACCTTCTCATTGATTAATTATGTGATATGTTTGATGTTTCCTCTAAGAAGTACTGAACTGATCTTTTATTTGTTATTTATTTATTATGAAATCGTACACAAGGTACAGTAAAAATAAAAGCAAGTGTAAACTACAACTAATTCACACACATGTTCAAACAGAGACATGAGACGTAGTGTTAATTATAACATAATGTGTGTAGTAAGATTTTGTGAAATAAGCATTATTGTTTAATTTCTTTTGTTTGTAAATATCTTAGAAATGAAAGTGCATCAGTGATGTTCAGTTGTGTTAGTTGGTTACTGTAAGAATAGAACCAGTCTGTTAACTCCAGATGTCATGAAAGGCAATTAAACCACTGGGGTTTGTCTTGCCTTTGACCATATTTTTTATGTTTTTATGTTTCTGGTAGATGTGATGGGTTTTTTGTTGCTTGTTAGAACCAGCACAATGCAGGGTTTGGTTTTTACCAGGATAGCAGAAAAAGACTAAAATTGGTTTGATAAAACAATTTAACAAAACTTAATCCTACTAACTGACAAAATGTTTGCTGGAGTATTCAGCAGCATATTTTGGACTTGTGTGATGTACTGCTGATTAGAGCTCAGTACTAGTAGACCATACATAGGTCTGCACTTCAGATAACTTCATTCTTGTAAAGATTTTTTGTATAATGCTGTTGCTTAGAAATAGCATTTAGCATATCATTTGAGCTCAATGCACACATTTTCAATGTCAATGTTTCTGACAAAGTCACTACGTTTGCAAAGTAATTGTTCATATATAATGTGTATAGTAAAGGCAGTTGTGTTGGGTGTTAAGAGGACCTTCGACAGCACTTTGAGAAGTATGGAAACATTTCTGACTGCACCGTTTCCATGGACTCAGCAACTGGACGCTCGAAAGGATTTGGCTTTGTCACCTTTTCTGACACTTCTGTTGTCAATCAGGTTGTAATTTTTCACGCATTGAGTAGAGCTGTATATTAAACTGTTGTATGTTGTAAATATTCCTGTCCGTGCTGCATCAGATCTGCACTCTGCAGTGTAAATCAGGACCGCCATATAATGTGATGTTCCTTAGGTCCACAAGATTCTCCCCCAAGTATGACCTCGACCCATTCAGCCATGTTTGCACAGTGAAGCTGCGTGGCACACATACATATGCCAGGAATATCGCTCACTGCAGTCCACATGTCATGCATTCAAATATGTGTATTATATTTAAGGTTGGTGGATTGAGTTTAAGAGACTGCTGGTTTGTGTGTTTTCTGCATCAGTAACATTTCTTGACGTCGTTGTAGAGTAAATATCTGGCAAATAGTCTGTGCTAGTGTGCTTTCCAGTGATGACTTACATACCGCCCCAGACTGATGACAGTGATTGAGTGGTTGTTCTGATGGAAAGCAGTTATTCGCTAAATTTAGTATATTTGGTCATTTGCTTATTTGAGTAGCAGAATCTGTATGAACGAATTGATTTCTTGGCTGGCTGTATTACACAACATTTTAACATTAGAATGTTTTCTCAAAGTGGTTTGATTGTTTGGTGTCATCATTTTTGAGTAGGTGAATTTTCCAAAGTTCAGTGTTGTATATGGCATTTGATTAGTTAGAAGTACAGCGTCAATCAACGTAAGTAATATAGTGATTTAATTATTAATCACGAATCGTAAGTAACAAAAATTAGGACAAGACAGTGCTGGAAACACTTCTGATTATGCCTCATTCACATAATTGGCACAGTATTACCATTCTGTATAATGTGTAATAACTGACATGTTGCTGTCAGGTTCTTGGTGATGCTCACAATCTTCAGGGACGTAACATTGAACCACAGCGAGCCAGACCCCGTGGGAGCGGTGGACCCCGTGGTGGAGGTGGAAGTAAGAAACTGTATCTGGGAGGTCTCGATGAAGATTTGTCAGAATCTGACATTCGCGATCACTTCTCGGCTTTTGGAAATGTTAGCATTGCAGTTTTGTTTGTGGAATAAATATTCAATTTCACTTCCCTGTGATGAATGCAGTCAGTCTCAGATAAAATATGTGATTTGACTTGTTATCCAGACCTGAGGGAAATGTGAATTTTTTTTATGTAATTGACTTTTCACTTGCTTGAGCAATATTTTAAGCATTGTATTTGTATAATTGTTTACAGTGTGTTTGTTGCATACACTGCATGCTATATTAGCCATGCATAGGTGTTGTTGTCTGTCGATAGTTGCATTAAGGTGTTCAGGTCTGTTTGGAACTGGGAATTTGACTTGGTTTCCTGTATGTTGACATGTAATTGTATTTGTGGATACTGTGGCCTCATAACACCTTGCTTCAGTGGTGTAAGTCTGAAAGTATAGCATGGAAACAGCATTATTTTCTGGTAGCATATTTGAGCACTGTTGGAGTAAGCAGTAGTTGTCCCACACCTCGGTGACATTGCATCATTTCGTTAGCTGTATTAAAACTAGGCAAAGGCAAAACTTCATTTTTTGCCATCATTTGCCAGATGGCAGCATGTGCTTTGAGGCAGTGGACATGTGCATTTCTGCGGCCTTTTTAACCTTGTATCAGCCACGTTTTGCACAGCATTCTGAAGTAATCTCTTGCCACTAGTCAGTGCTTTCTAGTCATCCCGACTTACACACACCGCCCCAGACTAATGACAGTGATTGATTGGTCGCTCTGATGGAAAGCAGGTTCTGTAATGTGTAGGTTGTTTGTGATGAATTACGACAATGTTCCTGGTGTCTTGCATGTCATTGTGTCTGCTGTGCAGGTGGTATATGTGCACTTGCCGACTGACAGAGACACGGGCGCACGGAGACCGTTTGGTTTTGTAGAGTTTGAAACGGAGTCAGAAGCTGACAGTGCTTTTGCTGATAGCAGTCACAACATTGCAGGCAGAGACGTGAGTGTTTGATGCGTTGCAGTGACATCTTGCTACTGTGTGCTGGTACAGTCAGAATGTAGAAAGTCACGGTATGTCAGGACTATGGTCACCCACTCGGGAATTTTGGAAAAGTCTGGGATTTGCGTATTCACGAAAATAGGAAACGTCACGTGTCACCTTAGATAAGATTGTAGCTGTCGTACTTAAAATGTTGATTAGAAGTTATGCGTTTGTATTGGTGCTATAGTGTTTATAGCTGTAGAAGTAGAGAGTTGCCAACCTGGTTTTGTCCATTTTTTGCATCCCTGAGATGACATCACGTGAACTGGATCTATGTGACGACCTGTAGTGGTATTTCTGAGGGATGCTGGAAAAATTACAATATATTTTGCTGAGCTGAACCACGTGAATTATCTCACTTGTCGAACTATACAATATTATAACAATTTTATTTTTTTAAATTTATGTTGTTTTTCCGCCGGAATACATGTCTGAAATAAAACTTGGTAAATGAAGTTTCATTTTTATTGTATTTGTTTTTAAACTTTACATTAGAATTTAGATTACTATGTAAGACTGAAATACTGACCTTTCTGCTAAACTTAAAAGTATTTTAGTAAGCCAACAGTTTTGTGATTCTGTTAGTCATAGTGTGACACCGTTACTCTGCCTAAATAAATCTGATGTCGATGAATGTACCATAACTGGCACTGAAGTGCTGACATACATTGACAGGTTGATGTTCAGAAGGCAAGAGCTGATCAGGGCCGTGGTGGGCGAGGTGGACGTGGTAGTTATGGCGGCGGACGTTTTGGCGGAGGGCGTGGACGAGGTAAGACTGGCTTGATGAATACACCTTGGCACAAAAACCAGACCCTACAATTATTTTGCCATAACTTAACCAAAACAAGCCAGTTGTGGATAATTTGTAGCAGAGAAGATCGTGAAGCTGTTGCCTACTAGTCGTGCTTAGAAAGTTTTGATAGGTCACGAACTACAGCGTCATTGCAAAACAGCGCACCGGTCTACAGCGCAAGTTCGACAGTCGAGTCTGTCAAATAACACATCGCTTTTTAACACTGATTGAAATTGTGTTTGTCAGCTAATATTGACATTAAGAGTATTTTGGTGAAGTCGTGTTAAACAGTGGCAACTTGTGTGGTAGGCCGCCTATAATACTATAATACTATTGCCTACTAGTTGTGGGTCCGTTTTTTTATTAATGGTGTATATGTGTGTCGTCTCATTTTGTGGATTAGGATGTTAGCAGAGGACAATGTTTCTGCTACACAGCATGCAGTTGAATATTTCACATAGTACCTGCTACAGGTCACCCTCTCCCCTGATGGTTTACTCAGCTGTTAGCCAGTGTGGAAATCTGGAATTTATCACCATAGAGCTTTGAAATCACAATATAACTTTAATAACAGGTGTAATACGGTAATTGTGGCGCAATACAGTGTTTAGGGAAATACTAAAAGGTGCGATAGGGAATACTAAGGAGTCTGTAACATAGTATAAAACCGAGAATGTCACCAAACACATGTAGCTAGTGGCTAGCAGCAAGCGATGAGCAGCTCACGCGTTGGAACCCTGCGTAGATGACACCGACAGAACGGATGGTCGGTGATGGGCGGCGTTAGACGTCGTAGCAGTCAGAACTTGAACTGAATATTGTGAGCGTATCATTCATCAGACAGATCATGGCAGTGTCACGGTGTGGAGAACAGCACAGCAGATCAACTGTGGCGTCAGTCATATCACCCACAGCACACACTGCATGTACTCCGAGCTTGTCGTTTCTCCAAGATTCGCAGCACTGTCTATCTTTTGCCATTAATGTCTGACGAAAAGTGTGAGAAATCGTGCCCCCAGTTTGAACACAGTGGTGGTCACATGAATTAGTCATATGGTAGCAAACAGGTGAAACCCGGTCAACACATACTCTGAAATTGGATCGGCAATGGGTTACGGTAGCTACAGCGTGCAGCCTATAATAATAATAATAAAACGACGACTGATATCGCGCCATAACATGCCGGGGGACATTACAAGGGCGCCTATGTGTACAAGTACAAACAGTGACTGGTATGAACGAATGCATATGCAAATATATGTCAACGACCTTGCTGGACATTACAATAAAAATACTACTGTAAGCAAGGGGAGGCGAGCAGCCTATCACCACAGACCCCTCAGAAATTGACGAGTAACTTGGCATGTATATAAACTGTGATAGTGAGCCGGTGTGCATCCTGTTCGACTATTTGAAAGTCCACATGAAGTCACTGTTTAAAATTGGTGTGTAGGCATCATGTTCAGTCGTATTGCCAGGGAACACCTGTTGTTTGCTGGAGTCATACTTAACAGCCACACTGCCCCAGCTTAGCTAAGAGCCTTGGTAGTTTACACATTGCTTGTATAGTAATATAACTATTGTTTACATGAGCCAGTCGTGATGATCTAATTCAGGCTAGAGTACTGAATGCACAGCCTTTGAGGCTGTGTTATGTTGAAATAAACCTCATCTGAACTGGCATGTGTTAATATACTGTTAGTGCTTCATGATGCTATTTATCTGGGTGCATAAAGGTGCTGTGTTGACCGTTTTAGGTGGACGAAGTTTTGGAAATGACAGCTACGAAGGTGGTCAACGTTACGGTGGCTTTAACTAGATATAGGTGCACTGTGCAAGGCTGTTCGTTTGGGAAGCCGTGCCAGTTTGTGACTGGTGCTGAGTTGTCGTTGATGGAGTGGGGAGAGGGTGTGTCTTTCTAGTAGACATACATTCACAGTCTGTTTTTATTTGAGGTTCTTTGTCTGTTCTCATTTTCACTGCTATCACTGGTCCCATCAGTTCAGTCTGATGGTTAGTAGCATCAAGTGTGGCTTTTAGCTGTGAGAAAAGTTTGCATTATTTGGTTTGCATCTAGTGGAACATTAAGCCTCGACTCGCTCACTCATCATACAGGTAGATTGTTTTGTCTACTTTGTGAAAGTGTGCTACTACTATTTCCATAGTTGACATACATTCTATTAGTCCTTTTAGTGCTCTATTGTCATTGTTATTTTTCTAACATTTATTAATAGTTTATTATTTATGCAGTGGCATTCCCAGGATTAGAATTTGAGGCAGTTATAGACCTTGTACTTGGTCATTACTGACCGCATGTAAGTTGTCTTATCTACTGTTGATGTATAGACAGGCTGCAAGTGCCTATGCGTAAGTCCCAGTGTTTGTAGTTGCAAAATGACTGCATTCGTGCTGTCTGTGGGTTAATTTGTGTTTTGCTGCCAACTTTAGTATTTCTTAGCATTGGTAAGAAATGATGAGCTTCTTGTTATTCAAAAACGTGAGTAGAAGTGATTTTGTAATAAGAGTTCCTTATGATGAAGTATGTACTCTCCCCCTGTGTGCATGTTATGCACAGCACAGTGAGAATACAGTTAATTGTAGATAATCTGAAGGTAGTCTACAGAAATTTGTGCTGTTGTGTGCCATTCTGAACGTACGTTTTGTATTTAACGTTGGTGCATGGCTGGATCCTAGTGATACCAGTTTTGTACAAATACTTTGAATGAAGAGTCTACTCCATTACTGATGTGGCGTGACTGTTATTATCACTGTTTTGAGTGATTGGTGATGTAGATGCAGTGCGCATCATTTGACTACTAAAACAAGCTGTTCAATCCACTGGTGTTTTAATGAGTGCACAATGGAGGGCAACTGGCCTATAACCAATTCCAGTTGTGTGTACACTGATTGAAAGCCTGCATGTACTGACAGTAGCAACTCAAATTAAGAAAGTCCCATAACTGTTATTAGCTTCGCTTACTGCTAAACTTCATTAACTTCGCTTGTTGCTCAACTTCACGTCACTCTAGTAATACGCAGCTACAACTGGTCATTATAGCTATGCTGTCTACTTTTGTGCAAAAACTGCCGGTTATTCTCCATTCCCTCAAGATCGCGACATCTGATTACCGAATGGCCGGGGGCGTAGAGACAGGCTAATTTAAAACTGAATATCTTGTAATACGGGTTTTTCGGATACCGTTCAGTGCATGATCAAAGGCATCTGGCTCATTTAACCTTACGATACGACGCACATTTACGTGTATGCTGGCTTTCGTATAGGCTTGCATAACTTACCTAAATACGTCGGCGGTAGGGTAAAATCAGGCTATTACTGTACACCAGTGACCAGGCCCTTAGAGGCCTATACCGATGCACCGTTTAGGCCATTTAGGGACACGTGTCGCCGCGTAAATCGTATTATTTAAGCGCTTAGTGACTCTTTTGAGCATATAGGCGCTATATAAATAAGTTTATCTATCTATCTATTCTGAGCGAGGGGAGCACCGCTGATTTGCGACTGTGACCTTGAGAATAACCCAATGACATTGAAACAGGCGACTTATAATGTACATTCACTGAAAATTAAGCCGATTGAAAAAACCTTTAGGTGTTAAAAGCTCCGAATTAAAATTGCTAGGTATTTTAAAGGTCTAGCCCAACAACAACTGTTTAACGGCCTTTGTTCCGGGACAATCTGGGTAGGCTAAGGCCGGTACCAGAAGCCTTCGCATAGGACTGCTGCGTTCAGGCTGGGTTTCTCCACCTCCTGTCTTCTGGATTTTTATGGAGCAGGGGAAAATAATGGAGGCAGAGGTACCGACAGTCTGGGTGGGCGCCACCCCAATCGGACTAACGGCACCCGTACTCTCACAACCGCCCCCAAGGTTCTTTACAGGCCGGATGCCCTTCCTGCCGCCCAACCAACGGCGTCAAAGTACTTTAGGCAAAGGTATAGCCGAAGCTGGAAAAAATACGAAAATAGCTGTCCATGTCAAATGTCACCAACTAGCAACTTCCGAGATTTTGTGCAGACAGACGCCGCGAAAAACTACCTGTCCCGAGGGTTGCACATACCTGGGCGCGGCCGCTTTTTTGCTGTTGTACCATTGACATTAACATCATGACCGTGAAACTCGGAAGTTACATTACATTAGATTTATTGGTCTAAAGTACACATACTGCTAAACCACTACTATACACGGTGTACGTCGGATCACTAGCTGCGAGGATGACGGCAACGGTTGGAAACGTGTGACGCTCTGGATGTAGTCGGAAAGATACCGTGGCGCCAGGACGTGCAGGCATCGGTAGGTGAGCACAGCTAACTTTAAATCGATGCGTTCCGGAGACCGCAGCCAGTGTAGGTCTCGCAGTATTGGTGTGACGTGCTCATACCGAGAAGATTGATTGAGAACATTGAGAACCGACTGAGCTGAGACGCAGGAAGTCCTGCGAGTGTTGCGTTGCAGTAGTCGAGACGTGGCATAACCAGCGAATGGAACACAGAATCGGACACTGAGCGTCTGATGCTGCGGAGCTGTCATAACACAGCGAAACATCCGGACACTGTACGCGACACATGGGACCGCATAGCGACATCGCTGTCGATGAGACGAACAGTTGTCCAGGACAGCACGTAGTTCTCTCCGACGCGAACAGCAGCAGATGGCAGACGGTTCTGCCGACAAGTGGTCGAACAACAGAGGATTTCTGATTTCGCAGTGTTCAGCTGTAAACGATTCGACCGCATCCAGTCAGACACTTCGTCCAGGCAAGCTGACAGGGTGGACTGGAGCTGGTTGGCAGACCCAGGGTGACAAGAGCCCTGTATCTGCGTATCGTCGGCATATAGATGAGGGTTCAGACCATATCCCTCAATGAGATCGATCAAGCCAGCAGTGTATAAGATGAACAGTAGGGGGCCCAGGACAGACTCCTGGGGCACGCCAAACCGCACAGTTTTATGTGTCGACCGAGCCGAACCGCGTCGCACACATTCCACCCTGCCCGTCAGGTAGGACTGATACCAGTCCAACGCAGCACCACCGATACCAAAGGAGTCCTTACGCCGAGTTAGCAAGATGTCATGGTCGACGGTATCAAATGCTGCGGACAAGTCGAGCAAGGCGAGGACAGACAGGTCGCCGTCATCGACCGCATACAGAATGTCCGTCTCAGTAGAGTGATGTGTCCAATATGCAGACTGCAGGCGTGACAGAAGGTCTGCCGCGGACAGGTAGCTGTAGAACTGCCGGAAAACGATACGCTCGAGAAGCTTGGAGCCTTGGACACCACCGATAAATTGGAAATCGGCCTGTAAGACCGTGGATCGGTAGAGTCAAGGTCCGGCTTCTTGATCAATGGCGTGATGAGCGCCGACTTGAACACTGTCGGTACAGTGGCTGTTGACCTAGATATTCTGAAATTGCACCTTTACACTGAAAATGAAGTTGCTAGGTTAAGGCATTCGAACTGCTAATAATGTACGAGATATGTATGGCAAATAAAAAATAGCTCTCAAGGTTAAAGCTCAAATGTCACCAACTTCTAACCACTTCTAGCGTTCACCCTGGGGCATATATATTCCTACCAGCTTACGTCAATTTTTGGTCAGTAGTTTTCGATATTTTGTGCGGACAGACAGACAGACGCCGCCAAAAGCAACACCTGCTCGCAAGTTAACTCGCATCCAGAATCCTGAAACGGCTGCAAAGCGAAATTCGAGGAATTAATGCCAGTAACTTCCAGAGAAAAATTGTCATGCATACTATTTTTCCAAAGTCACCAGACTATAGCTGTCAAAAGGATTAGTTTGTCAAGCTCATCATAGACTAGTAGACTAATAACTAGGCCTAACTAACCAATAGCACAACAAGAATGAAAGCAGCGTGACTCGCTGACGACCGTCACTGTCTGTTGTTTCTCACTGATGGCGGCGTTTCTCTGTGCGTTCCACTCCCATAGACGTCGTGCTACGTCCACAAACATGTCGTCGACCCCTCGACCAGTCGCTGACGACACCGAGTAACAGGCGACCACGTCGACAGGAAGCTGAGTCACCACGCGACACACGTCCTCAACACTCACCATGTCCGCCGACACGCAGTCGCTACGACTGCCACACAGGAAGTAGTCCGGCGGCGGCACGCATGCGCAGTGTGATGTGGCCACAGTCACGTGATTAGCTACAGAAGATAGAGACAGTCGGTTGTCGGCGGCGTAGCAGACGATGACGGCTGACGACTGTTTGTAGTAATTGGGAGACAGAGGAGCGTATCGTTCTATGCCCGCCGTATCCCACAGCTGCAACTAAACACAACAGAGGGGCGTCAACGGCGGAGGGATGAAGGGGATGCATCCACCCCAATATTTCAGCAGGGGGATATCCCCTGCCACATCCCCATGCTGATGAGGAACTACAGCTCCCCTCCCCAGACCACCCTCGGCTCTCGGGCGTTTCGCGCTTCGCTCTGGGCCTCCGCCCTTCCCTCATCCCCCGATGTTTGTTAACCGTTTCGCAAACTCTACAGCGCAAGTCAATACAAGATATGAGAGTGATCTAGCTGATATCAGTGAGTGTGAGTGAGAGTGAGACGGGTTCTTTAAAGACGGCTTATAGTAACGGAGACTGCTGGCGTCAGACGCGCGCTTTCTATTACATACCAGCGGTTTTGTGCAAATTTACCAACAGTCTTCAATAGGTCGTGACGTCGTGTGCCGTTTAGGCCTGCCGCGGGTACTCGGGTACCCGGGTAATAAACTAGCCAGATAATTTTTTAATTTAATTTAATTTTTAATTAATATTTAATTTAGTTTAACTTGCAGTCGTTTTACAATTGTGAATAATTTTGTTGTTTTGTTTCGACGGGTACCCGAGTATCCGATAAGCTACCCGATCGGGTACCCGGGTAACGACTTACCCGATAACGGCAGCCCTAGTTTTGCGTGTGCCGCCCAACTGTGTTCTAGGTAGGCGTGGTCAGTGTCTTAAGTAACCGTTGGCGCATTTGCCCAACAGTATTCTGAGCACCTGACTATACCACAGTGACTATCACGCGTCTAGCACACGATGGAGAACATGTGGGTGTACGTAGAAATGAGCCGTTCAATTCACTTCCTAACGAACGCGTCTGTGCGTATCTAAAACTGTGACATTCCTTAATAACGTGTGCCATGCCTCAGCGCTTCTGAGATGGGTTTCCCAATAAGAGGCGCTATAATAGCCTATATCAAGTAATCTCGCCTGACGTAGACGGGTGATATGAAATGGTTTTTCAACACGGACAGCTGGAAGAAAGCATAGTCGTATGACGTAATGCACTGGGTTAGCAACTGTTACTATGAAGTAATCGTTAGGCCTAAGTCAGTCAATATTTACAATAAAAACCGGAAAATGCTGACATCTGAAACATAATTGCAAGTCAACAGTATTCTTCCACTTTTCTTCTTCTGCAAAATCCATTCTACAGGGACTACTGCAGGTCATATTCAATTTCTTAACTATTCGTTGTAGTTCGTATCTTGACATGATAAGGATAAGACACGCACTGGTAGGCTCATAGGCTTTGTTCCAATGCTCATTAGAAACATCTTATTTCTGGCACACCTGTGCTAGAAATAAGATGTTTCTACAGAGAATGTGTGACGTGAGCCTGTGACTGCTGTCTTATTTCGTTGCAGAGTGGCCGCTGGAATAAAGATGTAGCTCACAAAATTCACGATGGAGTGGACGGGAAGGCGAAAGAACGGATGGAAGTCGACGATCCTTCAGTCACTAATGTACCCTAGCTACATCCTAGCAATGCGGCAGTAGAATCAAGCTGATGTATGGGCAACAATCTCCAGCTGCAGATCAGAACAGCTGTGCGGATGAGGACAACCAGCAACAAGGATGGGGCAGCACCAGAGCAAGACGGGTACAACAAAACATCAAGTGGCGAAGTCTGGGTCAGACGACAAGGCAGTGAGGTCTGGTACAGCGGCAGCGTTCCGCGCCATCGACGCCCGTAATGTCAATAGACTGCGCAAAGCTCTGTCGGTAGGCGCTCCGGTTGGCAGTGTTCGGCGGTCTGCGGGCGGTAGTGGCGGCAGCAGCACGACACAGACAAGGTCTATGAGTCTGTTAGAGTACGCAGTCGACAAGAACTTTCTTCCGGGAGTCGAAATTATGCTCAAGGTCTGCTTTCACTTCTACACTTTCCGCTGCAGACTTACATAGGCCAGTTGGGTTTAGTTTGGTCCGTGCGATGTCGATATAATTCCCGAGCAAAATATTCCCGAGCTTTTTGTCATCAGTTTATTCTGAAGCACATAACATAAACTAACTGCACAGGAAACACATTGAACGAGCGCACAAAACTCAAGCATGTTAAAAGCTAGTTAAACTACTAGCTTGCGTATACAAAGAAAAATCAATAAAGCTCAAGTTTGGTTTAGGTGAGGTGCCTATTATACCATCCGGCCAAAAAAAGCAGACCTATTCTACAGCTCCCGGAGGCAAATTGGAATTATTTTGTCCATTGCAATAATTATAACCCATTAGGGAACCTAAACTCCTGGCGCTCGCCCGGAGAGCAGAGCTCATTCGAAGCGACGTACAGATGAGAGGACACATGAATCAACGCGCTGGAATACGGTGGAAGGCTATGGTTGTATTCCGTGTCATTCAGGTGGTTGACTCTTGGGCATAAAAGAGCATTGCAGGTTCCGAAAAGTCCAATT
>Ga0126335_1001078_pt1 | contig 14690 bp, 10 predicted proteins | sample OlaspJWI45metaG_FD_108409 | JGI IMG/M metagenome (GOLD analysis project Ga0126335, IMG submission 108409) | Marine gutless worms symbiont microbial communities from Oahu, Hawaii - Olavius sp. 1 OAHU.JWI-45 metaG | ecosystem: Host-associated > Annelida > Digestive system > Unclassified | place... | reverse complement strand
TTCCTCTTCAAGTGACGGGCTCAGATCTTCCTCAAACGACTCGCCTAGTTCCTCTTCAAGTGACGGGCTCAGATCGTCCTCAAACGACTCGCCTAGTTCCTCTTCAAGTGACGGGCTCAGATCGTCCTCAAACGATTCGCTTAGATCGTCTTCAAGTGACGGGCTCAGATCTTCCTCAAACGACTCGCTCAGATCGTCTTCCAGCGACGGACTTAAAGCTTCTTCAAGCGACTCACTTGGATCTTTTTCAAGTGACGGACTTAAGGCTTCCTCAAACGGCTCGCTTGGATCTTTTTCAAGTGACGGACTTAAGGCTTTCTCAAACGGCTCGCTTAAATCGTCTTCAAGTGGTCGGCTTAAAGCTTCCTCAAATGACTCTTTTTCTGCGAGCGCCTGCTCACCACCATCCAAGGTTGTTGACCACTCGACCGGCGCAGCCGGCTCCCCGGCCTTTTTCCCGGATCCACGTTTGACCCGGTAGATGATGATAGCAATGAGTAGAACGATAACGGCCACCACCGGTAGAGCCATCGGAATCATCTGCATCCAATCATCCGCTGGGGATGGGGCGGGGTCCGCCATCGGTGCCTTTGCAACCCGGGTTTGTCTTTCGGGTTTTGGGGCGGCTGGTTTCATTTCCGGGGGTTTCTCGACAGCCTGTTTTTTCGGCTCCGGTTCGGGTATCACCACCGGTTGCGATTCTGGTTCCGGCGGAGGTGTTTCCACTTTAGGCGGCGGGAGCGGCTTTTCAGGCACTGCCGGGGGTGCTGGCTGAAGGCTCTCCTCGGCAGGCGGCAGGGGCTGCGCCTGGGGCTCAGGCGTGGGCACCTCGGCAACAGGGGCTGCAACCGAGGGCTGCCCGGTAGTGATCTCCACAAACTCGATGCTGACCCAGCCTCTGAAAACCTGATGGTATTTTTGCGCGGAAACCCGGAACCAGCCATCCTGCTCCTCGTATATCTTGACGGGAGAACCCTTCAGCAATCCTTTGATAATGGCTCCCTGAAGGCTGGGTGCGTTCCGCAGGTTCACATTCGCAGTAACCGTTCCGTTCCAGAACTCCTCACTCTGGCCCGGGGCAGGTGTGCCAAGTTCCCACAGCAGAACGCTGGTGATGCATAAAACTACACCCAAAAGTTTTACAGATCGGTTTTTCATCAAGATGCTCCCACAATGAGGGGTCAAAGCACAGGGCCCGGGCGCCTGGTGATTTTGCTTCAAACTTCCAATTAAATAAAGAATTATCATCTAGTGGGCGAAGATTGCCCCAATCGTCATCAATAGCATATATCCAGTTCGCGGTCTGACTTCCTACAACGGTGAATAAGGATTTTAAGCATGTTCCGGTAAATGGTTTTTTCCAACTCAATGTTGGAGTTTATTATTTCTTCGAATTCGTTCCGGCTAAGCCGCAATACCTGGCAGGGTTCTGTGGCCATTGCGGACGCCGAGGCCGGCTTATTGTCGATTAACGAATATTCACCCGCGCAATCGCCTTGGGAGAAACGATCCAATACGATCTTTGTCGGCCTTGCGGCATTATCATAATTTCTTTCTTGGGGCAGGTAAACCTCTACCCGGCCATCCAAAATAACATTGAGGGTGTTCTTGGCCTGCCCTTCCTCAAGCAGGAGATCATGTTTGCCAAAATGCAGTATCTCACCATGGGAAACAATTTCATTCAAATGCTCGTCATTAATATCCCAGAATATCCTGGATTCTCGCAAGACGCCCAACAACTCATCCCTGTTCATTGTACACCTCCCCGGGCAAAACCATAACATGCGGTTAAGGCCGTTTATAAGAAAGTGCAAAAAGATGTGAGATTTTGTCTAATTCGATGGGACCGGCACTATTCGGTGCCTTGATATAAGGACAACTTGACATAGCTGTTCATTATTTGTCAATTGGTCTCCAAGTGCTACCGGCATCCAGACCACTTGCAGTCCGCCCTTATACAACCGACATCTCTTGTTTTTTACTCCTTCAACGCATTGAAAAGAGAGTCAATCTCCAGCCGCAAGGTGGCCAGGGGTTTGATGTCTTCCGGAATTTCCCGGGCCCTGCCGGCGGCGTTCCAGGCGTCGATGCCTTTCAGGATGCGAACCTCCACTTTTCCGGTGAGCGTGTGCAGGCCCGGCGCAAGCGCCTGCCCGGGCTCGAGGTGAAATTGTCTGGTCTGGGTCCCCCCACGCAGCTGTTGGGACCAGGTTTTGACCCCCTGCTTGTGCGCTTTGAAATTATTGACCGGCACACCGTCAATCTGCACCTGCCACAGACGATAGCGCGCGGTCAACAAAAGTTTGTGGGCCTGGTTCTCCTTGAGGACAGTTCGCGCTTTGACCTGGCCGACCCGGATTTCGTTTCCAATCGCAAGCAGCGGTTGCGGGCGGTTCGGTTTTTGCACCCAGGAGGTCTCGAGTCGCGGAACGATTGCCTGGTGGGCATAGCGTTCAACCTGCTTTTCAGAGAGACGCCCCTGTTGAAATGCCAGCTCGAACAGGCTCCCGTAAAGACTGCGCCACGCACGCGAAGTATCGGCCTGGCGCTCCAACCCCTTTAAAATTAAACGGTTGAAAGCGCTAGCAGTGATGCGTTCCGTCTCCGCACGGCGAATCAACTCCGTAAGGGCGTTATAGGATGCGGCGTTGTCATCACCATCGGCAATCCGTATTAGCTCCTCTTCAGGGGTTTTCGCGTCGAAGGTGGGCGGCGGATCAGGCATGTTTGCAGCTGCGCGTTCGAACCGGGCCAGCTCTTCCATACCGGGATAAAAGATTTTGCCTGTCTGCTGGGTGCGTTTTAAATCAGGATCCGCCCATATACCTTTACTGGCCCCGGCTGCTTCTCGTTCCGCAGCAGCTACCTTCTCTCGGAAAGCCCACAGTTGTTTGCCGGATATATACAGATCTTCGAACCGCAGGATCGTCATCATGCTGTCACCGCTCAACAAGCCTGCTCGTACCAGGTCCAGATTCAAATGATCCTGGCCATCGATGATCCAGATGTAGATCCGGGCCACGGTATTAGAGAAGAACGGATAGGCTTCCACGGGTATGGCCTGGGCCTTCGGGTGCTGCTTGAGCCACCGGCTGATGAATTGCTGCCGGGCGTTCAGTTCGGTCGCAGTGGGTGCCTGGCCAAGGAAAGGTATTAGCCCTATGGCCCCTTGGCCGGTTAAGTGATACAGGCGTGTCTTGTCATTGCCGACGATACCGATAAAACCCTTTTCCCAGGTGATATGCTCGGCCGGGAAGGGCTTGAGATTGCGCCAGGGCTTGGCCTGGGCCGCATCGGACAGACACAACATCAGGCCTAACATTCCGACGATGAAACCCGTCTTATACAACTGGTGCATGCGGTGTTCCCCAGGAGCGGACTGAGTCAAAGGCATCTGCATTCCGGTATATGCATCTGAAAAGACTGGATACGGATAAATGTAGCAATTACAGGCAGGATGGTCAAACAGCGCTTGATCTATATCTGGTCGATCCGGCAGCCGGTTCTCCAGAGTAGGCCAAACCCGGGTCTTTGAATACCGGCTTTTCTATCTTCACCGCCGGTCGTTCACCTTTCAGGTTGTTTATATAAGCCCTGGCCTTAACACGGAAGATAGCATAGGAAGTCTGCGGCTAATTATCGGTTTTCAGGTTTTCCTTGTAACATCCACCGACTTCGGACTTCAGTCCTCAGACTTCTATCTATTTACTCCTGGCGATGTCTCTCAATGGCCTTTACGACAAAAGGATAGAGGTGCTCTACAACCTTGCGATATCCCTGCTCGGTGGGGTGGATGCCATCCGCCTGATTCAAATGGCGCTGGGCGGCAACCCCTTCCAGGAAAAAAGGTATCAGGATGAGATCATGCTTGGCGGCAATCGTCGGATAGAGATTCTCGAACTCGCGGGTAAACGGTTCCCCAAGGTTTTTGACCATCTTCATCCCGGCCAGGACAACGATAATCCCCGCATCCCGGAGACGGGTCACGATGCGGTCCAGATTCTCGCGGGTCAATTGCAAATCGATACCCCGCAAGCCGTCGTTGGCACCGGTTTCCAGAATAATGATATCGGGCTTCAGGGTCAAAACCCAGTCCAGCCGGGACAGGGTGCCGCTGGACGTTTCGCCGCTGATACCGGAATTGACGACCTGATAATTGTAGCCGTCCCGGTCGAGGCGCTGCTGCAAAATGGCCGGATACGCGTGCTCTTCGGCCACCCGGTAACCAGCGGTCAAACTGTCGCCGACGGCCACGATAATGCCATCGCGGGGTGCCGCGGTTTTTGCGGCCGGCTCGGCCGGTTCAGGCGGCGGGTTCCCTTCACCGCAGCCCCCGAGAACCAATAGTCCAACTAAAAGTAACAGACCCGACCCCAGCCTTCCGATCTGTTTACGAATATTTTGCATCTAAGACACAGCCTCCCTTTAAGAAGCTATTGGAAATATGGGATAGCGCTAACGGCATTCAACGCCTTGCTGTTCTCAATAGCGTCATTTGTCCGTTTCACCTGCAACCTGACGTCTGGTCAGAGACGCGTGCAGCGCACAAGCGTTTACGTCGCTCTTTGGCGCGGGGTTAGAAGTGCTCATCCCACTCTTGACCGGTGATTATTTTTCTGAACTATTCTTTGACGATTCTTGCTGCGCTCTCCAGATAAGTTTGGTCGATATCTTGATCCTCCTTCAAAACCCCATACACCATCAATCGGTCAGCCGAATTTGTTGATATGGACGGCCTATACAATTGAACTTCGAAACCGTAATCTACGGGGTGATATGAGTTGTTGAGCACGATGAGTCGGTCAATCGATGTATTTATGTATTTCAAGGACTCAGAGGTAATCGATCCATTTGGTTGTTGATGGTAAGAATGATCAGGGCCGTTATAACCGCAGGTATCACTGAGAAAACGAAAATAGCGTGTCGCTTTTTCAATGAAGTTTTTTCGCTTCAAATTATGTCTTTCACCTGGATCCATTTACATCGTCATCCTAGAGCGAATGGTTAAGACCTACCGACCGGTACCAAACCCGACCTACTTGGTTTCCCGACCTCCGACTTCGGACGTCAGTCCTCATGCTCTTACCCTTCAGTCTTCAGCCTAAATTACCTTCCTACTGACTGGTTTGACTCCTGAGAAAACTCACCGGCTTTTTTTTCAAAACGGCCCGCGAGGCCCCCATGCCCACTGCAACCACCACGGCGACGGGCAGCAGGAGCATGATGAGACTGTCGCCGATAAAAGGCCGATAGGCAATGTCCAGAATCCGGGCGCAAATCAAATAAGTCGCAACATGGGCGGCTCCCAGGGCCAGTATGGCGCTGAGGGCTCCGATAAAGATATTTTCAAAAGCGAATACCCGGCGGACAAAGCTCCGGGTGGCCCCCAGAATCTTAAAGTAGACCGCTTCCTGTACGCGGGTGGCGCGGGTGGCAAAAATGGCGCTGATCATAATCAGCAAGCCGGCAATGATGGAAAAAGAGGTAAAAAAGCGGATGATCGTGCTCAGCTTATGCATCACCTTCGAAAACACCAGGGCGGTCTCGGTTATATCGATGAAACTGATGTTGGGAAACTGGGCCACCACCTGGTTTTGTAACCCGGAGATGCGCTCCTTGGGTACCCGCGCCGCTGCAAAAACGGTCTGGGGCGCCGGTGCCAGCACCTGCGGGGGAAAGACAAAATAGAAAAAGGGTTTGATGGACTCTTTGGTGCGCGTACGGATGCTGGATATACGGGCGCTCAGCGGGACCCCCTGGATATTGAAATGGAGCACATCGCCGATTTTCATTTTGCGCATCTTCACCACCATATCTAAAACCGATACCTGGGGCCCTTCCCAGTCCGATCGATACAGGGCCTTGCCTTCCAGCAGCCGCTCATCTTCCAACAAGTGCTGGCGGTAGGTGAGGTTGAACTCCCGGGCCAGGTTGTCACCCCTGACCTTTTTTCGCTCAACTGCGCGGTTGACTTTTACATCATTGATAGCCCGGATGCGAGCCCGCACCACCGGGTAAAAATCAGCGGCATCGATCAGTTCGGAAACCCCGGCGACCTGCTCTTTCTGAATGTCGATCAGGAAAATATTGGGGGCATCCTCGGGATAGCTCTGGACATAGGCCGTATCCAGATTGGCCTCCACCAGGTAGATGCAGAATATGACGGCCAGGGCGGCGGTCAGGGTGATCAGGATCGGCCGGGTGGAGTTTCCGGGCCGGAAAAGCCCTTTAATCGCCTGACGCAGGACCAGGCGTTTGAACCGGACTTTATGGAGCAACAGCAGCACGCCCTGTACGACGATGGTGGTGACAAGCAGAAACCCGATGATCGCCCCCACGAAGTAGAGGCCCAGACGCACATCCCGCAGCTGCCACAGGATCAACCCGATGAAGATGGTCGCGATGGCCAGGGCCGTGAGGACGTACGGCCATCGGCCAGATCCGCGCGGCGATTCTTTCCGAAATATCACGGTGGGGCGAATGTCTTTGAGACGATAAAGTGGCAAAAAGGCAAACAGGGCCACAGCTACACCGCCAAGCAACAGGCTTTCCAGCATCGCCAGCCAGGAATACTGGACAATCAGATTCTCCGGAAGAAAGCCGGTGAAAAGTGAGGGCAGGACATGCTGCAGCCCCAGGCCCATAACGGTTCCCAGCAGGGTGCCGGCCAGTCCCAGGATCATCACGACCACCAGGTAATGCACGGTGATAAAGCGACTCGTGGCGCCGACGGTCTTGGCGATCGCCATGGTGTAGGTCTTCTCTTTTAAAAAAGCCGACAGGGCACTCTGGATGCCGATACCGGCCAGTAAAAGCGTAAAAATACCGATGAGATTGAGGAAAAACAACAGGTTGTTAAAAAAGCGCTGCATGCGCGAATTGGTATTTTGAAAGGTCTCAACCCGCTCCTGATCGGGGTCGGCCACTTTCATAAGTGTGGCGGCAATGGTGTCCAGCCGGGAAGGATCAGGAATTTTGAGCAATAGTCTGTGGCGCACGCGGGCGGTTTTATCGATCAGCCCCAGGGCGTCCAGGTCTTCCGGGTGGATGAAAACCCGTGGTCCGAATGAAAAAAAGGTGACCGGCCGGTCCGGCTCCAGGGTCACCAGGTCCGCAATGGTCAGGTCCGCGTCCCCCACCCGCAATACATCACCCACCGACAGGTCCAACCTCTCCAGCAGACCAGACTCCACAATGACAGTCCCCGGCTGCAGGGCCTGCTCAAAACCATGGCCGGAGGCCAGCACCACCTGACCGTAGAAAGGATACCCGCGACCGGCCACTTTGAGCATGGCCAGCAACGAGCGTTCCTCCTCAACGGTCCGGACAATGGAGTAGAACTCGTACATACGCGCTGCGGCTAGGCGACCGTCGGCTGCAAGCCTTGCGACAGCCGCCTTGAGCGCCGGGGTAAAGTCATAACGGGATTTGATGATGATGTCACCGGCCTGCAGGCGGCGGGCATCATTCATCAGGGCCTCGTGCACGCTGGTGGAAAACCCATTGAGGGCAATCAGGGTAATCATCGACAGGACCACGCAGAGCACGAAGACGGTGGCCTGTTTCCGGGAGCGGACCACCTGTCGTTTTATGAAAGCCAGGTGCAGCATCAATTGCTCCCGTCCTCGATCCGGCCATCCACCAGGGTTACAATGCGGTCCGCCCGGGCGGCGACCTCCGGGCTGTGGGTTACGAGGACAAGGGTGGTCCGGCTCTCCTCTTTGGCCTGCAACAGCAAGTCGAGAATTGCCCGGCCGTTTTCCGAATCGAGGTTCCCGGTGGGTTCATCGGCAAAAATCAGCTTGGGGGCGTTTACCAGGGCCCGGCAGATGGCCACGCGCTGTTTCTCGCCGCCGGACAGCTGGTGGGAAAAATTATGGCTGCGGTGGCCCAGGCCCACCCGTTGCATCAACCGGGCGGCTTTTTCCCGGGCATCCTTATCCCCGCCGAGCTCGGCCGGGAACATGATGTTCTCCTGGGCGGTAAGACCCGGTACCAGGTGAAAACTTTGGAAGACATAGCCGATATCCTGATTGCGGAAGGCCGCCAGGGTATCCTCGGGCATATCGGTGATATCCTGGTTTTCAATGAATACCCGGCCGGCCGACGGCCGGTCCAGTCCGGAAAGCAGGGTCAGCAGGGTCGTCTTCCCGCTGCCGCTGCTGCCCTTGATAACGAGAAATTCTTCGGGTTCAACCCTGAGCGACACCCCTTCCAGAACGTTGATGGCCCGGTCCCCGATTGTGAATGTCTTGGTGAGCTGTTCAGCCCTGAGTATGGTCATATGTTCTGCCTATTCGAAAGTCGATGGTGTAATTTGGCAGGCAATCCAGCTGGATAGCCAGTCGATTGAAAGTAACATAAGGGCAGGGAGACCCGGGGTCAATAGGGCAAGGGAAGTCATCTTAGGTTTAGGGTCGAAGGTAGAAGGCTGAAGGAAAATCAGGGAGTCGGGTGTCGGGTATCAGGGGTCGGAAGATCAATCTGATTCCTGATGCCTGACGCCTAAGTATAAATTATGCGAGGGTCCGTGGCCAATTTGGGGTTTTCGATTTTGCCTTTCACTTGAACTCTTGCTTGCCGGGCGAAGCTTGAAAAGCGAAGACTGGAACCCTCGATACCTTGAACCCTGTTCTTTAAAAACAATACTTCTCGATCAATTTGCCTATGATGCCGGCGCCCTCCGGGGTCATATCACTGAATTGAAATCCCACGCTGTAAAAGCCCGGGTTTTCATCCGCCCGGCACCAACGGCTGGTTGCCGAGAAATCTAAATGCCAGCTTCCATGCATCTCCGCGGGCAGCAGCAGTTTCAATTGAAAAAGAACATTGGGTTCGATGGGCATGCCGGCCGTCAACATAAAGCCATGGTCTGAAATATCGACAGCGTGACCAATCGGCTGGTTGGGTTTTGTATCCGTGACCTTCAGGTAATAGATCAGATTCTTTCTCTCACCTACCCTTCTATGCGGCTGTCTGCCTTCCGAATCCGGTGCAGCGGCAAGGCGTTTTTTGACTTCCGCATGAAACGTTTCTTCCAATTTGCGAGGATCCGTACTTTTATCGATGACATCCGCCGCCTTGATTCTATCCAGCGGAGCGGTAATATCCTCCCCTTCCGGCCCCAGCATGATGAGCAGCGTGTCTTCTTCCAGATCGATATCTATAATCAGACCGATCTTGAAGCCGTGCTCGCTGTCTTCATAGAGCACATAATCCTTTTCGCTCTCATACAACAGGAGCTTGATTTGAGGATTGAGTGTTTCCAGGCTCTTCAGGGGCAATACCTTTTGAAGCCCTCGGCTGTTATCCTCCGGGCTGGGCTTGAGGACCTTTACATAGGTTTGCTTCTTATCTTTACCGGCGGCTTTATAATGAATTTCAGCTATATGCCACCCTTCATCAGGTTCAGCTTGGCCGGTCCGCATCACTTTCACCGGCACCCCGATAACCTTGCCCTTTTCAAAGAAGAGTTCGCTGGGATCGGTACCCGCGATGGGATAATCCCAGGTTTTCAATAATTCGCTTTGGGAATTTTTCATTTTGGAATGGCCTGTCTTTTTTGTCGTATTCATTTCGCCGGTCCTTTCCTGCAAAGACGCACACCACGGACTTCAGCAATCTGGTAAACCTGGCCGGCAGATCGATCCACAATATAGTATTTAATATGAGTCCGGGTACTTATGGTACAGTCTGGCACTGTCCTTTCCGCGCAAGGACACTGGAATCATCCCTAATCCCGTGTCTCAATGCAGTGGTCATACCCGATGACAGGTGAGACGAAAAAACTGTAACAAACTTGTAGTGGCAGGTCAAACGGAGATTGAACCTTTTCTTGGTGTGGCCTTTCCAAGTCTACTGACTTCAGACCGCCGGCACCAGGGTTTTTCTGCAACCTTCTACCCTCAGGCTCGGCGCTTAGCCAGGCAAACGATGCTCGTGCAGCACAGCCAGCCCTTTTTTGCGTAGCAGTTCACCATAATATCGTCGCCGCAATTTGCCGCTGGAGGTCTTTTCTAGACTTTTAGGCTCCACGAAAACCACGGCGCGCACCGACACGCCGTGCCCCTCGGATATGGCGCCATTGACTGTCTTTACAGCTGCGGCCCAAAAAGTGTCCATCGAATCCTTTACAGGACCCTCGGTCTGGGCATCGGCCGGCAGCCGACGGGCATCCAGCTCGGCTATAATTATCAGCTCCTCAACCCCGTTGACCGGTTCCGAGATCGCCACGCAGGATCCCAGGCGTACCGGAGCGCCGGAGTGCTGCACGGTGAGCTCGATGTCGCCCGGGTAGTGGTTTCGTCCGGCGATGATAATCAGGTCTTTCAAGCGGCCGGTTACGTAGACCTCTCCATCGGCGACGAAACCCAGATCTCCGGTGCGCATAAAGGTTCCCTCATCCGAGTTGGACAGCCTGCCCTCGAACGTAGCGGCGGACTCCTCGGGCAGTCCCCAGTAGGCGCTGGGAACACTGGGGCCTTGTACCCACAACTCGCCCACCTGGTTGGGGGCAGACAGGGCAAACGTGTCGGGGTCTACAGCGATGATCTGGTGGTCGTAGCCTGGTTTCCCGCAACTGACGACCTTGCGGCCACCGGTCTCATTATCGGCCAGGATACGGACGGTGTGCTTTTCAAGATCAGGTGCGCTCAGCGCGAGCACGTTGGGGGGTTCGGATAGATCCTTCATCCCGGCCACGAAAAGCACGGACTCGGCCATACCGTAGGTGGGCATGAATGTTTGCGGTCGAAATCCGTACGGCTTGAACTTTTTGGTGAATTTTTCCATGGTCGGCACGAGGACCGGTTCACCCCCGTTGCCCGCTACGCGCCAATGGCTTAGATCGAGGCCTGCGCACTCTTCGGGCTTGATCCGCCGAGCAGCGTACTCGTAGCCAAAGTTCGGGCAGGCGGTATTGGCGACCTTGTAGTGGCTCATGGCGCGCAGCCAGCGTACCGGCTTGAAGAGAAAGTCCATCGGTGACATCAGGGTGGATTCGTACCCGTAGTACACGGGGCCCAGTACGTGACCCACCAGGCACAGGTCATGGTAATGCGGCGCCCACACAATGGCCGGCTGCGCTGCCTTGAGGCGCAGCATCTGGCCCATGACGCGCAGGTTGGCCACTGCGTTCGCATGGCTGACGGCAACCCCTTTGGGGTGACCGGTGGAGCCGGACGTAAACTGCAAGTAGGCAATCGTATCCATTTCAATCCGCGGCCCGGCCCAGTCGGTCGCAACCCGGTCGCTCACTGCCTTGAAACTCAAAGGCAATTCGTCCCCAAACAGAGCGGCCATTTCGGCCAACTCCTGATTGGTCAGGACAAGGGTGGCCTCGCAGGCCCGGGCGGTGTTCAAGATCCTGCCCAACGGATTCTTGCTCTGGGGATTTGGCAAGGGGACCGGCACGGCCCGCACCTTTGCCAGAAGGCAGCCGTAAAAAGCCTTCACGAAGTCGAGCCCCGGCGGAAAGGCAAGCAGAACGCTCGAGCCGCCGAGCCCCTGTGCAACCAAATCTTCCGCCACACCGACGCTCTGGTGGTAGAGTTCGGAAAACGTCCACTTGGTAATCGGACCGTCCAGTTCACCATTGCCCATGAACCTGAAGGCCAGATCGTGCGCGTTGCGAGCAGCACGGTCCTTCAAAAAGTCGACGATGGTCATATCGATCAAGGCAAACCTCCCCTAAACCCTTTCAATAAAAGTCTTCTTGTCCGGCGTCTTGCCTGTCGGGCGCAGTTTCTAACGAAGCCTGATCCGGCGACTTGTGCGGCGTCTTGTCCTTCGAAGCTCATAGAGCGAAGTAGGAAGCCGTTAGGCGAAGACGGAAGCCTATGGCGACGACGGATTGGCCCAAACTCGTCCTGCCGTCGACTGGCGCCATCCCTCGGACCTCTTGATTTTCCTGACTCCCGACGCCAGACCCCGGACTCCTTGCCTTTTCCTGACTCCCGACGCCAGATCCCGGACACCGTTGCCTTTCCTTCGACCTTCAGCCAATTAAATGTTCCGCCCGCGAGCAAAACCCGAACATACAGTGCTTGACGATTTCGTTGTAGACCTCCGCGGGAACGGTGGCCTGCCAGTCGCCCGGCCCCTTGTTGATCTCCCTTAGTACATCCTCCGGCCAGATATGCATGTTGGCATCCTGGTATTTTTCGACCGGCAGGATCTTGTTGTTTTCCCGCAGGTGCGCATAGAAGTGTTTCAAGTGTTCCGGGGCCGGAAAGTTTTCGGTGGTAATGATATCATCCGGATTGTCATTGCGGCGCATGGGGTAGACGAACAGATGCGTATCCCGATCGAAAAGAGAGGCAAAGGCCCCCATGATGCCGCCTTTCAGCCCCTCATAGTAGGCGTCATTAAACAGCATTTCGAGGTTGGGAATACCTATGACGAATGCAATCTTGCCCCTGGTGTAGCGGTCCAGATAGTCCGCCAGGCGAAAATATCGCAGATAACTTGAGACGACGACCGGATATTTCAAAATATTCAAGCAATCGACCCGATTCAGAATATCCTGCATATCAAAAGCCTTCTGCCGGCGCATCTCCGCCACCGAAATTTCGGGAACAATCATGGCTGTCGTCTTGTCGACCTCTGGAATTCGGGCAAAAATCTCCATGCCTCCGGTCATCATATCCACGCTGACGTTGGTAACCGGCCGAAACATGCTGCGCATCATGAGAATATCCCGATTGTAAAACAACTCCGAGGGGTGTACGAGGGTCTTGCGGTCGGCCCCGAAGACCACAGCATCCGTCAGGTTCATTTCCACCAGCTTGAGGGCCATGAAGCGGTTGTCGAGGTGTCTGAAATCCGGTCCCGTGAAGCGGATCAGGTCGACCTCCAGGCGCCCCCACGCCAGATTGTCACCCAGCGACTTGATCAGTTCTTCAGGCTGATTGTGGAAATGGAAGGCGCCGTAGATCAAGTTGACCCCCAGGATGCCCACCGCCTCCTGTTGCAGGGTGTGGCTCTCGTCCAGCATCCGAATGTGCAGCAGGATCTCGTTGGATTCAGCCCCCGGCTCAAGTTGCAGCTTGATCCCGAGCCAGCCATGACTTTCGCCGCTTTGACTGAAACTGCGGGCCGTGACGGTGTTTGCAAAGGCAAAATAGGTCGATGTTGCCGGCCGGGCCTCGCTCACCCGTGCAATGACGAGCCCGAATTCCTTGTCAAGCATTTTTTTAAGCCGGTTTTCGGTCACATAGCGTTTGTTTTCCTCCTCACCATAGATGGCATCGCTAAAGGTCATGTCATAGGCGGATATGGTTTTGGCGATGGTGCCGGCGGCGCCCCCCGCCCTGAAAAAACAACGCGACACTTCCTGGCCGGCACCGATCTCGGCAATGGTACCGTATTTGTCACCGTCCATGTTGAAAGCAAACGCCTTCTGCATTGTGGTCAGGGGTTCTGTTGACATAGCATATCTCCGTTGAGGTCGTTTAAAGGGACCCTAAAGGCCATCCGATACGACTGCAATTTGCCGCATCTTTTCCAGATTTCCTTATGAAGATAATATCTTACGATGATATCAGGCAGTATCCATGGAACCCATAATCAGCCAGATCGAACGTGATGGCAAGCGAAAAATGTAAGGCGAGAGATTCATGTCGGCCGACACCTTACTTAGTATGATAGATAGGGCCGGCCTCGTGCCAGGGGGTGCTCTGTGCGACGTGGCTTTCCGCAAAGATGAAAAACAGGGCCTCTGCGCGTTGGGTCTTAATGTCTGCCACCCCTTGTGTTGGCGGACCTTCGAATGTTAAAGACGCGTATATGCCAACAGAATTCATATCCGACAAAGCTATCTACGACCGTGTCATTCAGGAAATGGTTGTTGAAGCAGACCGGTTCGTGTGGATTGCCACCGCGGACATCAAGGACTTGCATGTAAAAAGAGGTAGGCGGATGGTGCCGTTCCTGCGGGTGCTTTCCGATATGATAGATAGAGGGATCTCCATTCGTTTATTGCATGCCAAAGAACCGGGGCCCAGGTTCAGGAAAGACTTTGACAGATTTCCCCCCTTGATCGCAGGGCTGGAGCGTATGCTCTGTCCGCGGGTTCACTTCAAAAGCGTCATTGTTGACGGGACAAGAGCCTATACGGGGAGTGCGAATCTCACCGGTGCGGGTATGGGAGCCAAGAGTGTAGACCGCAGAAATTTTGAATCCGGCATTCTTACCGATGATCCTGTTCTGGTGAGTGGCAATATGGATCAGTTTGACCAGGTTTGGGTCGGCGGCCATTGCCAGCCTTGCAGACGCAAGCAGTATTGTCCGGATTGCCCGCTGGAGGATTGACTCCGGCAGCCTTCCACCTTATACCTTATGCCCAAAGTTTCTTCACCCCGCAGCCATACCCACCCATGGGCTATGAAGTTCATGGGGTTGAGCTATCGGCTCTTAGCGCTTAGCATTTTTCTAAAACCCTGTCCTTTTTCCGCTTCATCTAAAACCTAACAGCTAATAGTAAATCCTAAAACCTCTAAACTATACTGAAGCCTGCTTGCCGGGCGTAGCCTTGGCGAAGCCTGGACGCCCGACGCCAGACGCCTAGCCCTGAGGTTCACCCCAAAAGGTGGACACATAGTTAAGCGGCGAAATTCATTTTTTCGAATTGAACCGGTGGCATATTGTTGATTGCCGAATGAATTCGCCGGCGGTTATAAAATATTTCGATA
>Ga0126335_1001077_pt1 | contig 14692 bp, 5 predicted proteins | sample OlaspJWI45metaG_FD_108409 | JGI IMG/M metagenome (GOLD analysis project Ga0126335, IMG submission 108409) | Marine gutless worms symbiont microbial communities from Oahu, Hawaii - Olavius sp. 1 OAHU.JWI-45 metaG | ecosystem: Host-associated > Annelida > Digestive system > Unclassified | place... | reverse complement strand
TGCTGGACCTATAAGCTGCCTAGAACATCGTGCAACAAGAGTATTGCACTGTGCTATAGTAACTAGAGCAGCTGTGTTAATGTTCCCTCTTTTACTCCAGACCATCATCCGTAATCAGATGAGACTGCGGAGGTTGAGGGGTGCAGCTGCCTGACTGCTCTATCAATGATGTTACACTAACTGTACTGATGCAGAATAACATGATAAAGGCAGTAAACATTGTGGAAATTTTCACAGCACTTCACGGACCTCCTACTCTGGACTGCAAATGCTTCTGCACAAACCACACATTGTTGAAAGCTAGGGGCGACATTAACTACAGGACACCGTGTACATGTTGAATAACAGAACATACCAAACCGGATCACATTGACAATCATATCTACAGGTGTTCTATACAACAGGGATGTGCAGCTGTGTGTCCTCTGGAGTTGGGGTCCTAGCCGAACTCGGAATTTCCTTCACAAAGGCTGATGATTGTACAACGATGGAGGCACAATATCAAGTGTCCTTCATGTTTAATAGCACTATCATTTAACAAGTCCCGCAGTCAGAATCATAACTTCTATAAACATAGAGTCTGAGTCAGTCACACAAAAAATCCAGGACTTGCCATCCCTGCTACAAAAAAAACGACAATTGCTCAGTGAACTTGTCCCCGAATGAGCGCACTGAAACTCGTTAGGGTTAAGGTTAGGTTTACGCTTATGGTTAATGCTAGGGTTGGGTTTGCCGAAGGGATGACTTGACTTGGGAACGAGTTGACCGGTGGAACATATGAAATCACACACGGCAAAAGCACGGCACTGGTCAGCAATACTAAATTAGTATCACTCCACTATCAATTTGTAAAGAAGTCGTATTTCGCAGTTCAGTACAAATACCAGTAGCGATATTCAACATGGTTCTTCACTCCACCAAAACTTGTATTGGACGCAAAGCTGCTGAAAAACAAATCATTCGTTCAAAAGTTATTACAGTGTGGACAAAGCATTCCACGAACAGAAATATGAACACAGGGACGCTGCAGACAATATCCCCACGGCCATAGTGATGATGGGAGAAATAAGCAGTCCCATAATGCTACACTGAACAGAGCTACGTAGTATTTTGTAACCTTACTTTGTTGCACTTTTTTTACCAAGATCATTCGGCATCCTGGGCATGCCACAGAAAATAGGTTTGAGAGAGTGTCAAGTAATCAATACGAGGAAAGATCGAAACGGCATACCAATCACAGAGAATTATTGTGATAAAGGTAGAAATAACATGTCTATACTTGGGCTGCTGGACAAACTGACAATCATGGCTGAAGGCATTTCATCGAACATGCATCTGTTGTCGATCACGCAAGCGAATATACAAAAAACTAAACAGAAATAATGCATGATCGACTTCTGGGTGAAACAAACGCTTCCAACGCACGTTCGCTAAACGGACGACCTAACAAGCACATTATAAACCGAAGCACGCCGAGCCACACCTCCAAAAACTACAAAATCACACTTCCGATAATGTGTGAAACTAAGACTACACCGCGTTCCACAAATTTTGCAGCAAATTTCCTACTCTTTCCAGGAGTAAAAAATGTAGAAAATCAACTAACATTTGATGATGTTACGGCCAACAAAACATCAAAACATGGTAGGTTTTGGAACATAGTACAGAACACAGTGGCAGCAAACTGAAGACTTGGCAAATGCATTTACCCATTTAAGACGGAACACATCTCACGACAACTTACATCGCGCAGAAACCAAAGCTTGAAATAAATGAAAAATTTGCTATCTAAATTCGTGTGCAGTGTTGTAGACTCGTAGTTTTTGGAACTGTGGCAGCATGCTGCTCTGGCAAAGGTCAGTTCAGTCAATAGAAAATGCAGTCCAGTGCATCATAACCACAAAGGTTATAGCTCCATTTCTTGTGTCTCGTCCTCCGAGAAGTCACTGAGCGAACTTTCACTCGATGAATTTAGGCTTTCTTGCTCACGGAGTGCAGCCTCCGTTGCATACTTTTGTACATATTCTACAAAAACAAAAAAAATCGTGAATACTGCTCGTTACAGTCATTATGCAGCTACGGCTCGGTAGTTAAAGGAGACATGCAAAGGTATAATCACAAAATTGATGTAAAGTAATTTCTAGCCGCTTAATGCAATATAAATGGCATCTGCGTAATAAATTTTAACAAATTACACAAGGAAATGCTGAAAGGTAAAAGTTTAATAGTCTTTTTAATACAGTTATTCTGGGCAAATCATCGTCATCCGTGAGGTCGTATCAGGATGTACTTGTTATGTTTACACGGAGATTATTATAATTCTTCAAAACGTTATTTTACCCGTTTATATTTTTAAGAACCTATTTCTTAGTTCATCATTATGAACTGCGTGTTGTTGTTATTCTGCAGAAGAAAGCAATACATAACGTAGAAAGCATTAGAGGTTTCTTTAAAATGATATGTGCTATATAAATTCACGTTTTACTTACTTACTTAGAAAACACGTTGTGCAATACAATAATGAAAAAAACAGTTTGCTATCAACTAAATGAGTAGCGAGAAAGACTTCTCAAACCTTGTACTTTCTTTTTATAGTCCTCCGGTCTGTGCAGATAGAGAGCAGCTGCACTGCCATTCAGCGGGTCAGTTGGGTTGGGATATGTTAAGAGCTGCGGCAGAAATGACTCGAATATATTAGACAAATCTATCCACAACAAACACACACATACAGACTACCGCATTAAAAGCACAGACGACTATCACCCCAGACTGCATGGGTTTGAGTCAGCAGAGGCTTAATATCCCGAACAACACATTATGGGTCACTTCACAGATGTTCTTCCAGGACAGATGACCAAATTAACAAAGTCCAAGCAATGAAGGAAGCCAGAACACATGTGAAAAACATTGGGTTTTATGAAGGTTATAGCATTGGACTTAATAGGTCATGGGATCAACTTCTAGCCATTCTACTATTATACAACTTTGGCCAAGTTGTTCATACCCGTGCCTCTGCCATCAAGCAGTATAATTTGGCAGTTTATAATACTAGCCGAGTAGCAATCCCTGGCGAGTATGAAGTATATTGTGCTTATAAGCCCCACCCCATGACTCACCGCAAACTGGGGGGTCCTGGAGCTACCCTGAAAATTTAGAGGCGGTAGATGCATTCCCATTCCCAAGTTACAAGTGAACAAATAGACATACATACAAACACACACACAAACAGAATTATTATATGAGACTCTTCAGTTCTGGCGGAAAATAACGGCAGCCTACAACGAGATTTGTGACTAAGTTGAAACAGAAATCAGCTCTAATGCGTCAGTACAGGGGCCCGATTTTCAAAACTTCTCAAGATTTTCGTAAGATCTTCCTAAGTTTTTCCTAAGTACGTCGTTTTTCTTAAGACAGGCAAGTTGTGATCGTAAGTTTTTCGTAACTTTTTCCTAAGATGTTCGTAAGTTCGGTCATTTTCCTAAGATTTTCCTAAGATCTTCTTAAGAAGTTTTGAAAATCGGGCCCCAGGACTAAACATGTCACTCATATGTATTTAACAAATAAGATACAGTAACAAATAAAAATATAATTCCCGAGTAAATATGTAAGTTGCTGTATAGTCTTCATTTTGAAAACTGTGCGAAAAATCCAGCGGCGTAACACGAATGGCTGCTAGCAGCAAAGTTTGTACTCAATAACGGCAACCACATCTAAAAACCAGATCTACAGTACCAAAGAAGCACTCAAGTAATGCAAAACAGCACTAGGTGCATCTTGACTGCTTACATCACTGACAACATTTGGCAAAGCAAAATTACAATCGGCAATTATAAAGCATAGCAGATAAAACGTTTTTTTACCATAGAGAGCAGTCCAGGCTTGGTTGATGACATCAAGGCAGACTGTACCAGACCTGAACACAAGATAATTAGCAACTGCTGTAGCTGGCTGGAAATATCTACAACTACAATTAATAACAAGCTGCTCAGACGCAGTGATCCTAGCTGGCTTAAGGTGGTCAGAGTGACCTAGCTTCTAGGCCGCATTGAATGCATGAGATGCAGACTTTTGTTACCGATGATCACGATCTGTCCGTAAGTCTCGTCAGTCTGTCCATAACGTGGGGTCATTCGGTGCAGCCACTGACAAATCACTTTGGCCTCTTGTCTGTTTGTGATGACAGTTGGTCAGTATGTCTCTGCATGCAAGATTACCATTCTCTATGTCCAGCGGTTACGATTTCTGACACCCCGGTTAACAGACAGACTCACAGATGTGGTTCAAACAGTCGAGCTCAATCAGTAAAAGATATTACACACAATACATTACCAGTCCAGTCAGATAAATAATGACAACAAATTTTAAAAAATCGGACTTACACTTCGTCAACATTCGGATGAAAAATCCGATTCATGAAACCTGAAACAGACAAAGGCAAAAGCATTCCACGGCAACTTTCAACAACCCGCTCAGTACATAGAAATAGACAAAGTATTACAGCTGCACATAACTCGTAATTACATTATAGGCTAGATGAAATGACCACTTAGGTATGTTGCACAGAAGCTTATCCCACTGTCGTTTTCATAAACTGGCAATAATTAAATGGATTAAGCTGGCAGCTATACCACCTTAATTTCTACCAGGTGCAAGACACAGAGAAGACAAAAATGAACAAATGCTAGGAGAAAATTAATCAGCACTGTGAGAGTGTTCTGCATTACAGCAATCTGTATTTACGTCTAACACCTAACATTTATCAAGTAGCCAGGCACTGAGAAAAACATACCAATCGATGGAGACTTGAAAGGATACCTCTCTGGCAGATCAACTCTAACCTTCCACACACCACCCTCATACGGTGCTGCAAACACGACACAACACAAAATCATCAACAAGCCATGCAAAGTATGTATATTTACAGACGGTGGTGTATTGGGGGGTATACGCCGTACACCAACCTCCGGGTTTTTTTGACAGCATATACTCACTCACCTCAGTGATCATAAATAAGCAGGGTATACCGTATACACGTATGCCATGTCCTTTTGCATATACCCACCTCTATGTTTAGCAATACATCACTGTTTATAGATTACTACTAGTATGACATTACACAGTGACTGTTTCTTGCTTACATTTATTCATATTTGAGGACTGTTTAATGAAAAACGAATAGTAATCGATCATTAATTTCAGTGTCGCTCTGACCACTACAATTGTGTGTGACAACACAGGTACAGGCAGCATCTATCCAACAGCAGTAGGTCTAACAGCCATCTGGGCTGCAGTGGACATTCAATTGCAGTGCATGAGTAATTAATGCAATCAGAATTTTTTAATAGTGGCCTAAATAACGATAGCTATTGCGAGGTCCACTGGAAGGTCACTACAAGAAAACAAAACAGTTATGTAATTAGGTGAAGAAATAACTGTAAATAAAAATGTCTTCAACCGCCAGAAGAAGGTTGGAAACGACTGGACTGAAATGACGTCATCCGACAAAATGTTCCACACTCCCGCGATACTGAACGCAGCAGTTTATAGAATTGTAACTTGTCATCCACACATGTGCAAGGTGTGAATAACTGACGTGTGTAAAACACCATACTTCACTTCAGTAGACATGCCAGATGCACACGCGGGTGTGACATATTGCAGTCGAGTAGTGGCTAACAGATATGGAGATGAAGATAAAGAACTATTAAATGGGAAGTGATAACTTCACTAACTTCCGACAGGTCCGTAGAATTTAACGACAAATTCATGAAGTCCTCCCAGCAGGGTCACTTCGTGCTTGCTTTCGATGCTAACACTTATGTTCAGGAAAACAGAGATTACAGCAATATAACAGTCAGTTCTACAATCTGCATTCTACAGCGTAATGCAAAACGTAGCCTACGAGACTGTGAAGCATGTAGAAAACTATCACCGTGCGACAAGTTCAGCATGGATTTGTGACGACTTCACTGTGACAAGTTGACAACTTTCTAACTAGTGTAGGAGATGCATTTTGTGTTTCTACTTCTTGCAGTCTTAGTCGCAAGGTCATGGGTCAGACTGATGGTGAAGCTGGTAGTCAGGTGCCGGATCCGAACCACACCAAATGTTGACAGTGAATAAGGCACCAGGATGGGACACTCAGTAAGTGGGATAGCACACACTGGAAGAGGGACCTGTACTGTCTGCAGTGGCATCTCCATCCTACGTCCATAGAGCCGATGGTGTCTGTGACAGCTGACGTGACCTGCCCTGGCACTCTCTGTTCCCCTACAAGTGTGGACCCTGGGGGTCTGATACTGACCAATATGTATATAGTGTGTTCACGTAGCAAATATTATAATTTCGAAACCATACACTAGAAAATCTATGGCAAGCGAACTATGTGGCTACCACACAGGCCATCACAGACAGACAGACGGACATTCAGACAGGTGGACACAGGCTGATTGCTACATGCAGTTTTTTTGTGAAGGCGTCACTGGAAGCCAGCACAAGCACTGAGATAACCTGTCCTGTTGCTAGCTCATTGTAAAGATGTATGGGTGCATTAGGTCAGTACGGCCTTCTCTATAAATGTTAACCTGTTAAGTACTGGGCGATTTCACTCGTCCAAAGGGTCCTGGTCTGAAAGATTTGGTTGCATGGCCAAGCTGGTGCGTATGTGGTTTGAGTTAGGGTTACATTAGGGTTTGTTCTAAGGATGCGTGCCTGTACTGTCTGCAGTGGCATCTGCATCTCCCTCCTACTCCTTCTCTCTGAACCCTAACCCAACTCTGGTCCGGTCTCCCATGTCATACCCTACTTATGCACTGTGTACTGTGAAGCAACGCCATACTGACATCTGACATATGAAGGGATAAATGATGTAATTATCTAAGACGTCCTTCTACTCCAACATTTGGCAAGAACTTCAGACTCGTGCTAATTGAAACCGTGCGCGACAAAACAATGAATCCTTCTGCTATCTGACTGGAGGTAATCCAAGCTGAAACCATACAGGTTATAGATTTCATGCACTCAAGTCTGTAAGCACTTATGCATTCGCAGTTTCGACCAAGAGCTGTCGCTATGCCAATCTTGACAACAGTGTTTACGCAAAAGTATACAGTTTTACGACGTCCGTATCCATTCGACGCTTTCCCGGACTCGGCGACGACATTTTCAACTGAATTGTAAACGACTGTGAGCTTCCTGGGAGATTTTCTATCCAAAACTAACGAAATTCCACTCCTAAAACAACTTCGCTAACCTCACACACAAAAACCAGCTTCATTACAGGCAAACTGGCCAGAGTCGCATTAACATTACGAGGTCAAGGCAACCTACGCAATGTGTGTCACCACTGAAAAATAAGTTCCACTATAATCAAGTAATTTACGTATTTTTCGACCGCTTATTGCTGCATTACCATCAAAAAAACTAACTAATTAGTCGAAAGTGTCGTTTTAATCATAAACGACAGTGATTATAACAAAAAATTCGATGAATTTTTGTGTGGCGACAGGTCACGTGTTCACAATCAGCTGGCAATGTGTAAACACAAGCGACATGCTCCAGAAAATTTCGTGTGACACATACGTTAACTATTTTATTATTTTACTAATATTTACATGTTGAATTCCTTCTAGACATGAAACGATAGCTAGATTGTTTACTGTCAGTTATAAAATAAAACTGTCGACTGACACATCTCAGTTTTGCCAAATTGTCATTGTATCCCCATGTTCCCAAGCTACAGAAACCGAGGGCATCAGGGACAATGCATATGTTAGTTGCAGAAATCAGAATATAAGATTACAAAATCACATGTCAGTCTTGTTCATAATGCTTTTAATTAGCACAGTAATTGTACGGAATGGTTGCAGCTGTTCTGCGTTATATTCGGTGCGCAGGAAGAAGCTAAAAATAGAATCTTGTGCCTGCTTGCTCGCTTGCTACAATCATGCAAATGGCAAACGCACACTCCAACGCTGGCGAGCGACTGGTCGTGGCTGCATAAGCATGCCAGCTTGCCAGCAATCCATAATTGTGCAGTTAACAGGCGCAGCTGGTTGATATGGCTCTTTACAAATTCTGATCAGCGTGTGCCACGTGTTGCAATATCACTTGTGAGCGTGAGTGTAACTGTGACTGTCATTGTTCGACCTTTGTTTTGTTGTCTATCTTGCTGACCTGCCTTCATGCCTCTGTCTTCGATTCTTTTTAGGCCGCATCAAATGTATGAGATGCGGACTGCGACCGGTGATCCTGTTTTCTGTATAGTGTGGTGTGTACTGTCTGTGTCACGCGCCTGCGCCCTGCAAAACGGCTGAACGCATTGGGGCCCTGTTATGCCCACAGACAGTGGCGTAGTAATGGGGTGGGCAAAGTCCAGGGGCCCCCGAGTGAAGGGGCCCCCGAGTTCCATGCAAATTTTAAAGAATAATTTTTATGTTACAGTAAAATTTTGACATCTGTTACTCATACCTACAATGTTTTATTGCAAAACCCCCAATTTCAGTTTAAATGCGTCTTACTCTCATCATCTTTATGTAGCCACACCTGTCAACGATGGTCGGATATATGTTCCATGTAGTTACCTGAACACGAGTCCGTAAATACCCAGACAGCCCAACACTATTTTTTTAAATTTGTGGCGACTTCAGGAAATGACGTCAAATGGGGAAGGGGCCCTTGGAGGGCTGTCCTTGCATTTTTGCCCAGGGGCCCCCGAGTTCCAAGTTACGCCACTGCCCACAGACGCATAAAAATCGTTATTTGCAAAACTTTTTGAAAAGCTACCAGCTGCTTTGAAAGTGATACTTCTACCAACTGTCATTAAATTGTCATTAAACTTTGTACACGAAACTCTGTATAGGTCTGTAGCACCGATCTCGCCATTAAGCCGCTGTATTGAACTGAGCTCTCCACACTAAATGACTCATGGGTCTATGACAGGTGCGTCTAAATGTAAACAGCGTTTGTGAAGTTGTGTCAACCCAAGAAGTGTTATTTCTTCTTCTGTTCATTCTGTTTTTCATATACATACATACATACATACGTAGATACATAGCCTACATTTAAATCAGGCAACTTGGCCCATAGACATGGCAGAGAGAATAAAAGAAATGCATAAAAAAACTACCAAAAAACGAAAAATAATACACACTCACACATATGAAGAGAAACACATACATTATTATTATTATTATTATTATTAATGGCATTTATATAGCGCAAAGTCGCTAGGGCCACAAATGCGCTATGTCGGCAGAGATGGCAGTATGGTTACGTAACTGTCTATGTCTCTATAGCTATCTACATAACTAATTATAACATGCATGCACCTGAAAACACTAGGACACGCAAACACCGAAATATTCAACTAGAACATTAGGGCAGTTTTGCCATGTGCAAGCAAATGTATATGCACCATTATGAACAACAGTGTCAAAACTTGGCAAACTTGTTTCTATAAACACTTGGGTTAAACTGAATCTTCTACTAAAACCAAAAAGCTCACTGCTAGAATAACCATAAAGGAAAAAAAAATAAAGGCAAGGGGCACTATTGGGCCTCTTTGTAAGGCAACTTCATCATAGTGCCCATTTATGGCACGCGTTGTCAAGGGACTACACAGTTTTAATGGCCACCCATGCGTTTATCCACGAATGGAATGAACCACACCTGCATGCCTTTGCCCTGTTCTGCCTTTCTAGCCGAAGCTGGTCCTGTTTTACCGACCCATGAGGAATGAAAGGCTGAATTGGCCTAGACAAACCTCAAATAAAAACCACAGAATTAAGTTAATAGGCACTGAGCGGATATGAGCTGTTGAAAGTTAACCTGGTTAAGGCCAAATCGGCAATCCGCCGTGTTGTTCATGCTGCCAGCTATAGTTACATCTACTGGCGGCTAACTCACCAGGCGGCGCCACAACATTGGTTACAACTTACATTCTGTGGTCTCTTACGAGAGGTAACAGTGCTGCATCAAGCTGGCGGTACAGCGCAATTTCTTGTTGCGCTCTCAATTATCAAGGCCGCATCGAATGCACGAGATGCGGCCTATTGTAATCGATAATCCTGTAGCGTGGCGTATCTGTCAGTCTGACACGCGACTGCGCCCTGCAAAACGGCTGAACGGATGGAGAGATCCTGTTTGGAGTGGAAACTCCTGGGATCCAAGAAGTATTGTGCTTAATGGCGGTCAAAAACAAATGGTTACAGTAATGTAGTAACGGCCCCCTCGAAGTGGCGCCATCTGGCGAATGAATAAGAACAATCGCCCGCTTGACAGACAGACAGACTGACAGACATACAGAGTTACAAACAGACTGACAGACGCCCACGCGACTGGATCATCGATCGCAGTAGCCCACATCTCATTCATTCGATGCGGCCTACTAATAATGCTGATACAGCGACGATGTCGCATGAACGCTGCAAAAATACGCCATGCAGTCGTGATGATAAACGTGTGAGAGATTAAATTAGTTTTAAACGACAATATGCGACGAAGCGATTCACTCGACGCCGTAATCATCGAAACTAGCACAACGAAAACACAGCTCTCGTCGTCAGAAGGTGGTCAGTGGTCTATGAGACTGTCACACGGCTGCAGTCGGTGCCCGACGGAACAGGCTGTGTAACCGTGAACGCCTCAGACGTGGTTTTGTACGTGCGTTGACTACGACAATATAATTTTGTTCGTCTGTGACTTTGTCTGTCTGTTCGCTTATAAGAGGCGGCGGATGGGCTTAGTCTCAGCCCACGTAAATAATTAACCCGACAACGACGGGTACCTCTGCTGGTACAGCATATTAGGCGGCTTTATGAGCCAATCACGGTCAAATTTTCATGGTAGCTTCAAACGATCCAATCATAGTTTTAACCTTTTTAGGGGGTACGCCTTTTTCTGACCCCATACCATCTCTCCGACTCCAGTAAGGTAAAGGTAAAGGTAACTAAATGGACACGTAATATAGTGCCTTTTAATGAGAAACCTCGTCTCAGAAGCGCTCAGGTGGGCGGCGCACATTTTCGTCCCGAACCCTTCCCTCATTGCAACCTCCACCGGATACAAATCCACAAATCCATGCGCAAGTAATAGGACAAAGACGGACAGACTACATAAAGCTGGATGCACTTCACTCGGATACGTTTGACGAATCAGAAAATATCGTCAGCAGACGGCTGTCAGTCACTGTTCGCACTGTGCGCGAGCCCATCATCGGACCAGACCACCCACATAGATACGACTCTGCTGTTACAAATTGACGACTGCGGACAGCGGACTGACTGAATTCGACGAGAAATTGTTCACGCACCAGTAACCTGAAAAATTACTTTCAATCCGGCTGATTCCCGATTGTGACAGTACACATGCTTGCAAAAACATTCTTTCTTTTATTCACTTTTTTATTCACTTTTATCTTTAAAAACAATGCCCAAACTACCAAAATAGTAATATGATAATAATACGACGAACAAAACGAAAAGGGTAAAATTACTGATAAGCCGAAAATAGTCAAAATGTCTGATCTAGAAGCTACTGAAATAAAGACAGCAGCAGTACGAGTAATAAGCCTCTACATGCCTATAGTAGGTGTTTGTGAAACTGTTTAAACTTTTAAACGTGAATTAAACCAGAAAACCTGAACAAAAATAACGATCCTATCGCACCTACTTTATTTACTCTATGTATACCCCCACACTGTAAAAAGCGAAGCGCAACCGCATCGAATGCATGAGACGCGGCCTATTGCGATCGATGATCCTGTAGCGTGATGTGTTTCTTTCCAAGTTTGTCTATCAGTCTGTCACGTGCCTGCGCACTACAGCTGAATGGATCGAGTTCCTGTTTTGGAAGGGGACTCCTGGGGGCCCGACTGCCCGAAGAACATTGTGTTGGAGGGAGGAGGAGAGAGGAGGGGAATTTTTTTGCCTTTTGTACCGGATTTGAGTAAGCCTTGTGCCTTGAGTAAGCCTTGGCAGCGTGTATATTACTGCGCTAAACTGCGTGTGTTTCTTTGTGTTCATATGATGATTTGTGTTATATTATATGCACTGTCCTGCGTGGCATATATTGTGTAATCCAGCATTTGTGCTGCAATACCCGGTACAGCCCTAATTTATATAATACATCAGTGACAAACATCACAAACAGTTAAAATAGGCCTACTACTCATCAAGGCATTTGTTTCTTTTAACAGATCTTAATTACTTGTGAATTGTACCTGAGAAACACAAATCGAGACTCGTTGTCAGGCAAGCACTTTTTCAAATCTGGCTAAATCCGAAAATCTGGCCAAAATTTTGTCCGGAGCAGGATTTTAACCGGATCTGCGAAAATGGCCGAATTTCGGTACAGACGTAATAAAAATACACATGTTCCGACTCATTCGCCAGATGGCGCCACATTCGAGGCAGCCATACTAAGTTACTTTAGCAAGTTGTTGCCTGCGCACATGGTAGGAATATGCCCCATGGTGAACGCCAAAAGTAGTTCAAAGTTTGTGACATTTGACCTTGACCTTTGACCTTGACTTCTATTTTTGTACTAAGCTCTTGTATGCCTTCAGCTTCATATATATTTTGAATGGCTTGACATAGCAACTTCATTTTCAGCTTGGAGATACATCTTCAGAATATCCAGGTCATAGTCCAGTTTCAAGGTGATGGGTCAAAGGTCAAGATAGCGTGCAACTCAAAAACTCCTGTCCGGAAATTGCTGTGGCTTCATCGGAACAGAATCTGTTTCGATAATGCTTGACATAATTCGGAGCTTTTGACCTTGACCTTTGACCTTGAGACATATTTTTGTACTTTTCAATTTTAGCTCTTGTATGCCTTCAGCTTCATTTTCAGTCTGAGGGTACATCTTTAGAATATTTAGGTCACCTTCGAGTTTCAAGGTCATGGGGTTAAAGGCAAGGTCAAGGTTGCAAAACAGCGGCAGCGCGCAGGTTTGTGCTCCCCTCGGACAGAGTCTAATTATTTTTTGTTCACGTATTGTTTACTTGTCCAGCGCAAGCAGACGTTTTTGTGTCAAAGTGTGTCTGTGCCTTGTGTCCAAAAGTCCTCCTATACAATGTGTAAGGTATTTGGCGTCTGTAGTCTTCCGGGAATATAAATGTTCGTCTCTTATCGTCTTCAGTGCCGTCAAAAATATTCGGCAATTCCGGCGATTACACGGACCTCGGAACCTCAACAGTAGACTATAGTGATGTTTCACGAAATCGATATTATCGCAATGTAGCGCCGTCTTCGATATTCTTCGTTATCATAACCGATAACGCATCTGCGCTTTGAAAATTGTAACGTTCGATATATCGATTCGTGCCGGTCGCTAGCAAAATATCAATATTTTTTCGATAATTTAACAAGTATTTTGGTGTTTGTATTATTTATTTATTTTGCTCTCGAACACCTAGACATTCTTCAAAATTAAACTTTATGTGTGTATGGGAGCACAAATCTGCGCGCTGCCATTTCTGATGCCACATTAATTAAGGTCAAAAATCAAATGTCAAATACGCCCACTTTCATTCCACTTATAGAACCCAAACAGAACCTCGATCCGTTCAGTTGTTTTAGCAGGGCGCAAGACTCCGCAGGCGCGCGACAGACAGACAGACTAACAGACAGACACACAGGATCATTGGTCGAAATTATAAGCCGCGTCGAAGGTACGAGGTGCAGCAGAAAAGAAATGTATCATTCGTTGTAGGCTTATGAGCGCTGCAAAAATCAATGTCGACGATGTATCATTGTTGGCAATATTTGAAAGTCAAATGTATCGACGTCGTATCGATTTTAAAATGGCATATCGATCTATCACTATACAACAGATACGTCAGTCGTTCCATACCATTAGACCCTTGCGATAAGAACAGGAGTTTTACTGTCATCGCATTTTACTCGCCATAATGATATATACGAAGAAAATAGCATTAAAATGCTGAAAATGAGTATATATGAACGTGTTTATCATCAAACTTATGTGAATATGTGTTAAGAAAATTTAATATTATGACTGAGTGATGGTGGTACTTATAAGCGGGAAAATAAGGAAGTGGCCTCCAATTTTTCCGACTCTTGTACCTACTCCCCAATCTTCGTACACCCTCTTAGGGACAGAGCTTACCCCTACAGAACCTTCACCGACCTCCAGCGAATACAAATCCACAAATGCATTCGTTAATTTCATATTTCGTAGCATATTTCAGCTATTATGCTGTATATCTTAAATTTTCACACGTATTTGGAGTTTTGAATTCCTTTAAACTTAAAAGTTTTACCAGCCTTACCTTTACTAAAATTGCCATTGTTCTAGAGTAGTTAATTAAAGAAAGATATTTCGTATTTTGTATGTAAAGCTATTTCTATATTTGTAGTATATGCGTTACTATTTAACACAATCGATATATGTATATGTGATGCATACAATGTAAGTGGTCTCATGGCCCTTTTGTTTTTAATAACTTGAATTGAAAACAGACAATATTGATAATGCGCCTCTTTGTGAAAGCTGTTTTAATAACTTTCAAATTCTTTTTTGAGCTTCTTTTTACTCTGTTTTTTTTATCATTGGCACGCGAAGACGCGACCACATCGACCCAGTGTCCAGCTGCACTGGCTTCCAGTTCGACCACCAGTCATCATTGGCACGCGAAGACGCGACCACATCGACCCAGTGTCCAGCTGCA
>Ga0126335_1001076_pt1 | contig 14694 bp, 12 predicted proteins | sample OlaspJWI45metaG_FD_108409 | JGI IMG/M metagenome (GOLD analysis project Ga0126335, IMG submission 108409) | Marine gutless worms symbiont microbial communities from Oahu, Hawaii - Olavius sp. 1 OAHU.JWI-45 metaG | ecosystem: Host-associated > Annelida > Digestive system > Unclassified | place... | reverse complement strand
AGTAGTAGTAGTACTTTAATAACATATGACAAACGCACATGCAACATCGAAATATAGCAAAGGAGAAATACACTGTATAGTCTGTGAGAAAATGTACAAGTGAGAATAAAACATAAAAGCAACATTAATAGATGTCACTGAACAGCATTCTATATATAAAATTTTGTTTCATAGAGTCTGTTTGTCATTATGTCTTTATTGCACTCCACGAACGCCTTGATCTTGTTTGTTTCAACTGAACACTTTTTTCACCATGTGTATACATGTAAAAATGTAGATATGGCGAGTGGCGACACATGTTAGACGTAAATAAGAAGGCTCAAATGCCCAATATGGTATATTTTACAAGAAAAAGGACCTCTCATAATGCAACTCTATTGACTTGAATTATCCTTATTTTTCCTCCTCACAAGTCATAATTTTCAGGCACTCATGCTTTGTCTGTGATTTGTTTTAGTTGCTTCATTTTCAAAGAAAAACGATGACACTGTTATGACGATGATAACGATGAAGGCGCAGTAAATTGTTTGCTATCACTGTAGCGTGCTGTAGAGTTACCTTTGGTATTGGACTAGGTTGTCGGCCAAAGTCGGCTCAAGCCACTATAATGTGTGCAAGTTGGATCCACCCCAAACACCGTCACTGTTACGCTACATATTCATGTCCCCCTCTTTAGATATGATAGATAATACCGGGCGGAGCCCGGTAGGCCGCAGGCCTACGGGCGTAGCCCATAGTAAGATCGCGCGCGTAGCGCGCGTAGGATTTGTATTGTATGTGGTTGGCCGTGCTTACTAGTCTGCAATTTTTGACCGTAACGAAAGTTGTAGACGAAAGTTGTAGACGAAAATTGAAACGAAAGTCTGGCTGTAACGAAGTAGAGGTTTAACGTCCCACTCGACACTTTATACATGCACACCTTACATAACAGTATGGTTTGAGCGAAGAGCCGCTTCTAATGAGATTCGCTCTCCGGGCTAGCGCCCGGTGTTTAGGTTTCCTAATGGGTTATTATAAATCTATCTTTACACCACAAAACATTTATCGCTATGCAATAACGTGGTACCACAACGTCTCTAACATACACAACATCAAGGCACCATAACATCTCTAATTCACAAAAGATAGCACCATAACCGCCTACTACTATACAAAGCTACACATCTTATATTACAATGCATAGCACTCATAGTACAACGAAAATCAGCAATAATAATTCGATCATTGCCACTTTCACGCGTATTATGTGCTAAAATTTAAAATAAAACACCGTATTTCAGCATTTCGTATAACTACGTATACAATTCTAATATCGTCGGTGTTACTGCAATGTCAGTATGGTATGCGCACTGTCAAGTTTACTCATTTTGGAGTGTATGCCGACTTAAGAAATCAGCTAGCACATTTTCTCGGCCAGCGACATACTTGAGCCGGTGTTTGTATCCCTGCAACATCTCATTATACGTGGGTTTGAAACACTGACCTCATTCAAAACTTGTAAACTTGCAAAGGGCGGTAATCGCTTTTCATCACGAAATCGGAGTCATTAGCTTAATTTGCATCGCTGAAATTGCTCTGTTATCACTTCTATCGCGGCTAATTTTGGCACATCTAATGGATTCGGTGGGCTTTTCTGTTTCATTTTCATAGCCCTAGTTTCCACAGCTGCTGTCACTTCAACATGCGCTTTTTCACAGCACCGTTCTGCACTCTCTTCATCACTCACTTCTTTCACATTATCATTTGTCTTCTCCCCTGGAACTTATGCATTCACTATTCTGTGCTCTTTGTTTCTATTATCGACCGTTTTCTCTTCCACTTCAACTGCATTATCGTTAGAAGTTGCCATTTCAGCTTCATTCACTTATTTAGCACTCTCATGATCATCATACACCTTTCCACGTATCTGCAATCTACGATTTTCGATAGTCATACCATAAATCAAGTCCTGCACACATGCAACTTTAATGTTTCCAGTCTATCAGTCTGACTTAATTCAAATTTTAGCTAGTGGATATCCTCGACATGCACCATCTGCCAACATACACATAACTGACCTTCCCGTTAGCTGACTATCATCAACCAATGATCGTCTTACTAAACCAAGACTGGCTCCTGTATCTCTCAGATACGTCACTTTTTCACCATTTGCCTTAGCTGAACTCTCTGGTCTTCGTTCAATCACTCCAATGTTATCACACATCATGTTCTGTGTTTCCGTGATTGCTGCTATTACAGCAATTTTACAACCGCACTTTAGCCTTACCGTTCCTTCACTGTTCACCTGATGTTTGCATTGTTCATCAGACTGACCTTCTCTCTGGTTTGTCACATCATTCTGTTTGACCTCATTTATAGCATAAACTCATCACACTTATAGCCTGACACTGTAGTACAACCCCGACTGCGGCCACTTTCTCTGCTGACTTTTTATTCACAGTATTCACTCTTCTGAGCGAAATTGTTCCATCTGGATTATGGTCATAAGACCTGTGCCCCATCTCACCACACTTATAACATCTCACATTTGAATCACTGTTGCGCCACTCTGTACTTCGCCCTTATTGGCTTGACTATCGACTTTGGTTATTTGTGGCATTCTGGCAACTTCTATTTCCACTATTCCTCATTCCCGTCTGTTTTGTCTGCTTATTTTTGCTAGTATCTTCATCTCTGTTGTTTATTCCTTGCTTTATCTTCTTATTGTCAACTTTACCTGATTTATTCAAATTGTGTGCTTCAGTGTAATTGCTGACAATCTTTATCATAGTGCTCAAATGTTGTTTGTCACATTCCCTTACATGTACTTGCACCTCTCTTGGCAATGTGAAAAACAGCTGGTCCTATACCATTAAACTATTCACTCCTTCATAAGTTTTTTCACACTCCCGACATTTTCACCCAACTGTCAAAATATCGTTTCAGCCTGTATGATTTCTCATTCGCACCGCGACCTACGAAATCTGGTTTTAAAACCACCTTCGGTTAGTTTGTATCTCTTCATCGAAGCCTCTTTAAGCTTCTCATAGTCACAACAGTCTTTATCAGACATTCTCTGATACACATCGAGTGCTTTGCCTTGCAGGCACTTGGCTACTTCAATGCCCCATTTCACCACCTCCTTCCACATCATCTAAGTTAACACTAGAGTTACTGCTCTTATCTCAATTTTCCTAGTTTCTAATCTTAACTTCTCTATTTCCACTATATACTTCATTTTCTTTTAACTTAACTTCTCTTTCTCTCTCCTTTTCTCGCTCACCTTCCTGGACTCCCCTTTCCATTTCTTCACATCGTATTTTTCTCTCAATGCTGGCCTGCTTACGATAAAACGCACAAATTTCTTCCTTTGGCAAATCACGCACTTTTGCCATTTCGATATATCTATCGATGTCGGCTTTCGTGGCCATTATTGTCAAATAATAATCGTGCCACAGAAATACTACACAAAATATATTTTACTTACTCTATCACTACACACGACTAATTGTTCGGTATCTGCTGAACCTTGTTGTATACAACAGGTTGATTTTGAGGGGCAACAATGACTGGCAAATCCCTCGTAAAAAGTTGTCTATTACAATGTGCAACACAACTTGTGGATATTTGTCCCACAATACCAATGGAACTAGAGAAACTACGACGACAATCTCTCTTGGCTTTAATCCCGCACGAGCCCCCATATAAATTAGGGTAATCTGTAGCGTGCTGCAGTTACCTATAGGGCATTGGTATTGGACTAGCTTGTCGGCCAAAGTCGGCTCAAGCCACTATAATGTGTGCAAGTATTGTAATTGAAGACAGATACATTTAAAATGAAATATATATTGATAAATTAACAGAACATAGTAACATATATAAATAATCAATACCTATAACTGCTTATTGTCTTTCAGTATCAATGTCACAGCAGTTACTTCCGTAATTTAGGACACTATGATGTAGGTGACGGTTTGATCGCAAAGCCTACGCCAGAAACAAACTAAAACTAAAACGACGTCAGGCAGTCTGGATCCGGTAGCATGTTGATGACTATCGAATATATATTGTTTCTGGATCGATAATTCGAACAATAGCTGCCGTCCCTTTCAGATGAGCAGCTGAAGTCCGAGCAGCACTTCACAAACGTATCGATAATATTCATCACGGACATGTCGACAATTCGTAACATAACAATCCAATGTTTATCAACGTTTGTAGGCATCTGAACTTTCATTTGACGTCAATTCATCAATTAATTCGTCGAATGATCAAAACGCAAATTCAAAACAAAACTCCGTTAGATCCCATTCGTAGAATAGCTAATATCTTTCTCTCGCTTCCAGTGTACAAAGTAAACGTCGAAATAGACCCACCCCAAACACCGTCACGGTTACGCCACAATCACCTGAAGCGTAAAACCGCAAAATCACAGAAATCCCCGAACCGCATCTACCAGCAGCAGGCTCAGTTCGTTCATCGGCACTCGTGTTGTGCGGCGGAACCGAGCGCCAAACCAACTTCAGTGGAATTTACAGCCCCACGAGATACGAGCCACCGTACTTACATCACAGCCACAGTAACACGGGCACGGTTAAACGAAAACGTCGCGAGAGAAAATATCACTTAAACGTTTAACTGTTTTTCTTCTTAAGATAAATTAGAGTTTGAATTTTGAATCCATTGTGTCATTCACTGTTTGGTATTTTCTGAAAATAGACTATTATGATACTTTCGGGATCCCGAAATACCAATCGTGTTTCAACCATGGTTCGACCATTGTTGTACCATGGCATAGGCTTACCATGGCATGCTTTTGGAGTAATCACCATTATTATTTTTTTGCCGTAAAAACTGCGGTAAAACCTACGGTGGTACCAATTAAACGTCCCACAAGCCAAAGGCATGACGCCACCCTACGTCGAAGTAGGCGGTTTCATCGGAGGCTATACTTGATGTCTACTACGACCGTCCAGTCACTCGCTGTAGGCATAGCAGTCGCCGTATACGACGAAAAGTCCTCGGAGATACGACGAAAGACGAAGGACGGAAAAAACAAAGAGTGGGAGCGGTGAGTGAGTGACTTGAGGCGTCGTCGATATACGGCTGCCTTGTTCATTCGCTTGATTACTGCCAGTGAATTAGCTTGCGTCTGCCCTCCCACAGGCTCACATCTAATATACCCGTTTGTATTAACGCTACTTCGCACTGCTGCCGCTGTACAGTGGCAATTGTCCGTGATTATGTTTACGGGTTTCGGATTAGAACGAAAAGACGCCTAATTTGACAGGGAAACAACTACCGCCGTACAAAAAATGCACCGCACTCGTGTCCAAAATGACTTCAAATCATTACCGTAGTTAAATGTCAGCTGCATGTAGCAATTATTAACGTAGTGTAGAACAGTGGCAGGTAACTTGTTTGAACTAATTGCAACTATATACCGTGTCCGGAAAAAAATGGAACCGATAAACACAAATATATAGTTGTAATTTTCGCATGGAATGTCCTCAAGGTAATGCAAAATCAAGCTAACACAACAAATGTCCGCTGCATCTAAACAGTGTCATTACTTTACCTTGTGAACTGAACGATCGTCACGCACAACGTCATAACTGACAACTGCAAGAAAATCAGACGGGAATATCAATTGTTCGATCGATTTGACTAGTGAACGAAGGCTTCAAAGGCCGCAGTTATTGCAAAAGCACAATGTCAGAATCAAAAGCAGTGCTCGAAATCACCACTTTCCGCCCTGCCACAAGCTGAAAGACGTCGACGCACTGACGCACAGCTGCAGCAATGATGACGTGACGTAGCTTAGCTCATTCGGTTCTGATGCGATGTTTGAGGTCGTCGAAATCAGTAATGCGTGTTTTGTACACCTTCTCTTGCAGTATGCTCCACACTCTGTAGTCAACCGGATTTAAATTTGGCGAATTTGGAAGCCACAATAGCGGCGAAATGAACTTTGGCGTTTCCCTTTCCAGGTACTCCATAGCAGCGCAAGCATTTTGATGACGTCAAGTTCAACTTACGTCGTTATTACTTTGTGTTGTGCAAGTAGTGACGATGGTAATTTGTACAATTTTTCAGTTACTTAAATATTAAGATAAGCTGTGCCAGAAATTACGGAAATTTGTTGAACTTTGTTAAAGTTCTGCTTAACATACTAGGGGTTCCATTTTTTTCTGGCACGGTGTATAATCTTAGGCCCTTCTTGGCTTAAAAGTAAAAACTTAACACTCATGAAGTCTTTTCAACCATAAATTTAATGCACTGTAAAATATTATACAACAATATTGGATTGTATGTTCTACTAATATTTTTGAAGAGGCATGTCAAATCTTGTGCAGTTGTGTATGGCTGTGTGACATCGTTTGATCATAGCTTGGTTATCAGCCGGTGCTTGTTTTGTTTTATGTTACCGTGTTATATGGCGAATACAGTATACAAAATACAGTAAAACTTTCCGGCTGTAAAAATGTTGAGGAAAATAAAGCACATAAGCACTTACCGATCAACGACTGAACGGCGACAATTGAAACTGTCAAGAAAATGTTTGACGTCATCGTCATCCGTGTAGTTTAGTGTCAGCATCAGCAACAGCAGCGTATCTTATCTCTGTCGCCATTCGTCGCCTCAACAGCTTCGACAGCTCGAAAGTAGCGTCGCAGTTACGTCTAATGAAAACGAACATCATCGATTCAGCATCGGTTCAGTTGCATCGATGCAGCATCGCGGTATAGTTAACTTAACGACGTCATCACGAGACATACGCAGTGTAACCAAGTCGTTACGTCATTTGCTGAGTTGAAATCATAATTTGGCTCAGTTCAGCAACATCACTTTTTTTGCTCCAAATCTCTGGCCAGAAATAACAGGACTTACAGCATTTGCGTCGTCTGTATCATTCGACATTAATTAACTGCAGTGTCATATAAACAGCTCGAATGCTAGACGATTTTTTCAGTCGAAACTTGATTTTAAAGTTACTTTTTCTTCGCTTAAGTCAATTATCACATAAGCTCGTTTTAGAAACACCGTTCGCGCGACGCTCGCCAGTACTTAAACTGGAGGCGACACTTTGGCCGACACAGGATGCGTCTGCAAGCGGCAGCCAGTGCACATGCGCTGCAGGAAATGTCGCGCTGCGGTAGGCCTCGTGACCGTGGGTTGCATACAGAATACTAACCGCCCGATTTTCTACAATGCTTTACAGAAATTTTTGTCGCTTGCCATCTATCGAGACGCATTTCTATTACTCCTCAATTAAGTACCCAATTATCATATCGTCACCACACTAGCGATTTTTCATTTGTTGTTGATTTAATCACATAACCAGTGAAGAAAAATTTTCTCGTACGTAGACCTATTTAACTATGTCTTTACGTAAATGTTACGATAACACAAAACACCGTAAATATAAATGAGTATTAAAGATATGAGTTATTTTTATTTTACGAATGACAAACGCTTTTAAGCACTCGGAGCCGACCGTACGAAACATCGAATTAAGCAATCTAATGAACTGATCAGTGGTCGCCGGCGGTCGTTGGCCAACGAATGGCTTCTCAATATAATTCAATAATTTGTCACTGTCTTCGACTAGTGGCCACCGTGAACGCCTCAAGCCACTGTCGTTTAACTTAGCAATCATTTTCAGTTAAAGTTTGGAGCCACGAAATGGCGCCGAAAAAAGCAGGAGAAACGTAGTCACCATACCCCGCGCCTACGAATAGCAGTCTGCTACGTACGGCGCGTAACAAGTTTTACTTGCTGACTTACTTACAAATCTTAAAAATATGACTTTTGCAAAAGCAAACCACGAATGTTTGCACTTTGATTGGTACATGGAAAACATTATTCGGTATATGATGTATTCTCTAGATGCCAATATAGCATACTTGAACCATGGTCGAACCATGACATTCTAAGATCCGGAAAGTATTACATAGCCGATATTTTCATACTGTGAAATGCTAAAATATCAGTCTATCTGCATGCTATGGGGAAACTGTTTTGTGTAAAAAGCCACACACACGTCAAAAAGAAACACTTTGTTTGAATTTTCAAAATGACATCTTACAGCACTATTAAAGCGCTCTTTATTCTGTCGCGTAACATTAGTGAAATACAAACGGTTATTCGGTCCCCAGATTTGATACTATATTTAGCCCGTTTCCAATACCGGCTTGTAGACGTGAGCACAGCCTTGACTCAATCAATTGGACCTCTCACTCCCACATCGCCGAGCCACGACCACTGACGTCACTGTGACACAGCTAATGGCGTAATATTTCTGTGCAGGTGCACTGCACTCCAGGCTATCGTATGAGATTTTTGACATTTTCATCGCTGTGCCGTTACTAGCCGTCAGCTATGGTAAAAACCGCCAAACATGTATTGCGTAGCCAAAAATATCAAACCATGTGTCATAAAAATAATACAAAACGTCCTATATTCTAGTTTTTTGATCATCCTTATCCATCATCGTCGTCGTTGTAGTCATTCTGGGTTTTACTGATACCTTATACACAGTACTACGAACAGACGCAAAACGTAAACGGATCTGTTAACGCGATATCTACCGAATTGGAAAATAGAGACCAAGTTATATTTTATGGATATAAATGATTTCTTCATAGCTCGACGTTCATTACTAAACCTACATAGCGCAGACACAAGTTTCTAGTGCGAGAAATAAAAATAGCAGATAAACTAACCCTTTGGTTTTAATTAAAATAAAAATTGGAATTGAAAGAGAAAATTTAGAGACAGTGCTAAATACGAGTACAGACGTTTACATAAAATGTACGCTATCGACTGTCATGCATAATTTGTTCACGCAGTTTGCATCTTTCCAAATTATTTTTGTCATGCCTGCCTCTTCACATCCTGTACATCCACCGTAACTCTTGTCGTGTATCAGGTTCATAATTATGCCTTGGCGTCGTCGTTTATGACGATAGAGTTTAGAGCTGTGCAGACTGCTAATTGTCGGTTTTCAGAATTTGATGTACATCGAATCGAAGATACACGAACGGTCCTGAGACTCAGTGCAAGTTTCAGCAAAAAGTGTAGACGAAAACAATAAAATATACTAAGTATGGTCTCAAGGGAGGGGCGCCACGTGTTATTTTTGGGCGCAGCAAAGCTGCAGTCTAGAGAGACATTCAACTGATAAACGAAGTCATATAATAGAAAAATAAATACATATATAAATCGTTCAAGTAATCTAAGTAAGCCACTAACGTCAAACGAAGTTGCTATCAGTTCTAATTGTACAGAAACATAGAATACATTATCGTGAAATGGGGCAGTAGCTGCATTTGCATCGTGGCCCTATACTAACCATATAGTAATTGTGAGTACCGGCACCACTCCACAACACTGTCCTACAAACCACTACCAGTGTTTTCGTGATATGTTCAGATTGCTAAGCATCGTACCTCGTGCTGATGATATATACGTCAGCAAGAAAACACGACAGATGCGCAAATTTTAATGAAATTTCGGAGTGAAAGAGGGCAGAAATTTCAACGCTACATCCACATGTCTTAGACTGACTGACAGTGGGGAAGACAGAATGTAGTTTGGTGACAAAAGAGCTCTCTCGGCGCCTGCAGAGTTCGCCGGTTGAGTGTCACTCCCGCCGGTGACGGCGATGAACCAACGCGTGACCAGAATTTGTCGCTGAGCAATGGCCGCTCCAGTCAGACCATCATAATGTCGCCCATGGACATATACTCACCATTTCGTACGCAGCCGACAGTTCAGAACAGACTTGTTGTGAAAATTTTTCCGATCACCTGTCCCCCCTTTTGTAGATTAATTTGTATGTTGCTATAACTAGAAACAAAACGTTTATGCTGTGTGTATATCACCTTAATTTTCGTCTAAACTACGGCACTATCAAACGTGCGTGTAGGACAGGAGGTTGGGGTCTACATGCCTTATTGTCACGGTTTTTTGTCGAAAAGAGTTTTAGACGAATGTTTTGGTTACTCCCGCAGACTTTCACCTTCCCATGCAAGCAAATACTTTACTGATTTTTTGTCTGAAATGCAAATTTTTGTATCAATGTCTAGGAATGGTTGTTTTCATGAGTTTTTCAGTAAATAGACTACTAAACTAATAGACTTATCCAGAGTGAAAAGGCTTTGGAACCTTGCAGTATAATAGTTAGCAGAAGGTTCGATGTGTATTGTGTTACTATGCTCTTAGGCCTGTTTTCTCATATTATGACGCTCCAAGCCACAGTCGACTGGTGTCGCCACCTCGAGACGACGACGTCGGGCGCCTTGTGACGTCAGCGGCGATCATTATCACGTGACTAATTGACAACATTAAGCGACTGTGACGTCGAGATCGACGACGTTTAAACACACCATTATTGTTTTATACTGCGTCTTCACGCTCTAAGTCACATCTACCGCTGTTCGCACTGCATTCGGCCCAGTTTAACCTTCTAACCGTTGGAATGATCTATGCTTCTTGCTAAGGCTTGGACTTGGACATAGGCGTAAATTTCAGGGGGCATTGGAGCACGTGCCCCTCCCCGATAATGGGCACAGCTCCCAAATAATTGACCGACTGGTGACCTGTGTTCGTCGGGATTCACGGGAAATGCTCTCATTCTAAAAAGTAATTTCACAACTAGTAGGCCAAAATGTACTTCTTCGTGCAAAAAAATTAATTTTTTTTGGTGAGGAAGTATCCTACCCATTTTTGGCCTTCGATCACAGTTTCGCCCACAACTTTGCCCCCCCCCCAGTATTTTGACCAAGTCTGCGCCTATGGACTTGAAGATATGTTTATCTATTCTTAGTGGGCTTCAGTACGGTCGATATCGGACACCTGCAGCTAATACACAACACGGTGACCTTGACAGCCTGGAATCAAGCGTCCCAAGAAACTGATCAATTTTTCATCACGCATGGACTGCCGTAATAAAAATATATCACTGCATGTTCTGCGTACAAACAACCAAAGAACGGTAACTAACCTTACAGTACTAACACTGTATTAGCATACGTGTAGCCTTTTTATATGAAACAACAAGTTCAACGACGACGACAACAACAGTAGCCTATAATTCTTGTTCATGGTTCTTGAAAACGAAAGTGCGCCGGATTTCGTACAAAAATACGTGATTACTGATTTACGAAAATGAGAAGCGCAAAACGCAGACAGTGGCGCGAATGACTGCTGCGAATTTCAGCATCTCAGTCAAGTTCAAGTTGCTGAGAGTGTTTTCTCACGTACAAAACGGCCAGCTGATGGTTAGCTAGTGGTCATGCTAGCAGCCGCTGCCTTGGCTGACCGGTACCGTGGCATCTCAACGCATCATTATCAATTCAGTCGATAAATCTCGCTTCAACGATGCTGGTCACATGTACAGTTCCGTGCCTCGACTGACCTCAACGTTCAATATTAATCCGAGGATTAGCGCTAAAGCGTCAGCCCGAGCTGGCTTCAGCCGCTGATGCATCATAACGTAACGTTTCGTGTGGCTAAGCAGTTCACATTCCACGAAACGACAATAACTTACTGCTTCAGTTCATGACTGCAGCTCTATTGTGCTGTGCACGTTAAAGCTGGGTTATCGATGAATTTTGGATTTTATAGTTGCTTTATGTGCGCGCGCCAATATGTGCAACGATATTTTTCGTATTAGGCCTATGTGAAAAAGTGGTTTCCCTGTAGGCCTACACGTGTTAACGGAAACATGTAGGAAGCAAAATATCGAAAACAGCTAACTGTTTCAGCTACTCAGTTTTCCCTAAGCGAGTCTGAAGAAAATGAAATAGTCATCATATAGGGATATACATAAGTAAGTAAGTAAACCTTTTATTGCATGAAACACATGACAGACACACGACATTATAGTAAAACATACAGTAAAAAACACAAAGTTCACACAGAAAAAAAATTAATAAATGACCAGTATATAAGGAGTAGTAATATAGATCGAAGTACAACAAATAGAGTCAGTAGGCTTAACCAAGGAAAATTCTGAGTACAAAGAAACGTTTATAAAGTTCATGTGCGATGGTGCAGGGAGAGAAAACACGGTGAGAGAAGCGGAGTTTCATGGGGAAAATTTATCAGGACTTAAGGAACTGATGTATACAATGTGTGCTATGTTTCATAATTCTATACAGTTTAATGTCCATATCCTGAAGCAGTTCAGGTAACTTCAAATTGCTATTGTAACCCAAGCGGGCCAAGCGTACAGCTTTACGCGAATGAGCATCTATCTTGTCAATTAAATCAACAGTCAAACACGCTCCCCACGCCGGTTGTGCATATAAAATGCGTGATACAATCATAGCACAAAATATAATATTAAGCTATTTAGTAAGAAGGCCTTGGCCCTTAAGACACTTGAGCAAATAACTTCGTTGGCTACAAATTGTAAGAATATTTATCACATGCTCATGATTATGACAAAAAGTAACACCAAGCAACTAGCAGCCATAGCCGTATTTTTGGTTATGGCCCCTAGCTTTTTATGGGCACACAAAATTTATGTCCTTAGCTTCAGCCGTTCCGGAGATACGAGGAGGTCCCAGCATTTAAAAATAGAATTTAAAAGTAGGTCACGTGACCCCGCCCCTTGATCTTGTGTAAACTAATTTGCATATTTTTAACTAGGGCTTCTTGCCCTCTCCATGCACATAAAATTTGAAGTCTCTAGTCTCAAACATGCTAGAGATATTTTGAGACTTACCTCAAAAAAAATCCGTTAAGAAGTCTAACCCCTATGTTGGTTTGAGCAATAAGCCCACGAAGGCTGCATCGAATGCACCGCACACACTGCACACGTTAGACTATATAACTATAGCCGTTCCTAAGATATGTAAAGGATTGCAGAAGTTACAAGTAGGCCACGTGACCCAGACGCGGATCCGCATATGACCTACTGTTGCATAGTTTTCGTTAGGGCCGCTAGCCGTCTATAGGCACACGAAATTTCAATTCCGTAACTTCAGCCGTTCTGGAGATACGAGGGGGATCCTAAAGTTCAGAATTAGGTCACGTGAACCCGCCCCCGCTCTCTATGGCCTACTTTTGTATAGTTCCAAAAATTTTAAAGTGCCCCCCTCTCTCTGTGGGTGATCAGGATCCACGTCTAATGCAATGTTCAATGAGCCCTCCAGGAAAGTTCATCCCAAACAGCAGCTTAATCTGTTCAGACATTTTTGCACAGTAAAGCCGCCTGACAGACAGACGGAAAGACTGACACCGCGAACATCGGTAACAATAGTCTGCATCTCATGCCTAAAAAGTGATGTTTACGCTAATTTTCGACTAGCTTCCCCAAAGACTCCTTGGGTAGAATGATACCAAATTTGGCACACTGGGTCGCCTTGGGGACCTACCAACCGTGACAATTTTTTTGCGAATTGTTATAATGGAGGAATCCAAGGAGCGTTAGGTTTGTGTGTGCGACGATACAGTAAGACGAAGACATTGTTCCGAGAATTCCTTGCATTCATTTAATGTTACATCGAACTCCATTCTTCAACACTGTAACACTCTAGACAAACCAAACTATTCTCAACTCTATACCGTAACAGACAGACTGAATCTAACATTCTAAAACTAACTTACAGACTTATAGACCAAGACCAACTCTATTCTGACTCGAACCGACTTACAGACTCCCTGACTCTCTGACCATCAGCCACGCCTACAGGCTCTTTTAACCAATCTTAGACCAAACTTACATACAGACTTATATAGCAACCAATAAACAACAATTGACATCCAAACACTCTGACTCTAACCAATCACAACCAATGTTTACAATGTCGGCACACGCCAAAGCAACGAGCCCTACCACAGAATCGGTTTAGGAGTTCCGATTTTGTGTCGAATTTTGCCAATCCCTTTGACTCAGCCGGTCACCGTTAAAAGTGTTGCGCTACCGCGCACTCTACGATTACACCAAAATATGGATAACCGCTCAATGTAGATATCTCAAATAGGCCTAAATATTGTCTCGTGAGACAACCGCGATCTCTTTTGAGCGTTTTACAGCTTGCAGAATTGTCGTCGTGGCTGCAGAAGCTCTTGCTAAGGCCTGTATGCGGGCTAGCATCTTCTACGATCAACTGACTGTAACAACAGCATCGTCACGGGTCATCACTCACGGACTCGCGCCAGCATCCGTCATCTTCTCATCCTCTTCCACATAGATAATATCCCAGCAAGCCGTCTTCGGGCGTTCCAAGACAAAACTAACTAGCTGTATTTTGCTGCAAATGACATTTCCCAGAAAAGTTGCAGTTAGACAATACGACGTGCTAAGTCTATCTTCTGTCCATCTTATTAAGAAATGTGCAATCATAACACAGCTTGCAATTATGCAGATTTTGAAGTTTAAGAATAAAAATTAGTTGTTTACATGCCATATTAAGTCACTCTCGCTGAAGTTACTATTATGTTCGTAATGGCATTAATGCGTCTGTTGCGTTTTGTTTTTGTCTGTCCTGTCTGTTTTTGTACTTTTTTTGTTGTGCCCTGAGATAAAAGCTATACGCGCTGTTATATAGGGTGGGCCAAAAAAAACTGCACATTTCTATTTGCTTGATGTTAAATTGATATAACTTTGTGAAATCTCAACCGAATTTTATAATTTTTGGCATACTTACACCTGAATATATTCCCAACAAAACAATGTATGTACTGTCCACATCACCTATT
>Ga0126335_1001075_pt1 | contig 14697 bp, 12 predicted proteins | sample OlaspJWI45metaG_FD_108409 | JGI IMG/M metagenome (GOLD analysis project Ga0126335, IMG submission 108409) | Marine gutless worms symbiont microbial communities from Oahu, Hawaii - Olavius sp. 1 OAHU.JWI-45 metaG | ecosystem: Host-associated > Annelida > Digestive system > Unclassified | place... | reverse complement strand
CGCTGGTTTGTTCATTAAAATATTCAGTGAAATCAATAAACGATTGTCAAAATTATCCGAACATTGTCTTCGACTTCTTCATTGACAATCTTGTAAGCCTATCGCACCCGGAGCCTCACGACACTACATAGGCCTACTTGTAAGACTACTGCTAGTTTGCACGTATGCGAATGCAGCTGTGTCAAGCAAGCGACGTGTCTACAGCCGTCATGTCACTATGGAACATTTGACAAGTCGACCGGGTTCTGTCCGTGTGCGACACTCGACGACGCCTGTACACGCAGCCAGACTGCTGCTGTTGCTGCTGGTGACGACGACGGTTCTGGCGACGAGCACATCCACTACTACTACGACTACTATGACTACGACCCGACATACGTCTGAATGACTTCAATCACATCGCCAGCGACGACCGGGCAGCGACGGTAGACTATATTCGCCAGTGTTGTACGCTGTGTGGTGATAGGCTCCTCGCCTCCCCTTACTTAGTGTACTATTTTTATCATGATGTCCAGCGAGGTGGTTGATTTACATATTTGCATATGTATTCGTACCAGTCACTGTTTGTACCTGTGTACGCATAGACTGCGCACCGCGGCTGCGTTGCCATAGCCTGCTGCGTCGCCGCCGACCGAGTTTTCCGGCAGTGTTGACCTGTTTGCTACCCTGTGATGAGAAGTCACGTGACCGCCGCTGTGTTCAAACTGGGGGCGCGATTTCTCGACACTTTTCAAGTCAGACGTTGTCGAATAAAGATCGACAGTGCTGTGAATCATGGAGAGACGCCGAGGTCGGAGTTCATGTAGTGTGTGCTGTGAGTGATACGACTGACGAAGAGGGTTGAGTCGATCTGCTGTGCTGTTCGTCACACTGTGACACTGCCGACAGCTGTCTGATGAACGATACGCTCACCACTTTCAGTTCGAGTTCTGATTGCTACGACGACTGACACCGGCCGTCACCGACCGTCCGCCGCCCGTCCTACGACGCCAGCAATCAGTTCCGTCGGTGTCGTCTACTATACGCAGTTGTTTCAACGCGTCTGCTGCTTAGCGCTTGCTGCTACCCGCTAGCTACATCTGTTTGGTGACATTCTCGGTTTTATACTATGTTAAAAACTCCTTTTTCCATACTGTACCTTAGAGTATTTCCCTAGACGCCGTATTAAGCCATAATTATCGTATTACACCTGTTATTAAAGTGATATTCTGGTTTCAAAGCTGTCTGTTGATAATTTCAAAGATGTCCACACAGGCTAACAGCTGAGTAGATCATAAGGGCAGAGGGTGACCCGTGACATTTGGGGGCTCGCCCGGCACGTACTTGTACAGTATAGCGGTACGGAGCATCTTCCACCAAAATTGTATTAATGATGGTCCCAGATGGTAGAACACTATAGAGCTGTCACTTGGCTCGTCCGCGGGATATGAATCCATTTTCTCAGTTTGCGCGCTCAGATAGTATCGTGTAATTGTTTATAAGGCCGCATCGTGTATACTTGACAGTAGTTGTCACGTGAGTCAGGGTGAGTTATCGTGTTTACCGCTTGCCTTACTAGGATCGATTTGTTGCATAATTGTTACTTTGCATCGTCGTATCATCCTTGTAAGCATAAGTAGGCTAAGTACTCTGACTGTTTGGGCATTTTCTCTGGTCAAACAGGCCAAGACTTTTTGAACCTAGACGTAACAGTGTATAGGCTATACTCGATACACACTGCGACCCAGAAACAACTCGTGTACCTTGCAACACTGTTGCATAGTAGTGGCAATATTATGACTGTGGCAAGTCACTATAGATTAACTCTATGTCACATAGGCCTATAGCTGTTTACTGTTAACACTGTACTGCTATATCGTTACTTATTAAGTATTGCAGTTGCAGTTACATCACCGCGTCGTAAGTATCTGTATCAGTGTACACGTAAGCACAGTTACTTGTCAACCACTATTAACTGTTGCACTACACTACACGGTGGTCATAAAAACACTGCAACTTCTTGTCACTCACCTTGTTAGTTGACTGTCGTTACACTGCAAGTCAGTTACATTACAAGTCTGCATACAACAGTTACACAGTAATAAGTTACTGTTCTCAGACACATTTCACAACACTTAGGCCTATCCGTTGTCTTTGTCACGTCAAGTATTTCGCGTACAACCTGTAACTTTTCCAGTCTTTCTCCACTTGTCGATCATCTGTCACCGTGGCTAGTGCTAAGCCTTCCGCTAGTGACATCGATGCTGCCAGGGCATGCATTCCTAAGTGACACCGCCGAGACTGATGACCGATCACTCACAACGTCTGATGTTCCTGTCATGACAGTTGAGGAACTTCGATTTGAGCTTCAGAAGCGTGGCAAGATCCCAGACGGTACTAATAAGCCTGACTTGCAGGAGGCATTACTTAAAGCTATTGCTGAGCCGCCAACTGTTGCGCAGGACCAGTAGCCTTGGGCGCCGACTGTTCAGTCTGACCTCAGAGATGAAGATCCTCGTCTTCGTGTCAGGATGTCGTCAGAGTTGACTGCTGGTTCTACTGACACACAGCTAGAACTCCGTCGGCTTGAAATGGAGGAACGCCGTCTGATCATGCACCTTGAAGCACGGAAGTTACAATCTGAAGAGCGACGACGACAGCAGGAAGCTGAGGATCGGCGACAACAACTATAGAGCTGAGGAACGTAGAGAACAACGGCAACATGAGTTTGAGATGAGACGACTGGAATTACGGGCACAACCGGTTCAACGAGCTGCTGGTACCAATGTTTCCGTATTGACACTGCTATTAAACTCATCCCAAAGTTCAATGAGCACGACATCCAGACTTTCTTTGGTCTTTTGAGAAGATAGCTCAGTTAAACGCTTTTCCAGTGGACAGGTATGCAGCTATTCTTCAAGCTCATCTAACCGGTAAAGCACTTAAAGTCTTCACCGAGTTGTCCGTAGAGGATTGTCAGGATTACAAAACACTGAAAGCTGCTTTGCTGACTGCGTATGCCGTTGTACCACAGGTTTACCGGAAACGCTTCCAAACTCTGAATAAACATCACTCTGAGACATTTTCCGAGTTCGTTTTCTGTTTGTCAATTCAGTTCCGTCGTTTGTTAGAGAGTGAAGAGGCCTATGACAATGTCGACCATCTTCGTGAGCCGATACAGCTTGAGCAGTTTAACACCAGCCTTGATCCGGAATTACGCAGCTGGCTGTTAGATCAGAAACCAAAGAACATGTCCGAAGCTGCAAGTTGACCAACATATCGCCATTCATACAGCTGGCTGTTAGATCAGAAACCAAAGAACATGTCCGAAGCTGCAAGTTGACCAACATATCGCCATTCATACTGCTGGTCGTTTTAACGACCTCCACCCCAGGGCAACTTTCCACGGAAAGATCAGCCACGTCAGAACAAGCCACAGGCTAACCCTTCGTCTACAGACTTCTGATGTAAAAGTAAAACCTGACTTTAATGCGTATTGCAAAAAGTTTTATCACCATGTCAATTCCCATCGAGTTACAGAGCAACTGAATGGTTAACACTTATTAAGAAATGGCTTCATATAATATCGCAGTGTATCACTTATTGCAGAATTAATAATATAACATAATAATTAGATCATTAAGAGAGGCTGCAACGGTATACTGAACACTCTTGCGTGTCCAGTGTCTGAAATGTAGGCTACATTGATACACAATGAACTTGGCACAACTACTCAGCACAATCACGACTTGCTGTTGCATACCTGCAAGTCCAGAGTGCACCATGTTGAACCATTATGGCACTATAGTCATTCAGATTGTTGCATAATTCTTGGTTATTTCTTTTCATTAATAATTGTGTGCTGCTTTTGATATAAACGTCGAAGGCCAGTCCACTACACCATGTCTCAAAAACATCCCACGTGTTGTCGGCTATCACTTTGTCAAATCTTAACCGATTTTCAAAATTCTTTCACTACCCGGTACTATAGAAAGCCTATAAAGTTTGCTACAAAAATACATTAATATCTTCCACCATACTTTAAGAATGTTTCATAATCTTTTTGAAGTTAAAAGTTCAAATTTGCTGCAAATAAGGAGAAAAATGCAAACAATATGCATTGATTTTTACACGCATCCATTTAATGTAACTCGCTAACTTACTTATTTATTACATAAGTTTGTGGTTCCCATTAAATATTCTTTGAAAAAGCATACCGTTTTATGTAAACAGGCCTAAAAGTTAACAGCGCCCGGCCTGCACACTGGGCATGCGACACTGTGTGACTTTTCGACTAGGCAACACCTCTTCCACCGGACCACTGAGAGCCCCAACCTAATTTGGGTCTACTGCAAGATATGAGGCATTATCCAGCATTGAGTTTGTCGTTTAGTGTTACGAATTGAAGTACTCCTTCCTGAACGCTTAACGTGGCATTAACCACAACATGAATGACAATACAGTTGACAAGTGGCGAGGTTACCTTTGATCATGTGTACGGGCAAAATTGGACTTAATATCATTTAGCCACATGACATGAAATGTCTCATTTATATCACATATGGTACAATTTTTAAGTTGTATCTTTTGAAGTTTATAACAAATTTAGACTTATGACCACCCAAGGTAGTGCAGCAACATACGTAAGGTGTGGCGAAACATATTAACATTTTTGTAGCAAATTTCATATGCTTTCAAGCAGTAAAATTTTTTTTGAAAATCGGTTAAGGTTCGACAGAGTTATAGCCAACAACACATGGAACGTTTTTGAGACACAGTGTATATAATGCTCACTAATGCTACAATTGCCACCGTGAGGAAAGAAGAGTGAGTTTAGTGATGAAGCCACATAAACTACTGACAGTGCAATGTGCATGAGTGTGTCCGACGGCAAGAATGGCCACACAGCATGAAACACATTAACAGCAGACAGCTGAGTAGTAGATAGGTTGGTGCAAGTCAGGGCTTCTGGCCAGTACGTTGCATGTCACAGCCCTGTAGACGGCTGAGCAGGACATCAGCATCACAAGACGTGAGCTGTTGTTGAGCTTTGTCGTGGTCCATGAACAACCAGTGCACATATCGGTCGACATCAGCTGCGTCGACGAGTGGGTCAGTGCGTCTGATTGCCTGTCTCACGTCATCCGAATTCACCGGTCTACCACATGTTCATACCGGTACCCACGCATACATATTCTACTGTGGGGCATAAAAAACACACCAAAATGTGTTTCACTATAACTTTCATAAAACTCGGCCGATTTTGAAGAAGTTTGCCGGATTGCTTCTTTCTCATAAATTTTCCACAAAGCAGTGACAATTATCACCTGACCCGAGTACCATCTTCGCACTATCTGGTGAAACTTGAAAGTCACTAATGCAAGTGTAACGTAGGCTATATGCCTAAATGCAATGAGCAGTTATCACTGAACAAACGTGTGTGAAACTAATGTTAAACAAGAATAATTAATGTTCAATTTAGCAGCTCGACGAAGAACATATCTGAACACCCGAGTTTTGATACAGCGACGGAAACCATGACAGTGGCAGAGTTTTATGAAAGTTATGGTGAAACACATTACGGTGTGTTTTTTTATGCCCACAGTGTACACTGTGTCACAAAAAACTCCCCACTTTGTAATTGGCTGTAACTTTGTCAAACCTTAACGTATTTTCTATTTTTTCATTGCTGGAAAGAGTGTGAAATTTGCTACAAATTACATCCAACATTCCTACCACAACTTATTTATGTTGCTGCTCTACCAGGAGAATTCAAAAGTTTGATTTTCTTAAATATTACCACAGATACAACTTAAAGGTGTGACAAAACAATGAAATATTTCATGGCATATTGCTGAGTGGAGACTAGTTGCTCACATCTCCATAATTTCTCTATATGTGTGATCGAAGATGATCCCGCCACTTGTCTACTGCACTCTCAATGATGCTGTTGTCAGTGCCATGCCAAACGCCTAGCAATTACTGTTTCTGTTCATTAATGCTGTGCACCTTCGACTTACAAACTCGCTATTGGATAACACCCTATATCTTGTAGTAGACCAGATTGAGGCCAGGGCTGTTTGATAGCCACAGATCTGCTTGAATGAAAGAGATGTTGCCTGCTCAAGAAGTCATACATGTCGAGTGACCAGTATGCAGAGTGCTGTTAACATTTACGCCTATTTACATAAAGCAGTCTGTTATTTTAAAGAATATTTAACAGGAATCAGAAACTGAAGTGGAAAATAAGTTAGTAATAAGCAAGTAAGTGAAATCCAATAAAACAGATGCATTTAAAAATCAATGCATTTTGGTTTGGAATATTCTTAAGATTTGCAGCAAATTGGAACTTTTGATTTCCCAAGGTAGTGCAGCAACATACTTAAGGTGTGATGTGGGAAACATTAAATGACTTTGTAGCAAATTTTATACTCTTTACAGCAGTGAAAGCGTTTTGAAAATCAGTTAAGGTCTGACAAAGTTAGAGCCGATTACAATGTAGGAAGTTTTTTTGAGACACAGTCACATAGTGTATAAGCATTCAATGCAGACACTCAGTGCTGACACTCAATACACAAAGACAAAAGTAAGTAAGTACTTTAACTGACATATGAAAAATGCACAACGAAATGTAACATACAGTTAATAGCCTGTTTGTCAGTGGCAGGGTCACATGGCACGCAGACTGCTTGAAGTCTGACGAACTCAATGCCTGTTTCTAGTGACCTCAACACATGAGGGCGGTGGCCAGTTCTCTCCCCGCCGCCTCTCCTTTGAGCAAGTAGAAATCTGATCTATTCATCACAGGTGAGTGGTGGGCTGGGAGCGCCGGAAGTGGAATGTTACACAAACAAAACTCCACCTTGGCCGGCGATTAAACCTGGTAGGCCTAGTTCTGCGCAGCACTGCAGTGTGCTAACCATTACACAACTGTATACAATTCATAACGGGTGGCAGTCAACTCGTCCCCGAGTCAACTCATCAGAATTTAGTTTAGGGTTAGGATTAGGGAAAGGGTTAGAGTAAGGTTTAGGGTTATGGCATAGGGTTAGGTTAGTCTTGCGGACGAGTTGACTATAAACCTTTATAACACTATTATTTGTTCAATATACCGAAGTAAATTCTTACTATTTTTCAACCAATAAGCCCGTATTATAATGTGATAATGCTGCACTTTTGCAGACATAGTTTGTTATATTCAGACACGAAAACAATAATTGTGTGACTTACGACTTTCCGTCCATAGCATAAAAAACGTCAAGAATATATTGGTGACGCTCTTGTTCACTCTGTACACGAAGCTCTTCAATAAACGGCCCAGTCTGACCGTCACTGTCCTACACAGTCCCAACTCAGTGACGTTGCTATTAATCACTACAGTAACAACTACGTCTAATACTACTAATACTACTGATTCTAACGAAACCAAACTGACCCTGGTTACAGTCACTTCTTACAACTGGCTAGAAAATATGCGATGGTTCTATTATATTATTATAACAAAAATGCGGTTTTGATAAGACTTCATGGCAAATGCACGCTCATCAGTGTTGTACGTGGGTTGTGTTTCAACATTATGTTCATGCCAAGCAAATGATACATCACCTCAGTGAAGAGATTTTCATAGAGTAAAACGTTATCAGCTGCAACGTTCAGTTCAGCAGCTGCTGCTTGTACGAGTTTCTCAATGAACTCGCTCAGCTTCAAGGGAAAGAACTGTGTCAGCACTGCCTTGAAATCTGCGGCAGGCAGAGCACCAGAGTGATTACTCTGTTCATCAGTGGTTTTCAGTGCAAGCAGCAGGCGTCCTATCATCTGCAGGTGACCGTGATACAACTCCTCATCCGCCTGCAATATATCCATCACCAGCATCTTTATATGTCTGCTAAAGATCAGTGCAGGGTTTGATAAGATGACAAAGAAGAAGCCAAAGTAATTTGGCGAAGGCTGCACCGAATAACCCCACACAGTGAAGCCGAGTCTCAAGTCGGCTTCACTGTGTGGGTCATTTGGCGCATTCGTGACAGACTGACAGACACCGTGATCATCGATAACAATAGTCTGCATCTCACGCCTTTTGATGCAGCCTAACAATACTTTATAACATTCAAAACAAAATCAGAGACTTAGTAAATTGTGAAGACACCAAATAGGGTGTAGTAAGATGGCGGCAGTGTTTACTAAATGAATGCAACAGGGATTTCCAGGCATGCCTGTCTTTCTTTCTAGGCACTAGGTAACTGAGAATACAAAGAAGACCTCAGATTCAGTATGAATACCTAGAACACTGTCAACACGACTTTCTAATGCAATCCTTTGTTCATTCCTAATAATGTTTTCAGTATCTCTTCTTGCCATAGAAGGCACATGTCTCCATACTTTTAATTCATAGAATCACACTTCGTTCTAGACCATGTTATCCCTCAGGTCATCACACTGTGTTCTCACTTGTTCTTATTCACTTCAGTTTTTCCTCTTCAATGTCCTGAGTCTGCATCTCACTGTTCTACTTCTCCCAGTAGCTCTTTGCATCCTTTCCTTCTCATGTCATCCCTCTGTGTCTATTTTCTCTGCGATTACTGTGTCTACTAACAGACATTTTCATCTGCTGCCACATCGTAAACCTGGTGCTCATAAAGTCACAGAACCTTTCTCCTCTCCTTTAACAGTGAAAGCGCCAGAGAATGAAGACACTGGTGATAAGTGCTGGCAAACTGTTTGTTGCTGATGCGAAATGTGCATATTTCATATGATTGTGCAACGTTAACTAACAATAGCTGAAAGTAAAACACAGAGGAATGCTAAAATGGTGAACGCCAAGAGCCAGCCTAATCTGACCTCATCCATCAGAACGTTCCAAAACAGAGCAATCTGTGGGTTACTGGTGAAGCGTGGTGCAGCATCATAGAAGCTGTATGCCCACTCCACTGCCATCTGCTCCAGACCAAATGTCTGATGAAAGTACTTGTACAGGTAATCAGACATCTTCACACGCCTATCATCAGTCTAATGTGATCACAACACAGCATTCAAACTACTGGAAAGACTGCTTCCAAATCACAAGCTGCAAATATAAAACATTACAACTGCTAACAAAAAAATGAGCCAATTGTAGAAAGTCACATGCACGAAAATAAAGAAAACTTCAGATATAAACTTGACAATATGTAAATCATGGATATTTTGATAGCCATTCTGCAAAGCCCGGAGATTTAAAGAATGTTCTCATTATATTTAGTAATGTGGTGCATGTTAACAATGAGAAAGTCAAATATGTGTTTAGGAAAGAATTATCAGCTGGCCCACACAAAGTGGGATCCAGCTATAATAATTGTGCTCATTGTCTGTCTGTCCATCTGTGACATGCGAATATCTCTGAAACTAAGCAAGATAGAAGATGTATGGCTATTAGAAAACTCAAACAGGAATCCGATTCAAAATCTGCCATCAGACTCAGCATCAGAAGTATGGCTCTGCCATTTTGGGTGTTTCCGGGTTGCATTCTCTGACAAACTGTAGCGTAAAGAACTGCATATATATGCCCATCATTTATTTGTTAGCTACAGATCATAAACAATCGCTCAACTATCAACACTTACACTGTGTCTTGGAAAAATTAAACCACAGGCAATATTGGACAGCAATCTCAACGCATCCTAACAAAATTATGCGCACTGGATTCTGAATATATCTCTGAAAGAACCACAAGATTTCATTAGAAAATATTTAATAACAGTGGTGATATTAATCTTTAAATATCGATGACAACATATCCCAGTTATGTTACGTTAACTAATGTAGTCACTGGTCCAGAAGTGATATTTGCTGACAGGACAACACCCTTGCCCATAAGGCACATGAGACCATGCAACTGTTAACCCATGAAACACCAGACTTCATAGTTCCAACATTCTGGCCAGTCAACAGTCCTGACCTCAACCCAATAACCTACCAGATCAGCAGGAGTGTGTGTCCACTGTCCTGTTCTGCAGCTGGATGCATGATGTCGCCCAGCTGAAGTCGCACCTGATCGAAGAGTGGTAACATTTCAATCCGGTGATCAATTGATTACCAACGAAGCAGTCAGGCAGTGGCCTTCACATCTTCAAGCTTGCACTCGAGCACATGGAGGATATTTTGAACACAGACTTTTGCACTTTCACAATCACATGTCTGGACATGGACAATAGTGGACATTTCATATTTTTGGGTGACCTCATCAAACTTCCTACAACTTTTGCAGATTTTACTAAAAGTTGGTGATTTGTTTGCAATTAAATGGTACACTGTTGACCCAGAATTTGGTTAAAATCCGACATTGTCTGCCGGAGTTATCGAAATTTATACAGTAACTTACTTTTTCCCAGACACACTGTATAACCACTAGTACACTTTGATTATAAAGATATAAAATACAGATTCACTACACAGTGAAGTACAGTTATGAAGCTCACAATAACATCACTGAACACAAACCTGTGCATCATATCGTCCTTTCTGATTCCAAATGTCATGAATAAGCAGTGCACAATCACGTTTGTTCAAGCATCGGTTCTTTACTTTGCCACTATATTGCAGATACTTTGGCACATCACTACTAAAACCCTGTCCACCATAACACGTGCTTTCAAGAACCACTGATTACAGAACCAATAAAATACACTGTATCTGTCAATTTTTTTACAAATGCATGCTCAAGTAAGGAGTGAATGCGACATTTTGTTGCAATTTATTTGAGTGAGCAAAACAATACTCTCCTACAACAACACAATACAAAGTACAGCAATAAGTTTAAACCAAACAGATGTGAACATAATTCAACTTTAGTTTCACTCAAGACAGTATTTGTGCTAACTGCAATTAAGTATTTTAATAAAATTTAACGTAATTACTCTGCAGATTGAGTTTATCAGAATAGTCAGGCAGACGAACAGACATGTGGACTTACGAGCCCCTCGAAGTAGTCAGCCAGACCACTAGTCTTGTCAGAACGACTGGTTACTATCTCTGCCAGTAGCACATCTACTATCTCGTCACTTGTTTTGCCTTCAGTTACATCTGTCCACGACTCTGCACCTCCCGCTATGATCCCAGCACAGCGCTCCCACCGAGGCCTGTATGAATAACAATCACAGCAGTGCTCGTACATACTACAGGAAATGCAAACTTATGTTACTGACAATGTCAATCCTGATCAGTGTTCTTGCCATGCTAAATATCACGGAACAAAGAGCCATCAAAGATCTCACAACAGAAGCACTCAAACACTCAATCTTTAGCTGATTCTATGCACAGAATGCAGCAGTAAAAATGTAAATAAGGACAACTAAATGCCGGTCCTGGGAAGCTTTGTGTTCGCTTGGTCCGAGCTAATAATAGCTCAGGGGGTGTGGCTTATTACAGACAGACAGACAGAGCAGGACAGAAGGACACCCCGTGTGGGTTCCGGGGCTTAGAGTAGACCCACTCCATCTCCTGGCTGGATGTCGTAAGAGGCGACTAAACCAGGCACCCCTCAACCTCCGTGGCCTCATCTGATTACTATGATGGACTGGAGTGAAGAGAGAACATTCGGAAGAGGGGCCCCTTGTGGGAAACCTTCCGCAAGAACTCAGCTCTTTGCAGCTGACAGGCGAACCAGTCGTGGTTCAAAGAAAGAAGAAACCCTCAGGTGCCCGACGGAAGAGCCAGAGGAAACAAGAAAAAGCGAATGCTGCCCCACAGGCCGACGTAGGACCGGGGGCTTGAGACGCCCACAGTGGCGAATCGTGCACTGGGACTGATGGTGATACTGGGGGTAGCAGTTGCACAAAAAGACCGCTGTCAACTGGTGGGACACCTCAGGATGCCCAGAGCCAGGTGAAGCGTACTAAGCAGAAACAGACAGAAACACCATATAACATGGGGTTTTAACATCCTCACGGAGGTTTTCATAGTACCCTGGTAAGAAATACCAGGGGCTTTACTGGGGGATGGACTATGGGCCCATCTGTGGCCTGGTTCTACGAAGGACAACTTCACCTCCACCGAAACGAAACGAGGACAGAAGGACGGACAGACATCACAATCGGGTTACATACTGCATCTTTCGCCTCTACAGGCAGCGGATGCAAAGAACATCTAGCAACAATGAAAGATCACTACAAGCAAGAGGTAAGTATGTTATTGCTGCTGACAGGAACGAAGAGTCACATATGATACACGCACCTGGGAGTAGCAGTACGTCGGAGCATTTCACTTGCTGTGATACAGTCATCTCTGTCCTGCACAACTTGCTGATGAACTTCCAGAAGTGCACTGACAATATATTCACAGATACACTCACAGTAACTACTTGATACTAAAATTTCGACACATTTTTTACTTACACATGTAATCAATAGCTTAGTGCTAGTGAAAACTGGCACAGGGCAGGGATGCATGCTATCACCCTTTTTGTTTCTACTGGTTAGTGACTGGGTCACAAGACAAAGTATGTATGTCAAAGGAACAAGAATTCATTGGATTTCCAGAAAAACTTTAGAGGACTTGGAGTATGCAGATGACCTGGCACTGTTGTATCACTCTTTTGACCACATTCAAGAGAAAACTCGATGTTTGGAAGAAGTGACAGCCACAATTGGCTTAAAAATTAATAAGGACAAGACCAAACTTATGACAGTGAAGACAGACACAGACAGTTATGATGACAAAAGGACCAATTGAGGGAGTAAAAGAGTTCATGTACCTGGAAAATGTAGTAAGTACCACTGGAGACATTGAGCAAGATGTAGAAGCAAGATTGGGAAAAGAAAGGTTAGCTTACAGAGCCATGGATAAACTGTGTACTTCCCAGATATTAAAAAAACGAAAGTGAAGATATTCAACTCCAATGCGAAAGCAGTCATACTCTGTGCATCTGAGTCCTGGACAGTTACACAGAGACATGATTCAAGTGTTCATCAATAAATGCCTGAGGAGAATTTGGAATATACATTGGCCAGACAGAATAACCAACAAGGCACTGTGGAAGAAATCGAGTGAGCAGCCAGTCTTAGAACAACTTCGAAGAAAAAAATGGAACTGGATCGGACACACACTGAGACGAAGTGATGACAGCATTGCCAAACAAGTGCTACTGTAAGTAAATGAAGCAGATATCTTATGTAGTGCTGAAAGCATCATAAGCCGCCTCAAGAGCACTTTACATCAAAGGTCATTTTGCACAAGTGAACTAGTGAACTAGTAGAATTTCAAATGTTTCTTTAAGTTAACAAAAACGACAGTTTGTGTAATGAGTCAGTCAAGCATTCCATGCACGTGGGGAAACTGGAGAAGTTCAGACAGATACTGTGGTGCTGACCTGCTGAGACACTGGTACGTCAGTGGATGCCACAAGGCCACAGAAAAGGGGATGACCTAGAAACACTTGGAAAAGACATCTGGAGAGGGAGATGTGGACAACGGGCTTCAGGTTTAGCTGAAAGAAAATGGACACGGCAGCAAAAGACAGAGAGGGGTGTAGACGAGTGATATGTGGCCTATGCTCCACTGGGAGTGACAACGCATGCATAAAGTGAGTGAGTTAATGCTAGTAGCAAAGCCACTTTGGCTGTCTTAATACCTACTGCAGTGCTGAAGATTCTTTTATTCAGTAGACTCATTCACTCAAAGTATGAAGTCACTGTAGAATATCAGACCTTTACCCCAGTTCTGGTCTACTTTAGTTTCAGAATTGTAGATACAATAAGTAATTATAAAGAAATTAATTTCTTGACATTTAGTAGTTTCCAGTGCAAACAAACCATCCGGAATGATGTCATAAAAACTGGGCCTCTGCATAAGTTATATTCAAGCATCAGCATCATCTAGTAAAAGCATACAATGCCTAACTAGCATACAGAAACTAGATGCCAGACATCGGAAAGGTTTGCGTCTGCTTGGCCTGAGCTATTAATAGCTTGTGACATCAGAGGGCGTGGCTTATTACAGACAGACAGACAGACAGAAGGACAGACATCACAACCGGGTTACATATTGCGTCTTTTGCTTTTACAGGTGCAGATGCAAAAAATATTATATTAAAAATTAAAGACAGGCAATATTAAACTTACAATACTGTTCATGTACCGTATATATGCTAGTACACCATGGGCCATAAAAATGTGGCATTTTTATTTTGGCTCTAACTGTGACAAATGCTAACCGATCTTGAAAAGTTTTACACCGCTTGAAAGTGCTTAAAATTTACAACAAAAACCATGTAATAATTCCCACTCCACCTAAATGCGTTGCTGCACTACCATGGAAAATTTAGAAGTCCTGATTTTCCGTTAATAATCCAAGTCATTGATTTTTGGATGCAGACTTTTAAATGCATCTAGCTTACTTAATTATTACTCGCTTACTTATTAATTTAGTTTTTTTGCTTCTGTTAAATATCTTTGAAATAGCATATGACTTTCTGTAATTAGACCTAAATGTTGGTAGTCTTTGCGTATCCCAAGCACAGACCACTGTATGACTTCTTGACCATAGTGTGGTATGGTATGTCAAGAAAACAGCTCCCGTGGGATTTTCGTGCTAAAATTGATTTTTTTGCATTTTTGGCTTTAGTAGGGACCAAGCTGTTGGAAAATGATGGGGTTCAAATTTTCAGACCCCCCACTCCCTATTTTGGGGGTCATATCACTTTCGGGACCCCCAGGATTTTAAGTAACAGTATGTCGGTCATTTATT
>Ga0126335_1001074_pt1 | contig 14702 bp, 8 predicted proteins | sample OlaspJWI45metaG_FD_108409 | JGI IMG/M metagenome (GOLD analysis project Ga0126335, IMG submission 108409) | Marine gutless worms symbiont microbial communities from Oahu, Hawaii - Olavius sp. 1 OAHU.JWI-45 metaG | ecosystem: Host-associated > Annelida > Digestive system > Unclassified | place... | reverse complement strand
GTTATATGCAATGCTAGAACAAAGTTTAACCTGTGTGCTGCTAATGTCATGAATAGGGTTATTCAGGCAGTCATTGTATTAATTTCTGTGTAGTTTGTTTTCTTTGTTTCTGTCTGTCTGTCTCTCTCTCGTAGTTATGTAGTTATGGACCTTGTTGTCTGAAATAAATATACTGATTGATTGATTGATTGATTGAAAAGTCATACATTTACTCAAATGACCAGTGCAGAGCTTAGCAGCACATAAAAAATTAAACTGTGTCTGAGTGGAGCACAAACCTGTGAGCTACGCTTTTTTGTCACCACGACCTTGAGATTACCCGCATGACCTCGAAACTCAAAGGCAACTTAAATATTCTAAAAATGTACCTTCTCACGGAAAATGAAGTTACTATCTTGAGGAATTCAAAACACAGAGCTTGAATTGAAAAAATAAGAAAATATACCTAAAGGTGAAGGTCAAATGTCACCAACTTTCAACCACTTGTAGCGTTATCACAAACATATTCCGATCAAGTCCCAGCAATTTCCGACCAGAAGTTTTTGAGTTGGAAGCTTCCACTTTTTCGCTGCTGTGACCTTGACCTTGGTCCCATGACCTTGAAACTCAAATGTGACCTAGATATTCTAAGTTGTATCTTCAAACCGAAAATGAATTTGCTATGTCAAGCCAAAATAAACTAAGTCCAAGGGGAGCACAAACGTAGATATTCTAAAGATAACAATAACAATAATAATAACTCAGGTCAATGTTTATAGTGCTGTCATCATGACTTAAAGTCATTGCGAGAGTTCACTCGGTTCATCTGATGAATTTGGTTTGGCACCAGATGGCACCAACCCTCAGACCAAGCCAGTTGACTTGGGCCGCGAGTCCGCCTGTATACGGCTGCCATTCGCCACACCCACCATCGCCATTTATTATTACTCAGCCAGAAGGTTGATACTCATTTTACCGTCCCATGGAGGGGAGAAGACTGAGTCGACCTAGTTGGCTGGTTACATGCCTAGATGGTTTAACCACCTAAAAATGGTCACCCATCCAAGTACTAACCGGGCCCAACGTTGATTAACTTCGTTGATCAGACCAACGATGTTAACCATTACGCCAAACCGCCAACCAAAGATGTACCTCCACACTGAAAATTAGTTACTATCTAAAGAAATTCAAAACTTAAAACTTGAACTGAAAAAATACAAAAATATATCTCACTTTTTACATGTAACTTTTTTGCTGCTGTGACCTTGACCTTGTTTGACCTTGAACCCATGACCTTGAAACTCGAATGTGACCTAGACATTCTGAAGATGTATCATCATACCAAAAATAAAGCTGCTACATAAATCCATTCAAAAGTTATAGCCTAAATTGGAAAAATACAAAAATAGCTCAAAGTCAAGGTCAAACATCACCAACTTCCAATCACTTTTGGCATTCATCACAAAATATATTCCTACCAAGTTCTATCAATTTCTGATCAGTAGTTTTCAAGATATTGCATGGACATACACACAGAAGAACACACACACACAGACACTGCCAAAAACAATACATGCTACCAGCATAGCTAGCATGCAGGTAATCAAACAAGTACCAAAGTCTTTGTTGAAGGCCGTGTCAAATCCATGAGGGAAATCGGGACTCGTCTTATGTTCCTTTGGTCCCCAAGAGTTTCCACCTCAGGACCTTGATCTCTTCAGCCATGTTTACGCAGCATGACGCTGCATGACAGACAGAGTCCCACGTTACGGACACATTGATCGCTAAAGTCCACATCTCATGCATTTCAAGTGGCGTAAAAACTTGAACCAAAACGTTATATATATTCTATTGCACTAATAAGACAAAACTTACAATGCCATTAGACATGAGATGATGCCATTGAAGCTTGCGGCCATTGTGTTTCTGTCGGTAGAACTCTTCCACCTGAGGTATGTAGTCTTCAAGTTCCATCGGCAAAGTGACACTTACACGATCACTAGACCGTGCCCATGCACCGGCATTCAGTATCTTTATGTTTATTGAATCTGCACATTGCATACATGCAAAGAGTTTTTTTTAGATAAATAAAATGATAACTGATACTTTTATGCACTCCCTGCCTGAAGGCTTGGAAACGTCCACTTGTAAACTGAGCGCGAGAGATGGCCTTAACTACTGAATAATACCGGGCGCTGAAGGCCCGGCTGGCTGCTGCCATAGTAAAATCGTGCGTGTGCGCATACTAGGGTAAGCGTGATCCGCTGCTGACTAGTGTGTAGTTTATCAGCGTGATGGAAGTAGTCACGAAAAAGCGTAACGAAATTTTTCTTTTTGCGAAGGCCTCTGAAGCTAAAATTTGGACACGCCTTCATCGTCGGTATTTGACGTCTTTTGCTCGTCTCCATTTTGAAAATTAGCCAGGATTGACAAAGTTAGATGCTGCCGAAGATCGGCAAAACAGCCAATTGTGTGTATCTAAAATGCGGCAACAGTGATAGTTAAAAATGGCGGCGGGGGGATGTTGGAACAGCTGCTTCCAATGAGCTCCGCTCTCCGGGCGAGCGCCCGGAGTTTAGGTTTCCTAATGGGTTATAACTGTTCCGAGTCTGTGGCATAACCAGTCATTAAATGATGCACAACATTAAGTGGAAAGATAAACCAAATGAAGAAAACTGCAAGTCTTCGGGTTTACTCAGTTTATGTGACGGTGAGGCATGGACTCACATACACTACTATTCTTAAAACTCTTTTCATGTGGATAACAAAACAAAAACAAACAAAAAAAAATGCTGAACTAAACATGTCTGGACCGAATATGAATAATTACAATGAGACAACAACATGATATTGGTGTATCACACTAACAGTTCAGCACAAAGCATGACACAAATGTAGACAAATGAGCAACACAGGCATCTAACTGACCGGCGAGACCTTCATTGTTGTTACGATGTGCTTCCTTGAACTCCTGATTCAAGTCTTCACTCACTTTGATGTCTTGAAACATGCGAGCCAGCTTGTTGACATAGTCAGCTGGCATTCCCACATCCTGTTTACCACAATGTCTTACAAATAACAGTGACAACAGTAATGTAATAATGGCCACATCGAAGTGGTGCCATCTGCTGAATGTGTGACAGGCAGACAAACAGACTGACATAAGCACATGCCCATGCTACGGGATCATTGATCGCAACAGTCCGTATCTCATGCATTCGATACGACATAATAATGTGAAAGAAGCAAAAACAATTACAAATGGCTCTATTTCCATTTACAAAAAGGTGTAACCTTGTATCACACTACAGAATAACTACACATTATCACAACACAATATCCAACAAAGCAATAAATTCTGCTGCTTACACGAAGCCATTCGACCATGTTTTCTTCTTTCTCATTGTCAGCGGAGGAGTCGAGTATCAGTCGGCGAGTGAGGTGAGCCTTGTGGTAGCGCATAAAGACATCTTTGTTTTGAACATACTTCAGCACGAGCAGCTGAACAACAGACCAGTCCACACACATAGACATCCTGCGAGCTACATCACTCTGTTAGTTGTTTTACATCTTTACTGTTAAAGCACGATCTAAAAGGCACGATCGTGATTGTTCAAACACGCATCAAGTGATGTGAGAAAATCGTGACAAACGAATGAGAAAGATCATGCATGTGTGATTGTCATGTGATCATCACCGATACCGGGCAACAGTCTCGTGAGCTTTGCCTGATGGGGCAAAGGTCATGAGACTGTTGCCCCTCATCCCCATCACCTTTGCCCCATCAGGCAAAACTCGTGAGACTGTTGTTATAGCATGATCTAAAATGCACGATCGTGATTTGTTCAAACATGCATCACGTGACGCGAGAAAATCCTAATCGAGGACTGGCTAATCCAGCTCATCAGACAATAGTCTCACAAGCTTTGCCTGATGGGGCAAAGGTGATGGGGATGAGGGGCAACAGTCTCATGACCTTTGCCCCATCAGGCAAAGCTCATGAGACTGTTGCCTGGTATCGGTGATGATCACATGACAATCACACACGCATGATCATTTTTCAAAATAAAATAATTAAATCAAGTTTTCTCAGAGATATATGCCAAATATAATACTCATATTTTTGCTTCATTTATTTTCAGATAGTTGCGTCTTAAATATAAAAAATCACGAAAGCCAAAACAGTAAAAATGTTACTTCCATGCGATGTTTGTCCAATTTTGTTAATTTCACATCCACATTCTTTGACTGTTTCGGTTTGTGTGTGTCGTCTAGTTCTAAAAAATGATATGCCTTTTTTTGTTTTTGTACTTTTTAAGCAATTTTAAACAGTGAGAATACTATTGAATACAAATTTCTGTCTTTTTTTATCCGTATGATTCGTTTCAAATTTCGACATACTGCACTCCTAACTCTTGACCAGTGTAAAATATGGATATGAATGTTCTAATGGTTGAAATGCATATGTTGATATCAATACCCTAACGCTAATGTAATTTTAACCCAGCCTACCTAGGCCTAACTAACCATATCTCTAACCTCAACCTTAATACTATACGGCCACATCACTATCCCTATCCCTAACCTAAGATCACCACCGCTTTTCCATTTACTTAAGGGTTGCCGATAGGGGTCACCTGCGAAATATGAATGTGCAGATTTGCAAATTGCAAATGTTCTAACTGATCGAGTGCCTGTGCAGTGCACCAAACAAATTATGTTTTGTGCTTTTATTTTTCTTTATATTTGAAACTATATCTTTGACCGTGAATATACTGTAGTCGTTCAGCAGAATTGCATTTCAATACTTTACTGCATCAGATACTTGACTGATTGTTGATTAAAGTGATTCAGTACATAGAATGCCTTTTACAGGCTCCAGCTAACTGACTGCATTTCAGATCATGACAAAACAAATTCTGCCTGATACCTTAACCATCAGGCAAATTTGGTGGGCCTCAATTCAAGACTATGAGTCAACAAATCTGCATGACGCCTGTGGCGTTAGGCATAATTTGTATAATGTTTTATGCTGTTAGTCAATTGTAGGCACATTAGTCAATTGTACTCCTTACTGCACTGTTTTGTGTATTTTGCTGTTTCCTTACATTTATTGTCTATTTTTGGTATTCGGTCTTCAGACCATGAATCTGAAATAAACTTAACTTGTCTTGTAGGCACATCAGTCAATACTGGTTATAGGTATTAACAGCAAACACATCAAACTGGCACAGTACACACCAAATAGTTCATCTATGCATGTCATGGACATTGTCTATTGCACATTCTTAGAAGTATGTGTAAACTGAAGCATTCTGTGACAGAGTGGTACAATAGTAGCATTTAATTCATAGGCCACCTTTGCACTGGTACAAAAACAATCAAATTCAATAGCGGCCAAGTTACAATGTAAAAAACAGTTATAAAAGACTACTAACACACACCAAAACAAACCTAATAACAACTAATGCTACAAATTTGAATGACAAAATGATTTACAATACTATACTTTGTTACAACAAAGTTTAGAACAACATCACATTATCTAACTGATGCATACTTAGCAATGCTAGCAGTGGAAAATTCATGGAAGTAAACCACAAACACTAATACTTCAAACTAATACACTAATACTAATACTAATACTGCAAACTCAAACAAAATCCTAAATGTCTTTAAACAATCTATACACTGTATATTTGCATAAAGTTGCTATCAAGTGACCAATAATGAGCAGTGAGTACCCACCACTTCTCGTAACTTGCGTTCAACCTCTTCAGACGTCAACTTTTTACTTAGCGCAGTTTTCCGAAGCAACATATCACAGTAGTTAGCCAGGAGCTCAGGACATTTTGATTCTGGTAACGTCTTGATGCCCATTCTACAATTCAATATGGTTATTAGTGTACGACCAGTACTAGAACACCAGTAAATAAGACAGCTATCAACAACTTTGATCTAAAATAGCATCGTGATGTGCAAAGTACAATGAAAACAAAAGCACAACTTGATAGAGAACAGATACTCACCCTTTATTTTTGGCTGGTAGTTCAAGTTTGAATATAGACGTATCGTTTACAATATTTTTGTATGCCTACAAAAAACAGTACACAAATTAATTAAAGCACAACAATCATGCAACATAATCTATTTACACATAGTATTTAAATAAAGAATCAAGTCAAGAGGCATTACACTCACAGTGTTTGCAGCTGCAAAAACTAACAACAACAACAACAACCGTTTAACGGCCTTTGTTCCGGGCCAACCTGCACATAATTTGTAGCTAGAAAAAATAAAGCGTTAAAATTAAACACCAAATAATGTGTAAATAAACTCAAAGGTTAATGTGTCAAATGAAACTGTCTGTGATCAAAAATCAGTACATGATATATGTGTTCAAGCCAGAGATTTTAAGCCTCAGGTATCAGCCAGCAGACCACCTGGCCACAGGTCAGGGACCACCAGTTTGAGAACCACTGCTATAAATAACCGCACAAAATAGTAACTAATATACCAAAATGCAAAAATAAAAGACAAATACATACCATGTCTCTAGAAGTTAGAAATCTGGGATCATCGATGAATGCCTGGCTGACTAGTAAACTAAATCGATTAAAAAGCTCGAGCAACTTTTCCACATACTGTTCTGAGTCCTGCAATACACAGCATCACTCGCAATTATCAATGTCAAAGCAAATTCAGTAAATGTGCCACATAAATCACAGACAGATGCAGTCAACTGTCAACAGATTCTACTTCTATCAAATGTCAAAGACAACCACTGAATTTCACTAACGATGTACTGAATAACCACTTGCCCTATGATGGCACATAGGTAAAGGTAAAGATGACCCAAAAGGCTGAGCACCTGTTGGGATGGAAATAACATCCCATTTCTAGCGGCCTCAGCATAGGAGGATGGTCATTGGATAACTAAGTACAAATCCAGTCTACTCATAACAGGTGAGTGGGCTGGAAGCAAAATTTTACAAAACAAATCCTGCCCTGACACAGCACTAAACCCGGTGCTTCTGTGTGGCAGGGCAGCGTACTAACCAATAACCATTACACTACTACTGCAACCACAAACAACCATAAAATGCTGGACTGTAATTTCAAACTAACGTTAGGGATACATTGTAAACACTGCAAAGTAGTAACATACGGTAGTGATGATATTTGCTGAAGCTATCATGTCGGCAAGTCCCTGGTGCTTTATGTGCTCTTCCAGGTATCGCAACATATCGTCAATTCCTCGCTCAACTCGATCCATCAAACTGAACATAAGCCGCAGCTCTACAGCCACATGGCACAACAAAACAACTGCATGAGCCTAGAACTTTACTGCTATGCAAACTATTCTGAATCAAATGGTTAATGCTATGATGTTAGAACAGAACGTTGCCGATTTAAAGAACTGGTTGGTGGCATGGCGTACTGGTTAGCACGTTGGTCTCAATCAATGAAGATTATCAACACTAAGACCAGTTAGTACTGAGGTTGGTGACCACCTTTAGGCAGGTAAACCATCTAGCTATCTTTAGACAACTAGGTCGACTCAGCCTCCCATACCTCCAAGATCAGCAAATGAGGACCAGCTTTGGCTGGGAATGCAAAGGCATCGTTTGTTCCGTTCGTGGATAAATGCACGGGTGGGTGTGCAGGCAAAACTGTGTAATCCTTAGCCATAGCTCTGCACATCTAATGTTCATTTCCCCACTAAGAGGCATATAATAAGTGTCCACACCTTTACAGCAACTCAAACAAACATGACACGATAGTGAAATAACATATGGTCTCACTTTCAGTTTCATTGTTCTTTATCATCTGTGGACATTCGGCAATGATGGTGTCTTTGAAAGCTGTTACCAACACGTCAACACAATGGGACACCAGCTAGCACACAACACATGACAAACAGTCGATGTTCAAAAAGTTCATCAAATCATCTAGAAACATCAAGTATTTAAATACACACGCATGACTGAAAAATGTATCACTACGAAAACAGTAGTAACCGGCAATACAGATACCAAATCTAAAATCATTCTATAGCAATTTTCTCACAAACAACCTTATACGTTTACATCAAATTTTCAGTTGTCACTCAGAACATTCTTTGTAAAATGTATAAATTCTACTATTTTCACACAAGTTTACAAAAGTTAGAGCGCAACATGGAGTCAATGCTAAGGTTAAATGAAAACAGTGTCAGCACCGGAGTGTAGCAATGTGGAGGCATATGTCAGTATATGCATATGCAGCCCAGAAATCAGTACCTCAAAATGTTATAAACTATTCTTTTAATTCTTCCTTACATGCAGATCAACATTAAAGAGACTAAATTTAAATTAATTAAAACAAATTAGTAGAAAACATGTAACGATGCTAGTATGATTTAAGAGTACATTTGTAGCAAACATACATTTAATGTATTCTTGCAATATGCATTAATGACAAAATTTACATACTATATTCAAGTCCTTACTATTTCTACACAGAGGACAAGTTAGCTGAATATCACAATATTCGTAACTGCAGTATTGTGGAATATCTTTGGCTATACGTGGTACAATACCACCAGGTACGTATGCAAGTCACAACCCTTGTCACACTTATAATCCTCATTTTGACATTAAAATGGAACAAACCACTTCGACAGATTTGCTATCTCGTCTGGTTTCCAAGTATCGTGAGGCACGTTGTTCTTCTTCTTTCAGTTTCTGGTCGGCATATCGCATGTAGTTCTGCACGCCGTTTGCATCGAGATACTGTGGCGCTTTGGCTCGATAGAAAGACTGTGTGGCATCAAGGTAAGCTTTCTCAAAGTTATCTCGATAGATCTTTAACTTGTCTTCACAGTCACTACTCAAGTTAACTGCAAAATTCAGAACAATGAGCAAAATAAACCACTTTTTACACACAAGTACCTCGTGCCAGTCAGAATAATGTCAAACTCATCAACCAGACTGTATATATCAAAAATATTCATTTTCTAAAATAACTCAAAAATGCAACAAAAAAACATTAGTAATACATTTCACTGTCAGAAGTCACCAATGAATATCGACAAATATTTAGGAAATGCAGGTCACTGGAACAAACAGCCAGTCTAACAACATGCTATACTGTTTCGTAACTGTATCAGACAGAAAATCAGCTGTCAAGCTCACAATGGCTATTCTGTCTGCACTTCACACATTATCTTCAGCATTATGACTTATTCCATGTCCAAGTTTACATTTCAAAATGCAGTAGTAGTAACTGGCATTACCTCTAACTATATGTACCACTTAAAAACTGACAAATATAAAAAATTATTTAGACTCAGTAATACAGACACAAGACCATAACATACCATAAGATTCTCGAACACCAATGACCAGCTGTGAGTCAAAGGCCTCACCATTGCGCTCAGCATGGACCAGCTTCATGGCACTGTCCTGCAGTCTGTATTTGATGTTGTGGAAGATGCATTCATTCCAACTGTCAAGCATTAACTGAAACAGAAAACAACATCTTCCAATTAGCAGTTAGCACTTCATGTGATCTGTCGCTACCATCTAGCACAGACGTCCAGCTGCATAAATCTATCAGTGATTTCTCAATGCAATGTAACAGCATCAGGCTGATAGCATAACCTCTTCAGCAAAAGACTGTGAGCAACACACACGAATAAAGACATAACAACAATGTATAACGACAGTCAAGTGCTGAGATTCGGCTCAGCAGTGCTACGGTAAATCACATGATAAGAAGATGACAATAACGACAAAAGAGACATTCTATGCCATTCCATATCATCACATGCATCTCCAATTCACAGAATACAAACACGACTAAAAACATGAATACGTTTTCAGTTAAGGCTGACCACCCACATGTGTGTATTGAGTTACTCTCCAATGGATCCATTTCTTGTTAGTTGTTTTTTGTTCATTTGTTTACTTATTTGTTAGCAACATCACACAAAGCTACTCATCAAATCTTTATGAAGTTTTACTACAGATGTACCCTTGGACAAGGAAGAACATAACAAATTTTGTAAGTCATCCCGACCTCAACCGAATTTAGCAATTTTTGAAGGATTGTCAGACATTGCAACATTTGTGCCACATTGTTATTGTTTGCTGGGAAGCAGCACCATAACACCGACATTGGCGTAACAATTAAAAATTAAACAAGAAATTTTACAGCACAACCTTTCTAACAATGCTTTCTTCGCCCAAATTTTTCTTCTGCAGGGTTGAGTGAGCTTTACCAGCTAACGTAACTTCTAGCTGGTTAAACGGCTTTGGCAAGTAGTCACACTGTGTGAAGAACTTGCTCCATTCTGCAATGTAGGCCTTCAGAAGAGCAGAGTCTTCTTCACGAGATAAAACCCTCTACAATTAATAACATGACAACTCATCAGGATTAAAACAATCCAAAAAAACAAGGCTAGGTTATCTATATTTTTTCTCCACTCTAGCTACACAATATAAAACAGTGATTGTGGGTTAAAACATGCCGTGATATGTGCTGAAAATTATACTCATAACAGGGATGTGACAATGTTCAAATAGAAATACCAACGTTGTCATAAGCTAAGCATATTCTTCAACAGCATTAATTACTGAGCGCAATGTTATACAAGAAATGCAAGCATACTGCTTGTGCATCTCTGATGAAGTCAACTATATCTTGCTGCAAAGCTGCCTGAACTTTTGGAGCACCTTTTTCATCCCACAGACACACTGAGTGAACAGACCTGTGAAAACAAACAATTTGTAAACAGAGTTTTTCACCAGATACATAACTCACACATGCCTGTATAGCACTTCACACCACTTTGCAAACAAAGTTTTAAGGCAAAGTAAATTGTAAACTGAAAAAACCAATCTCATCCATAAAATGTGAAATAACAAATACATGAAAACAAAAAATTGTACGGGTAATGCATAAACATAACTCCATCACTGCAACAAATTCATATCGAATTTTTGCATCTCAGTAGTCAGCATGTGAAACATGGCAACAGATACTGAACTAAAGTGCAATGACTTCAAACACTCTACAGTGGGGCACTTTCACGTGCCAAAATGTGAAATGACACAGTACCAATCATGTAATGTTTGCACGCTTTTCGTCACTTGCAGAACGTAATAATCCGTTCTCTTGCATTGCACTATGGTGCAGTGACAAGCGTAAGAAAGAAAACACACACATTTATTGCTGTTTACACCGAGCAAGTTTGACCTTGTACCAAGTCACGACATAACAGTGCCGAAACATGGCGTGATTTGGTGCCAGATGAAAGATACCCACTAAAACTACACCAAATTTTTGGAACAACAAATTCAATACTATTATCACTTTTTAATCAATAATGCGAAAACAACATAGCTCTGTCTCATACCAAAACAAATCTTGCCATTCATTACGTGACACTGGTTCCTGGTGGAGTAGCTTCAAAACAGTCGGGCGCATTGAAGGCCATTTGTCTTCAAATTGTAACTGACCCTGCTGCTGAAATAAAATTACATCTACATGCATTAAATACCTGCACCATTAACGTTATGTCAAACTATGACAGCCAACCGGCATCAGTTGCGTGAAGAGATGTGGACTCTGTCATGCAGAGCAACCATCAGTTTCTCAGCAGCAATTTGAGGACATTGACAAAAAACTGTTTAAGCACCTGCTCGGCAATCAGATGCATACTTAGTACAAACTGTTGCCAGATCATTGGCAACAACTAACCTAGATGCCATATCTCACTCTGAATGTTAGATCACATTGCTAAACCAACTGTAATTTCATTGTCAGTCAACTCTTCAAAGACCGTTAGCGGTGCAGTGCAATATCAGACGTTCCCATATAGTAATCGGTAAAATAGTGTTGTGGCTATTTTGCCAGTGACTGGCACAATATGCTCAGCCTAACATAAACACTTATGCTGTTAACACGTACAAGAAACTCGTATGAAAAACTTGTGTGAGTTAACTCGTGCAAGAAACTTACGTATTTGTTATACCAACTTGCATCAACTTGCAGCGATATTTTTCTTGTATCATATCGAATAGAACATATGCGAAAAACTTGCAATCATCTGACTGGTGCGAGAAACGGTAATACTGCATGATAGGCCCAGAGGTGGAAACCACCATTTTGTGACTTACAAACAACAGCAAATATCATTAAATACGGTACATAAATAAAAAGAATTTACTGTAAACCAGAAATTTTGACTGTATTAGCTTTCAAGCATTTTATCAGTTGTAAAAGAATCATGCTAGCACAGCACAAACTGTTACGTCATCAGTGCCGATTCACTGACTGTGCCATAATTGTATACATAATAGAGGATGATTGATAAGGTGACTGCACTCGAACCTTTTGCGGCCTACATACATACTGGTAGCAAAGACTTGCTGGTAGTATGCCTACTGGGTCAGCTAGAGGGTTTGGGGGGATGCTGTATGCTCCCCCACCTTGTTCAGGCACAGCCCGACTGCCTAAGGATATTTCCTGACGTCCAAGTGATGTATTCGCTAGGAGGCGTCACCATTCTATATGCTGCATACACAGTTTATGGATGAATTTTGCTGCATTTTATGTCCAGATTTTTGGCTGTTCTTTAATGATCCCCTCCCAAAATCGTTTATACAAATAGTTTGAATAAGTTCGCTAGGGAGCACCACCATTCTATTTGCTGCTTATACAGTATTTGGACGATTTTTTGGGTGCGTTCCATATCAATTTTTTGTCACTGTTTTAAATCGTACCCACCCAAAACCCCATGTTTTACTCTCAGTCCTGCTAGAGTTGTTGCACTAAGTAGTGACTTTGGATTGCATTTCCAGTAGAAAATTAAGTCTTTTCTGCCTTTCTAACACTGTTTGCTTTCATTTGTTAAGTTGCAAAAATGGTGGTTTCCACCACAGGACCTATCGCGCACCAGTACCCCGAAACTTGCATAGAAAATTTGACACAAGTTTCTGTGCAGGTTTCTCATGCGAGTTTCAAGTACATTTGTCATCAGCATAACCCTAACATTAGGGGGCGTGGCTAGCACACAATGGCAGGAACTTCCTCAACATAGTCCCTTTTACTAACAAATAATAAAATAATGCATAATGAGTGGGGTATGGGTAAAATGCAGGCCTGCGGGGATGTGGGTGTGACAACAGGTAAAATGTGGGGCAAAGTGCAAGGGACCACCTGCATTTTACCCACCTGCAGCATAGTCTACAATGGGTTCGCATTGTTGCGGGAGAACAATAAGCACTGAGCGGACAGTGTCTTTTAGACTGGTGACCGTTGCCAGCAAAATTTGGCGGCAATGTAGGTCTACTCATGTCTAGTTATATACTCAAAAGTATACTTTGATGCAGGCGGAATAAAAAAGCAGACCCTTTGCAGACTTGTTTAACAGTTCAAGGCAAAAAAGTCGGGTATACAACTGGGTTGGCTGCGATCAGTGCCCTTGATGGTATCATACTGTGTGTGTCGGTGTTACGAGAACGTCAGAGCCGTTTGTTTGACCCCGTGCGAATGACTGGAATTGTGTTAACTGGACATCTAGGCCAAGTTTTAAATTTTTGCTACAGACAAGGTAGCCTACTGTTGGTGCGTTCTTTGGTAATGTACAATGTATGCTATGTACTGATGTTTTAAGTAATTACTGTTCCATATTGCAGTAATTAGGCGTATACTTTTTTTGACTGAATTACAATGCATAATGTAGTAACGGTTTTATGTTTTAGATGATAAAAATTTTTGTCATTATGCTGTCTACTGTCTAGATTGATTAACAATTAACATAGTTTACAGCACAGTTTTTTTATTTTTGTATTGTAGACAAAATAGGCCTACAGAGAATTTATTTTCATTAATGTATTTTGTACATATTTGCTAGCTCTGAGTCAAATAACGAAAGTGAAAGCCCACAGTAGAAACAAAGTTAAATAGAGTTAAGTATGCTAAAACAGAAAATTATAAATATGAAACACAGAAATACAATACAAAAGTTAAGTAACCAAAGTCACAGAACACAGCAGAAAAAAGTTTGACATTAAAAAAGAAAATACGGAGACGTAGGCTTAGATATCTTGTTCATTCAGTAAAGGATTCCGTAACACTTCACCATAGGCCTGCCCGCATTTTTGCCGCACGCAATTTACCCACCCCCGCACGGCGACGCCCGCACTTTACCCCGCATTTTACCCGTTGTCACACCCACAGCCCGCATCCCCACAAGCCCGCATTTTACCTTTTGCCTAATGAGTGGCACTAATATCGTAACCGTGCGCTGGTAATGCTTATTCGGTGAATATGTCGAGTATCACAACAGCTGATTTGCCCTAAAAGACACGCAATAAAGTCAGAAATTCACAAAAATAGAACGCCAATGCACTAAAAATGCAGGTATTACTATAATAAGACTTTCGGTAATATGCGAATAGGTGGAATAATTCAGAAATATATTATTCGACCGCAAAATTACTCACCCTCAACATCTTACGTCTGGAACAATTTCTATTGTTAGTCCACGCAAGCACCGTGCGCAGTTAAGATATGGTTCTATAAATAGAACTGACGGATTATCATTTTTTTGACCGAACGATCAAATACAAATACGGAGTTATGGATAATCAGCAGTCCTTTAGCAAATGTAATAATTTTAAAATTTGTCGTCAATTTTAGTGACGCAATTCTGTCTGTCTGTCTTGTGTTAT
>Ga0126335_1001073_pt1 | contig 14713 bp, 13 predicted proteins | sample OlaspJWI45metaG_FD_108409 | JGI IMG/M metagenome (GOLD analysis project Ga0126335, IMG submission 108409) | Marine gutless worms symbiont microbial communities from Oahu, Hawaii - Olavius sp. 1 OAHU.JWI-45 metaG | ecosystem: Host-associated > Annelida > Digestive system > Unclassified | place... | reverse complement strand
TTCTATATACTATCGCATAGGTAAAGCAATGGCCATTTTGAATTTTGCTTGTAAAAAAATTTCCCCAAGGAATTGATTGGTGGATTTTTGCTGTGTGTTTCAGGCGACCAGCCTGCTTCAAACAAGCCACAATCCAGCTCTACCCTAATTTTGTCCGGGTCCATCCATTCAGCAACCGGACTATAAGACAAACACAGGAAACAAGACACATATGCAAGTATACAAAACATTTAAAAACCCAATACGACAAAGAAAAAAGAGCACTAAATCACCAAGATTAACATGGCATAACATGCACGCAACATGGACACCACTGAGTTGCTGCAAGACAACCATCGTTTACGGAAAGTACACTTGGCATTGTGACATACACTACAGTGTCAAAGCTTGGTAGACCAGTTTCAAGTAAATATTAGTAACACTGTCATACGGTCTGGCCGTTGATAAAAACGCAGGCCAATTTGGCCTGACCTGGTTGCAGGTCGAAAAAGAATGGCCAGTTACGGGCCAGACCAGTCGGACCATGAAAAAGAACATGCCCATTGTTAGCCATGTGATAGTGATGTCTGCTGCTTGAATGAAACACGTGATTGCCATAATTTGTGATATTTCTTCCAAAGTGAATGTGTTATTCACAATTTTCAACACTTACGATGAGAGTATGGCTAAGTTTACCATGTGCCAGAATATTTCCATGGAGATTTTGGTTTCAGTACGGCAGTGCAGCAATGCCGGCAAATGTCATATATCGAGCAGCGCATGTTATGGCAAAATGTGAGATCAACAGTGGACGTGGTTTTTTGTGTGTCTTTACTGGTAGCTTTTGTAATCCAGTATCTGTTACCAGTGTTCCTCTGAGTAAATATGTCGCTGTTTCCTCATCACGTCAGTCGATAGATAAACGCTCTGTTTATCATAAACTCAAGGTTGACTCAGCTGAAAGTCTTGACCACAAAAGCACGGATGATAAACGGGCTCCACAGCCACTGATAGAAGAGATTTACAGTGAATTGATGACTGCACCAAAATGGCTGACTGCTGATGAGTGGTCTGCTATGGGTGCCACGAAGTTTAGTACAGATAGTTTTCTTTCAGCTAAATGGCCAACTCTTTTGCTTCATTTCATTGTGCATAAAACCAACACTGTTCCAGGACTGTATGATGTTGGTATGTCACTTATTGACTATGTTGCAAGTCTGTCAGATCGACATCGATTATTGAGGCTTGTGTCAGCTGTGGCAGTAAGCATATTTCAGGGTGGTGAAGACCATCATGAGAAAGCACTGGATTTGTATGATGAAATCTCTGCCGAGTATGCTGTAATGGACCATGGATCTGCTCGTATACTGATTACTGCACTTGCAAGGACTCGGTACTGGCATCACTGCATGGAACTTATTGATATTGAGAAAATTGCTTCAGTACCAAGCTCTAAAGACTACAGTCCCATTATTGTTGCTGCCGTGAAAAACCAGGACACTAATCTTGCAAATGAGTTACTAGTAACGTTAACACGAAGTGGTTTAATGCCTGATGATGAAGTGTTTTTGCAGATGCTTGCCAGTGGCACAGCAGAACAGACTCTAGCAGTTCTGAGGAACTTTGCATGGATATGTAACAGATCTGTGATTGAGTCTGTGATCACTAAACTTCAGAGGTATGCATTTTTAGGCTGCATCGAATGCATGAGATACAGACTTGTTACCGATGTGTGGGTGTCTGTCTGTTAGTCTGTCCGTCACTCTGTCTGTCTGTCATGCGGCTGAATTTGGCGGCACATGCAGTGTGTACGTGGTCATTCGGTTCAGCTTTCCCCAAATTACATTGGCCTCTTGTTCTGGTTAGTTTGATAATTACTTGTATCACTAATGATCTCGGAGAGCATTGGTGCAGTAATAGTGCCCTGTGTGGGTTTTGGTGTAATAAGAGTAGACCCACTCCATTTCCCGGCTCGATGTGATCTTGAGTTTTTTGGTGCATGTTTTGGTTGTTAGTAGCCATACAATCAATTGCATGGAAAGACTCATCTCCAAAATAACTTATTACGTTGTTGAGTGGGATGTAAACTCCTACTTATTCTCTTACTCTTTGACACTGTTATAATATTTAGAAGTGCTTTTGTGTTTTTTTTGTTAATATTTATATGAAGTGGCCAGTAAACTATTACTTATGTTACATGTTTTTTTTCATTATTGTAGCCAGCCACTTGGAAGTAATCTAATCGCCAGTGAGACAAAGATTGCCAAGAATGGATTTTGTCGTCAGTGTGGTGCTGTTCTTGAATGTCAGCCATGTATTACTGATGAGGAATTTGCAGAGTTGCGACAGGCATTTATGAATCAGTCACTTATTAGAGATGGTAATATTTTCCTCCAGTCGTCACCGCAAGAGCTGTCAGCATTCACACAGTTTCTTCAGCAGGCTCGGTCACATCCATTCACAGTTGTGTTTGATGGTCTTAACATTGCATATTCAAATCAGTTACACACATCAGATCTCAGGAGTCGGCTGGTAGGTAAATTGTGGACTGTTGTAGATGATTTTGGAACACTGGCTACTAGCTTTCATTGCAGTATGGTTGGGTGCTGTGAAATTTTCATGACATATTTATTGGTTGTAATAATTAAGTCTGATAAAACAGGTGTGTTTCTCAGTGTTTCTGAACGTTGTTTACCTCTAGATGTTTAAACAATGTACAGTCAAACCTCGCTAACTCGCCAAACTCGTCTCTTGCCATGCCAAAGCCCAGGACGGATTTCCTCCTATGCATTTTACCTTTTAAGTCGCCACTCTCACCCTCACCACAACGTGGACAAGTCTTGCCCGGTGTAAACTGACCTCTATAACTCGCCATATACACACAGCACTAGTCTTGGAGAGTCGCTAACACTGGTGCTGTTAGCCTGTGAACCAAGCTGCAGTGATATTGTTGGCCTATCTGAGTGCACTGTGCAGCTGTTTATCACGTCGGTCGTTCCAGAACACTAGCCACCTTGCTGCTGCTGCAATTTAATACAGCAGGAGGAGCGTGATACAGGCTATATAGCACTGGCTGTCTGTCATCTGCCAGCACCTCTCCCTGTCCTCCTGTCTTTGCACATATACAGGTGTTTAGCAGAACTTTGTTAACTGCAGTCGGCCAACAGACGCATGTCATCAGCTCCCGAGGAAGACAACAGCCTACTGTAGGCTCAGGTCTAAGTGAGATTCCACCTCCACCCTACACCCCACCCGTTAACTCGCCACCTCGCCTCGCCACAATTTGGCCAGGTACTAATGGTGGCGCACTAACGAGGTTTGACTGTACCTGACAATGTTCCCATTTGAGTGGGGACAAGTTGTTAAATGATTATTGTTAAATGTTGTTCACTTTGTTGCTTTGTAGTATACTATAGTCCGAGGGTGGGCAAACTTTTTCTACGGAGGGCCACATTGAATATTTTATTGCTGTCGGAGTGCCGCATATATATTTTGTCTGCTTAAATTACAATTTTCAACGTACAAAAATATGAATTAATGATAATAACTATGTGTTTTGTCAAGTGACTTTTGAGTTATAGTGTGTTGACCATAGAGTTCAATTTCGATTAGAGATGTTAACGATTACTTAATCAGTAATTTTAGTAATTGATCCTGGAGCCAATACTCGGAATAAAACTTCAAAAATCTTGCAAACATGTACCCGCGTACGGGCCGCATAATATACTCTGGAGGGCCGCATGCGGCCCGCGGGCCGTAGTTTGCCCACCCCAGATATAGTCTATACCGTGTGTACTTTAAGACATTCACATTGTATGTTACTGTGTATGCCTGTATGCCATATTTGTTAGAAGTTTTCATTGTTCTGTGTTTCAGTTGGAGGAGGCCATTTCATTGTTCAGTCGGAAGGGTTATCGTGTTCTGGTGTTCGGCCGCCAGCATATGAAGAAATGGAAAGTTTACAGATGCTGTCAGAATGCTCATACGGGCTGGTTCTTCACACAGAATGTGTCAGTAACAATATTGCATATATATGTGCTGCGTGTTTCCTAGTGCTGTTTACGATGATAACTTAAAATATACCTATATGCAGATTTATTTTGTGAAAATACTTGACAGACTTTATGCAGAGTTGACACGGCATGTCATTTGTGAACAGTATCTGCTCAAGTCGATATGTGTTTGTGTTATGGTTACTGTTTCAGGTTTTATATATATGGTTTGAACAGAACATTTGGATTTGCCATAGTTATCTTATTTTTTTTCAACACTCCTGGTAGTAAAGATCCTGGGGGTTATTATTATTAACATTTCTTAACTTGACTTTTGAGTTATAGTGTGTTGTGTGTTGCTTTGAGTGTTGTTGGTGCTTCATTGCTGTTCCAATGCTGTGCAGGTCGAGTGATGATCCATTTATACTGTATGCTGCACTTTACTTTGGACAAGGCACGTACATTGTAACAAATGATGAGTTGCGAGATCACAGTTACGTCCTTGGCCCTGAGCTGGCATCTAGGCTCAAACTCTGGCAACGACAGCGACAGATCACATTTACTCGAAATGCTGTCATAGAAAAATTTCGTTTCAAGGTAAAAAGCTGTGCTGTGCTGAATAATGATACATTGTAAAGTAAACAGGGTGCAGTAGAAGATAGTGGGATCATTTAAGAGTGTAATGTATAGTGTGCATATGCTGACAGTAATATATCCGTCGTCCATGTTGATAAAAAAATAATTACGTTTGAGATGGTTCACCTATTTTCTCGAAGCAGATAGCATTAGATAAAGTTTTAATGTAAATTTATGGTGATTATTATGTAAAACACCAGTTGTTCTTATTGTTCTTCAGTTTTTATGAGTCACCTACAGTGAAGAAAATTTTGCATAGGCAGCATCGTGTCAACAATAATAACTGGAATGAATGGCTTGTTATCTTTGACATGATAAGAGAGTCTTGCAACAAGACATCATTGTCTGGCTGTTTGTATTTAACACACAGTGTTTTGCTTTCCGTTGTTGTTTTAGTGGCCGAATCGTTACAACACTGTTGTACAGCAGTCGGCAAATGGGTGGCATGTTCCTTTTGACGATGGGAGTGAGCGTTCGTCATACAGTCTGCCAGATGCCTGGTACTGCATTCAGAATAAAATGTCTCGGTGATTAATGCAACTGTTTCACAAGAAGTTGCAACATCATCATCATTAATTGTGTGCCTGTTACTGGACTGTTGCTCTCTTCATGAGTTTATGCCTTGCTAGTTGCCAAGCAGCATTCTGCCCAGTGATGACTGTATCTTTGTTAGAGCTGATGTCATAAACTATTAAGAGACAAGTGTGTTTGTTGCATTCATTAAGCTATATTGAAGCTGTGTCCTTTTTCTGTATTTGACACTTTGTAGAAACAGAAAATACAGTCAAACCACGATATCTTACCCCTCGTTAACTCGCCTCTCGTCACAGCTCAGGACGGATTTCCTCCCATGCATTTTGCTTATTAAGTCGCCACCCTCGCCATGATGTGGACGCGACTTGCCATGTGTAACTAAGGTCTATAACTCGCCATATGGCTCAGCTCACAGCACTAATCTTGCCATTTCACCAGGTCACCACTCTGGGGCAGTGAGCCTGTGAACTGAGCTGTAAGACACCAGCAGTAGTAACACTGTATCAGAGTGTAGCTGTTATCTGTCCATCATTCCAGGATATGGGTCACCCTGCTGCTGCTGCTGCATCTCAGTACAGCAGCAGAGTGACCAGGCCATACAACACTGGTCGTTGTCTGACAGCACCTTTCCCTACATTCTCCCTCCTGTCTCAGTGCACACGCCAACATTCAGCTGGACTCAACCTGTCCGCCCAACAGACTGACATGCAGGTCATCAAGCCCCTAAGAAAATGACACCAGCGCTGAGCTGGTGTGTGTTAGCAACTGTTATCCTATAAATGTTCATTGGGGTCATTTAATTGTGTCTAGTACATACTTCGAACAGCTGAGCTGCCGAGCAGACCACATTGAATGAGATGTCAGTGAAGCCTCGTGTAGGCTAAATGTGCTGTTGTTTCTAAGAAACAAACAGTTACCTCTTATAGGCCTGGCCTATCTGATCTGTGACTTTCTGTTGGCACTGTTATATAGGCCTAAATTAAGCTCGTGTAACTGGGTTAGTGCTTGGGGTCATTTAGTTAAACAATACACTTCTAATGAAAGGGACTTACTCATGCAGCTGGTCATACTGTAGGCCTAGGTCTAAGTGTGCCCCCAGCCCCACTCTACACCCAACCCATTAACTCGCCACCTCGCCTCGCCACAATTTGGCCAGGTACAAATGGTGGTGCGCTTACAAGTTTTGACTGTATTGTAAATTAGTAAATGGTTTGTTGTCACCTCTCTGATAAAAATAGTGAAAACTGTTCTATGCTGAGGAATATTACTGGAGTATAGTCATATACATGAATAATATGTAGTTTTGTATTAAAATCATGAACATTATTTCAAACTAAAAAATAATGTGAACTGGAAGCTGACTTGTAGCTACCATGGTGTTATGTCTGGCTGTCAAGTGACTTTGACATATCTGCTATATAGTCTGTTTTCGTGGAAAAAATTGTGCTGCGTTAGCTTTTGAATAGTTTTGGATAGTAATTTTGACCATATTATATTTACACAATGCCACATACAGTAGACCTATTCCATTTCCTGGCTGGATGTTGTAAAAAGCAACTAAACCAGCATTTGATAGCATTATTTTTGCTGTGAGTTTGTCTAGTGCCAGTTATTTATATAAATTTTAATTCACCAAGAAATGGTAGCAGGTGCAATGTTAAAAGAAAGAAAAATGTCTACATATATTGAATTTTTGATGCATGTTTTATTTTTTGACTGTCAGCATCGCTGAAGTTTGTTGCTTGGAAAGACGTCTTGGAAAATACATACTGTGTGTCAAGTGTCAACAAAACCCGTCAGGCCCAGTCAGTACTGGATGGGTGACAGTGTGCAGGTAGGTAAACCATCTAGGTATGTAGCCAGCCAACTAGGTTGACTCAACCTTCCATACCTTTGGGGTCGGTAAATGAGGACTAGCTTCAGATGTAAAAGCAAAGGCAGCATACACACCCACAAATGGAATGAACTATACCTGCATTAGGCGTGGGTAAGTGTGTAGGTGAGATTTTTTTGTCAATGCGTACCATACCTGAGCGATTCTGAGGGGAGCTTATTAGTAACAGTTGCTACGTCAAGTATCACTAACTTAAGGATGTAATACCTACTCTGTGCCAATTTTGCCTTTTTACCTCTCTATCATTGTTTTGACTCATTTCATATAAACGTTAATTAGGAACGAGATGCTTAAGTATTTAGTATTCTATAGACCAATCTGTACTTCTGTTCACAATCTAGTACTCAGTGGACAATGAGTTACAATACCCGACTAGGAAATGTTCGATTCGCGCAGCCCTTGTGTCGCTGGTGTCATTGCTTGAGTCAATGTCATGTGAATACTTATTCTTGGTTTTGTGTTTACAAACAGAAACACAAATGATATTATAAGAATGAATGACTATGATTTAGTGAAAGGGGGAAAACTGAAGCTGAAGGGGTCTAAGCACAAGTGAGACACAAAGATAGAGTTGTCTATGGACTAAGCACTCATATTTGGGTGTGCGTTAAAAGGTTTACAGTCAACTCATCCCCAAGTCAACTCGGTCCCAAGGCAAAGTTAACCCTGGCCCTGACCCTAAATTCTAACCCTAATTATAACTGTAACTCTTGTCTTAATCCTAACCCTAACTTTAATTTTAACCCTAACGAGTTCCAACGAACTGAGCTGACTTGGGGACGAGTTGACTGCCACCCTGTTAAAAACCACAAGCACATTACCCAAGCGACCGGCGAACCAGCCGGCCCCACCGATCCAACGGGCCAGATTGTCTCATTACCTGTATTGTCGTTTGCCATTGTCAAGAAGATGCAGTTAAACATGTAAAAGTTTGAAGAACAATGCCCTGTAACAAATCTAAAAATCTATATGTACTGATGTTTAGAGACAGCGATTTGTAATGTATGTTTACTTGTTGTTCAGAAGTAGATTACAGCTTGTATAATATCTTGCTTGTGAGCAATACCGGGAAAGACATTAGGCTGTAATATTCGACTGGTGAATTACTAATTATCTGTATATATAAGGCAGTACGTGTGTCTTTATATTTGTATGTATGTTTGTTTGTTAGCCTATAACTCAGGAATGGCTTATAACTCAGGAATGGCTGCAATGATTGCCTCCAGGCTCCACGTGCCCTGGGAATATATTTAGGTGCAAAAAATTTGGGTAAGGGTCTGCTGGGGTTGGGGGCTGGTGGGGAGAGTGGTGGGGAGAGTGGTGGGCCGACTGGCGGGCACATTGTCTATATTTGTGCATGCCGACTCTTCCTGCTGCTAACAGTATTGAAATAATATGTTCATTCATATTTATGGTTAAAATTGTGTAACATTACAGCCAATTCCAAAGGTAGTTGATGTATAGTAATGTTGAGCAGTCATATTTAACACTTTGAATTTTTTGGTTGCAGACATAAACACAAAAAGCATGGAAAGCATCATACAGAAGATGTATCTGATGTGAACATAACTGATGAGGATTCACTTCGTCATGGTAGGCCTTGTGTAATTGACAGGATAGAGAGAAACCTTTTTAAGTGGATACCTACTAAGTAACAATTCTCCAGATTTTACAATTTTTGTTGACTTTCTGATTTCTAATTATATATGTTTTCAATTTATGTACTATTAACAAGGACTTCAAAAATTTTATTGTTACAGTTTTGACATTGACCACTTTGAACTATATGAACAATACTATCGTATTTTATATAGAACTCAGAACTGCCATAATTTTTTGTGATTTATTATTTTTTGTTTGCATCAGTTTTTCATCCACTACACAAGTATCTTATTACTGCCCGTTCAGCGCATAGCATAATTTTCATTCATGTGTTTTCAATGTTTTATGACATAGGTGGATGGTGGCAGGTTGAGAAATTTGATGACATTACTGGTGCTGTGTCCATTGAAGTTGGCTCCATGCAGTACTTGCAGGCTCAAGACAACGGACTCTTTATTGTTGGACCTCAGCACAACATTGGTACTGGCACTCATTGGATATTAAATGTCAATTTCAGCAGTAATATTGAACAGGCTATTTGTAGCTAGTGCACACAGATTGCAGATGGATAGACATGCAGCTATGTGTCATTGTCATTGCCATTTGTTTTCTTCATTGCTGTATATTTGCTATTTAGATACTTGCTCTGAAAATATTGTCAATGTAATCTGTGTATAAGGCTCTATGTGTGTACATGTATGTTGTCTGTCTGTGTGTCTATTTGTTTGCTGATAACTCAGGAACGGCTGCGATGATTGCCTCCAGATTTTCAGGGTAGCTCCGTCGCACCACAGGAATAGTTTTAGGCAAAAAAATATTCGGGATCGTGGATAGGGAGCCAGAAAATTGGCATTTTTCATTTCTTGCTGCCGCAGCCAGCAAAGCGTGGGCAGCACTGGACAGCTCTAGCCTGTAGCCTTGGGCAGCATTAGGTTGGCAGGTTGGCCTGGCTGCTGGAAGCACGATATACTGTGGCGTGAATGAGCAGGCAGCATGGCAGCGTGCATTCTTTGTCCGGGCAGCAGGATAGCATAGGGTGGGCGAGATATTGATCGGCACTTAAACTAAAGGTATAATGCCCAGCTGAATGGCAGAATGGCTAGTGTTTTGATAAATTAGTTAATTTATTTAATTTATTTTTTTAGTTGTATTTCTTATATTTTAAAATTGTAATTGCCATTACCAATATTTATCTTTACCACTATTACATGCCACTGCCCTTAAGCTGTCAGAGCTTGTACCATATAAATGAAATAATTACAATACTGGTGAGACTTGCATCAATTTTTTGCATCCTTCCAGTGGTTAATAGCAGCACAGTGTGTTAATTTCACCATAAGTAGCTAATGACTGTGACATGTTACTTTGAATAGTACAGCAAGTATTTCATGGTAGGTATAATGTATGGTCGTTTGTTGTAGGTGAAGGCCCCAACCCTGAAGAGATTTTGACAGCAATTCGAGTCAGCAGCAGTTTGATTGCGTTGAAGTCTGGATATGACAAGTACCTGAGTGTGCAGGCTGATGGTCGAGTTGTCGGCCGATCTGATGCTATCAGTGGTCGGGAGCAGTGGGAGCCTGTCTTTCAAGATGTATGACTGTGAATTATAAAACACTGCATCGTTTTAAATTGTGATTTATTTCTGTTAGTCGTGGAAGAACATACTGCCATTACTGCCACCAAGCTTGCAAGTCTGGGTTGATTGGTGCTGCAGACTACCATAACTTTACATAGTCACTTGCAGCAGCAGTTAGCAAGTGAAGTATTACTGCAGTGTTTGCTGTATTTCATGCCAACTGCTTCATGCTGTGATAAGACTAATTACACATCTGCACCATTGATATCACTGCAGGACAAAGTTGCACTGATGGCTGCGAATGGACGCTTTATCTCGGCACCAGAAAATGGCGGTCGAGTTTACTGTTTGAGTGAGAAAGCTGGTGAATGTGAGATGATACAGGTCTGTTGTTCAAATTTTTTTTCAAAAAATGTTTGCACTTTGGATGATATTTTAGTTAGCTGTCAGTTTTAATCCAACAACAATCATTATTAGTAAGGTGACTAAAAGGCACTGACAGTGATTTGTCAGTTATAGAGAAGCAGAATTGCAGAAGTAGAGTATAATGGGTTATGTTACAAATGTAAACTTTTTTTCTAGCTTTGTACTGTAATTTAGCTTTATTTGTTGTCTTATATGTATATGCATTAGTTTATTGCATAACATTTGTTTTTATACATGCATGCTATTTTGCAGGAACTTGTGCATCTTAAATGATTTGCAATATAGTAACTTAGTGAATTAACAGTTAAACAATAAATTAAGAAGAAATTAGTTTGATAGCATGTAATGGTCCTTTTATAATACCGCAGAAGTTTGATATCGACTGCAATAGTTAAGGTTTGTTAATGCACATGTTTAGATACGATCGTGTGCAAAACAAGAAAAGCCTCAGCGGGAAGGTGATGACGACAAGAAAGGAAAAGCTAAAGATATTGAACTGAGCTATGTGTACGTATTTTATGAATACAGAGTTTGTGTTATGAAATCATTTAGCCACAGATAAAATTTTGCTGAAGATATTTAGATTAATACATACAAATTTTAGAAAGTCTTGGTATTTGACAGTTGGAAAGTGAACCTGGAAACAGACTATTGAGAGCAGTATTCTTGAAAGGTCCTGGAATTTCAGTTTTCTCTGGTATTTAATGCACTTAGAAGAATTTAATTTATAGTCAGTGCACTCATTAGCTGTTTATAGAACAGTACATGTTATGAGGTGATCTGGCCATGTCTATAGTAAACAGAATGATTCATCAAGTCATTTTTTGATGACTGCACAGTTTACGAAAATTAGTTTCTACACAAATGCTACAATTTAGTCATTTTAATCAGTCCTCCAAAATAGTGTTATACTTTACTTTCTTATTATATAAACTGTTTTACATAGTGCTACTATAACATGTATGCTGCATTCCTAATACTGTCATGATGAGAATATATGCACACATTTGTAAACCTTAGGTATAATTTTGGATAATATGGTAGATTATATAGAGTATGTAGTAGGGTTGGGTCGGTTTTAAAAACTGAAACTGCGGTATTTTATACCCTGGACAAGGTAACTATGGACTAAGACCTATTTTGGCCGTAACTTCCTTATTTGAAGAGATATTGTGATTTCAACAAAAAAATTATCCCCTGTAGTAAAGCCCGGTCTACTGTGATTAGGCGAGTCGAGCGATGGGTCATAACACCCAGGTGACCTTGACCTTGACCTTTTGAAGGTCAAGATTATCTGGGTCATGTGACTCCTCGTTGGACTCACCTCATGACTGTAGACAAGGATTTTTTGTTAAAATCGTGATATCTCTTCAAATAAGGGAGTTAGGCCAAATATAGGTTTTTGGCAAGTAACTCAAAACTGAACCGAAACTGCAGTTTTACTGCAGTAACAGAACCAAACTGAAATCAGAAATCTAAAAAGTGGAACCAGTGTATGTGGCTTCTGTGCTGTAGGAAAAAGTTTCAGAGTTTTCAGGACCGAAAGATAAAGTTAAATGCTGAAGATAGAACTGAGGTGAAGAAAGCTAGAGTTGAAGGAAACTTGCATGAAGTTCTTCTTGACAGGTATGGCTGTATGCAGTATGTTTATTTATTTGTATTATTAGTTGAGCTTCATGAATACATGTTACTGATGGTGTTGTGAACATGATTGACAAATTAACACTTGCTAATTGTATAATTATTATTAACTGTTAAAAGAAAATTATGATTAAATAAAAAAGTTAATCTCTGAATTTTGATTGAAATCATATCTGAAAGAACATATTCGTAAACTGTTGCACTTGCAACATCAGTTCATTGTAAAAAAAATGTTCGTTTCTTCTCCAGAGGCTTGACTTTTTATTTTGTTTGTAAAACTGACTGTGTTTGACTGTGAGAGCTGTTCACCCAGTAATGATAAACAGTTTTCTGAGCCACTTTGTAGTTTGAGTTTTACGGAAGGTTCTGCCAGTTGTACCATAGTTGTAGCAATTCTAAATGAAATTAGCAGTTAAATTAAGAATTTTTATGAAGTTATTATGAAATCATTGACAGTCAGAATATTATTGTGGTTGTGTGTAGGCGCGAGAAAATGAAGTCTGATAAGTTCTGCAAGTGACGGTTCTGCCAGTTGTCCCATAGACTAGTAGAAATACTTATTAGCAGTGGCGGATCCAGGGGGCGGGGGGCCCGCCCCCCCCCCTATTTTTGGCAAAGTCAATTTAATTTTTTTACATTGTACACAATGTCTGAAAAAATATTTTTGAAATTGAATTTGGATTTTATAGTGGCCCAAATCCGAGGAGCTTTTGAAAGTGTGGGGGGTGTATGCATGTGTGTGTGAATCGAAATCGTGGCCGCTACTGTTTTTTGTTCAGCAAAGGCCCAATTTTGAATGATATCCGAGGCCATTCTGATCATCCCAAAAATATATGCCAGAATTGCAGGAAATCGCATCTAATTTTTCAAAATTTTCTGGGAGAGGCCCCCCAGACCCCCCACCAGCGCTCACGCCTTCGGCGCTCGGTTCGGGAATTCACCCCCGTACCGGGCCCCCCTTTCGAAAATTCTCAGATCCGCCCCTGCTAGTTGTGAGATGTCAAGGAACAGTTGCGAGTTGCATAACGTTATTACTGTAAATAGCTGTCATGTTGATGTCATTGATGTTTTCACTCTTGTCACATATAGCTGGATGTCTGCTGCATTTGAGTGCTTGTAGTAGTTGTGTGTTTGTAGAGATACGGCTGCCTTTGCCTTGGAAAATGACTTCAGACTTTTCTGATTTTTGAGATTAATATTACTAAGGAAGTAACTCAAGACAAGAATTTTTTGATTCTGTCCTTCTGTCTATCATGATATCGTGAAACTGCTAGTGATAGTAAAGTGAAGTTGGTAAGGGCAATCATGTTGGACTATAGTGCAATGTAAACTTGTAACAAGTGGGCACAGACACAAGCATGTGTAATGCATTCTAGTGTATAATGTGTCAACACAGCCAATGATGACAGTCATTGTGTTTTAAGGCCCGATGTAGTTAGAATACGAAATCTTCATGTTTCTTAAGCAAGACCGTATTTGTAATTTACTGCTGTCATAGTAATATGTGGTACCCGGTGGTTTGTGCAACATTGTGTAGTCTAACGTCTCGGTCATGCATTAGCGTCATGAATGGTAATCTGTTCATTGTTGCTGACATGGACAAAAATACAAAATATTTTATTGCAGTTAGAACCATCGCATAGCCTGCCGGTAACAGCTAATGGGATTAGTGGTTGACGAAATTGCTAATTGTAATAAGGTGCAGTCAAATGTCGAAGTAGTGCAGACAAGAACATTGTCATTTGTCACTGTCTCCATACACGATGCCATGTCAAATATGGTCATGCGCTCAAAAAACTTAACCAGTAGACCACTCACTGCTAAATTATACATCTTGGTGACAGAGGCCGTGTTTGAATACCTTGCTTGGAGTCTTGCTCTCACTTTTCCGTCTTTACTAGTGAATGTAGCATAACTATTTTCACCATCGTGCCAATGCAAGAGCTTACACTGCTGTAATCATGCGAGGGAGAAATATGTCATAAAGCTAACATCTACCGGACAAGAGCAACTGTAATGCTGTGCATTACGTAAACTCATACTTGTGTATTTTTGTATAAGAATGTACCGGTACCGCTTCAGTAGTAGTCCTTGAAGGTATTTGGTTTCAGTCACCTGCATAACGCGGGTGGCATTCATCTCCTCACTAAGTCAAGTCGTCCACAACTCAGCTCGTCGGGGTTTAGGTTAGGGGTAGGATTAGGGCACGGGTTTGAGTAAGGATCAGGGGTTAGGCCATAGGGTTAGGTGAGCCTTGGAGACGAGTTGACGCAATACTGTACACAGGTAGGGCTAAGGCGAAGTGCAGTATGCAGAGGCCGAGTTGTCACGACGTAAGATGTGTTAATTAGGAGACCGGTAGGTAGCCAGTTGAATGCACGACTGACGATCAAACGATGTCTGTTAGTGCAAAGCAGTGACTGAAACGCGAAT
>Ga0126335_1001072_pt1 | contig 14714 bp, 9 predicted proteins | sample OlaspJWI45metaG_FD_108409 | JGI IMG/M metagenome (GOLD analysis project Ga0126335, IMG submission 108409) | Marine gutless worms symbiont microbial communities from Oahu, Hawaii - Olavius sp. 1 OAHU.JWI-45 metaG | ecosystem: Host-associated > Annelida > Digestive system > Unclassified | place... | reverse complement strand
GACAGACAGACAGACGGACTACATGGACCATTACTGTAGCTGGCTCCTTACATTGTGGCGGGCCTGCTAATAGTTGTTTCAATGTAGTTATCTTGCGAAATTGTCCGGACCTTTGAGAAAGAGACTTGTGAACAATAGGTTTAACTACCAGCCAGGGTAGCACTGCGGCTTGGACAAGTTATGTACGCCTACGTACGCGCCTCTGCCACCAAGCGGTGTAGTTTGGTATTGGCTTAAGGGCTGGGGAGTGAACAATCACACCACGCGATGCATTAGCCCCGTATCCGTGGTCTCTCAGTATAAGCCGGCGTCTGGCTGAGGCCTACTGAAGCGGAGATCGGAGATCGGCGCCGCCCAGTGGGCGACGAGGCTCGAATGCAGTTTACTATGTTACTACTGTGTATCCGAGTACGTGATCCGAATCTTTTTTCGTTGCCAGCAATTCCGTACACGGTGAAGGTCACAACGGGTCCGGAGAAGTCGATGGGAACAGACAGCAACGCATACATCAAGATTATCGGCTCGACAAAGCGACGTCATACTGGCAGACAGTTCCTTGAGTTGATTCAGAAGAAATCGTTTCTTCCAGGCTCCATCGAGACTTTTTCATTGGATGCAGCCGACGTAGGCGAAGTTAAACAGATCGAGGCAAGCAGAGTTCTACATATTATATACATCTATTAACGTTCATGCCTCCGCCGGTGGCATTATGTTTCTGGGTGGTCACGGAGACGGAGTCTGTGCGTGATTCTGTCTGTCTGTTTCCATATGTGTCAAAACTTCAGTGCGGTTGTCAAGAAATTTGCTCCGTGCTGTTTTGTGGAGGTGACGTTCGACTACAGCGTGACGTCAACTTGTGGAATGTAGGTACAGACCGGCGGCGGCGGCATAATCATCGTTTGAATGCATTCTAGTTGTGTTTACGGTTCATGTTACGAGTGTTTGTGTCAGAGTCTTGATGCGGGTTTCTTGCACAAGTCACGTGACTGCGAGTATCTCACATCAAATAAAGCATGACTAATCTTACTGCTAGTCGCTGCGGGTTGGTATGACAGCCGTACGAGTTTATCGGGCAAGTTTCTTATAAGTCTGTCATCAGCATAAAATGTGACTGTGTGACAGTGCAAAAACGACTAAACGGATTGAGGTCCAGTTTGGGGTGAACACTCTTGGAGTCCCAAGGAACATTATTAGACGGGAGTCCCCGTCCCCCATGGCTAGGGAGGGGGATTCGATGCAGCCTTCGCCGAATTACTTGGCTACTTGTTTGTTATATAGTGAACACAATGGAAGCTGTGACTGTGCGAAACGTTGGGGTTGTGGTGATGTTAGCTGGGCCACGACGGCGTGGTGGAAGGCAGTGGCTGGTTCGTCAGCGAAGTGGAAGTCGACATGCCGACGAAGGGAAAACACTACTTCTTCAAGTGTAACTCATGGCTGTCTAGGGACAAAGGTGATGGGCAGACGAGTCGCATTTTCACACTCGATGAGGGCGAGGCTTCCGTCGTCAACCGTAAACCACGTATGTTTATCGTAGATGTTAAAAACATTAACTTGCAAATTAAAAACATAGAGACATGTTTTTTAAGTTTAATAAAAAAACATTAAAAACATACATAAAACATTGAACTCAACCGGTGTTCGTAGTGTTACTGTCTGATACTCCACTCAATATATCTAACTCAGAGAATTAAAAACATACATTAAACCTACTACTGTAAAGATTGGAAAGTACTGAATGTTACAAATCAAAAAAGGCTAACCACAGTTTGCCAAAGAGAAATGCATCATATTTGTATGTGTATGTTTTCACAACAATAAAAATACAATAAAAAATTAAAAAACATGTTTTTATATATATAACTTTATTTCACCACAGACTGGTAGACAATAAAAAAGTGAGAGAGAAACGGAAAAAAACACTTAACTAAACAATGACAAGAATATCAACGTCTGGTACAGGCTTGACATATAACATTGGCAGTGTAAAAACATAAAACATTTTTACATTTATGACATTTATGTCTGCTTGGTTAGACATTATATTTTAGTAGATCTGACATAGAAGCGTGACGTGCACGCTTTGTTGCCGAAGTATATAGAGATATTGTACATGTTTGTCAGTCACTTTGCAAAAACGGCTGAACGGATTGAGGTCCTACTTATCAAAAAGACGCTTGAGAAGTGGGGGAACATACGGGGGTCCCGATTTTCTCCACGGATACGATGCAGCCTTCGCCAAATTAGTTTGGTCACTTGTTGATGGTTGTGGCTGTGATTGTGAAAGTCAACGCTGTATAGCACACGATTTGGTTGTTGAGATCTTGCCGCGGCGGCTAATGCTATGGCGAAGCGGCTGTGTGTCAGTCTGTCTGTGTGTCTCTCACGTTGATCTATTATGCCTAAACGACTGAGTCGATCATCATGCGACCTTTACCAGATTGTAGCCCAGCTATTCTAGTTTTTCCGCACCAAATATGAACTCGACAGCTTGAGGGATCCCCTCATTGAGGGCATAAAATGTTCGGAATGTTATTCTCACAGTTGCGTGGCGGTCTCTGGCGAATATGCTTATACAAGCGTTCGGGATGCATGCAACCACAGCTGAGCTCTTGTCATACTGCATAATAGATGTTTTAGATTCTCTGTCTACCATGTTTTACGATGTATTTTATTATACTGTAATGCAGCATTTATGCTACAACACATAACAAAACGTTCTGATATTCTGATGCTGCAGTGGTGCCGTATGAAGTGACGTTTTACACTGGTGACGTCACTGACGCTGGTACTGACAGTCAAGTCTACATCAAAGTGTTCGGCGTCAGAGGGTCTTCTTCAGACATCTCCCTGGACAAGATGTCGGAACGATTTGAACGCGGAAAAGTCGACCTGATCAAGGTAACTGATTTTAACATACCGTAGGCCTGTGCAACACTTCCGTCGTATCTTGTACAATAAAACCTATATACACTGCAGTCTTACCTACAGGATGAATCCCACTCTGAGTACAATTTACGAACAACATCACACAATAAAGAACTTATCGCTAAAGCCACTTAACAGTAGAGATTTTTTGATAAAAATGCTGTCGGTACCTCTGCCTCCATTATCTTCCCCTGCTCCATAAAAATCCAGAAGACAGGAGGTGGGAAAACCCAGCCTGAATGCAGCACAGCCCTATGCTAAGGCAGAAGGCAGAGTGTTTCTTCTGGTACCGGCCTACCTGGGTTGTCCCGCAACAAAGGCCGTTAAACGGTTGTTGTTGTTGTTGTTGTAATGCTGTACAAGAATTGTTATTGAACTTTACCTTTTTGTATTTTGTATATTGTGATTTATATATTTTTGTGTGGATCTATTTTTAACTTTGTGCTAGGCCTACTATGCTGTCATTAGTTGCACTTGTCAACGTTGTAATTAACGAAGATGTGATGATGATGATGTTGATGGTGTTCGGGAATTGTTGATCTCAGACCATTGAATTTAATCTTAAATAGCGCCGTCAATTCATCGAAATAGAAAAATGAAAAGCTGCATAATGTTTGCAATTTGCAAATTACACCAGGTGGTAGGTATGTGTCTGCATGTGTTTATAAGGTGGAAATTGAAGACATAGCTCCTATAAAGAAGTTGCGAGTTGGCCACAACGGTAAAGGGCTGCGCAGTGACTGGTACCTGGAGAAGGTCGAACTTCGCAACATGGACACTGGTGACCTAGCCGTATTTCACGTCAGTTCCTGGCTGAGCAAGACCAAGGACGACCGACAGCTGTTTAAAGATATTCCTGCAACGGTCCGAGGCAAATCTGCTCTCAAACGTAAGTGAGATATAAGCCTGCTCTGCATCTGGTTCATTTGCACCCGTGGCCTGGCTCAGTGTAAAGGTAAAGGTCGTACACTTGACATAGCGCCCCTTGGTGACGGAACTTTACTGCAGAAGCGCTCAGGTATGGCACGCGTTGTCGAAGGATTTCACAGTTTTACCTGCACACCGGCGCGTTTATTCACGAATGGAATGAACCATGCCTTTGCTTTCCCAGCAGAAGCTTGTCGTCATTTTCCGACCCCGGAGGGGATAGAAGGCTGTGAGTAAACAGTCTGACCAAGACTGCTACGTAACAGCTATTAGTTGTTAGGGGCCATGCCAGTGCTTTGTAGGCCTATAGCGTCAACTGGTTTTTCATTGCTTGTATAGTTAATTGCTCGAGTGATTGATGTTTCAATCGATTCAGTCATTAATTTATTCATTCAGCGTTTTAATTTCTGTCATACGTTTAATTTTACATACAGCTGATACACGACGGCGTCATTATTTACTCCCACTAACGCAAGTGCATCGTCTGAAAGTATGGCTGCTGCATAGGCTGGTAATCCGTTTTAACTGCATTCACTAGGTGGTGACACTCTGCAGCGTGCCATAGCGAGCCAGCGAACGTGGTGACAGACAGACGGACGGACGGGCGGACACACGAATTAATACCCCATGTTGTTGTCCATGCCGGTATTGGCCCACTAGCAGAACAAATCACCCACTGACGCACAGCAGCTTTTGACCACATCGCACGACTGGCCGACAATGTTCCAGCTCGTCTCGCCCTCCGTTGTCAGATTGTCGCATCTCTTGAGCGTCTTCCCAGTAACACTTGGAAACGAGGTACTTATCGTCCAAGGAACAGATGGCTAGATCTAGTTCGGCAAGACTCTAACTGTTCCCCTGCTGATCTGTAGAGAAGGGCGGTTCTTCGTGGTCATGGTGCTAGAACGACGCTACGGCCGTCGCCGGCTACGCTGACCTGGTGATGATGATAATTGTTGTCCATACTGATAATACTACCGGCGTTGGTACTGTCTGATTTAGAGACGAGTTATAAAATATCGGTCAAAACCAGCGACGTCAGTGGAGCCGGTACTAACGCTAACGTGTTCGTGGTACTGTTTGGTGAATACGGCGACTCCGGGGAACTCCAGCTCAAAGACTCGGAAACAAACAAAAGTTCGTTTAAAACCGGACAAACAGACGTGTTTACCGTGGCAGACGTCCTTGATCTGGGTCGACTGGTCAAGCTTCGCGTCTGGCACGACAATAAAGGCTAGTTTCGCTTTCGTTTTCCTTTCTCGTAGGACGACGCCGGGTTGCAAAATTTTCGGTAACATTTTACGTTGAATCGTCGCCTCGGTTTTGGTTAATGATAGCCTGATGATTAAACAATTCATAGCTAAATATACAAAACTTAGCGATTATTAGGCCTCCTAAACTGTTAAGTTTAATTAAAAATTCAGCTATACAAATAATCCAAGAAGACTGTTTTTTGTTAAGTCGTTAACGATTTTTATAGCGATACACATTAAAACAAGATATCGTCCGTTATGGTACGTGACGATAGCTGGCCCGCCACTGTGCCCAGTGTGGTTGTGTTGACTGTTCCCACTGATCCATTCACTAGACCAACTGCCCCATTTCTGTCTGAATGGGCGCAGAGCCAACCAGGAAACACCCAAAATGGCGGAACCCTACTTCCGATCGCGAATCTAATGGCAGATTCTGAATCGAGAAGCCCGGATTTCTCTATTCGAGTTTCCTAGTAATCATACGTCTATCTCGCTTAGTTTCGGAGACATTCGCGTGTGACAGACAGACGGACAGACATGGACGGACGGACGGACGGACGGACAAGCGCGGACCATTACTATAGCTGGCCCCCACACTGTGGCGGGCCAGCTAAAAATTAGTACTTCTTACTCAATGTTTGAACAAACTGAAATGTAAATATTTTTGTTTTGTGCTTCTTTTGGATTGGATTGCAGTTTAAAGTTGCTGTACGTAACGTAGATGACCAGCGACTGACTGGAAAAGTGAAAATGTGACCCAATACTCCGCCGTATCTGCGAAGCGGTGCGAGATAGGACTTCAGTTGGTATTAGTCACTTTACGTACTAGCATAGAGCCACCTAGCGAATGCTGTTAAAACTTACTGCCAGTCTGAACAGTAGCCCGTCCTTTCGTATGGTGGTGAGTGGTGACTCTAATCTTCGTGTGAAGGTTTTGGCGAGGCATGGCATCTGGCAGAGATTGTAGTACAAGAAGTTCAGAGCGGTCAAAAGTTTGTGTTCCCGTGTGGTCGTTGGTTGTCGAAGAGCGAAGATGACAAACAGATCTGTCGAGAACTGACGTGTGCCAACCTTCCTTCTCCAGTCACCAGTAGACACAAACTATGTTAGTGTTCCCTGGACCTGTGCTATTTGACTTGCCTTTAGCTCATCTAGCTATAGTATAACTGCTCTAATCACACAGAAGCTGTGCGAGTGGCGTCGGTGTCTCTCTGTCTGTTAACCAAGGTGCCCGAAGACGTTACTGCTGGACGTAGAGACTTGTAATTTTGCATGCAGAGACTACTGAGTACCGATGAACTCTGAAAAACTGTGCCACGCCTACCTACTGAGCAAGCTGAGCGTCACTGCCCATGGGCGGCTCTGGCTTGTAGTTAATGAAACTATTACCGGTTACAGCTTTAGTGCATGCAAGAAACCCTCGGTGACTCGGTGGTTAGCTTGCTGCTCGTGGCCCAAGAGGTCTAGGGTTCGACGCTCATAACCGTTGCAGTGAGGCGTGACGGTTTGAACAGCTGCTAACCCGTCACGTATAGCGGTACTGGGTAGACTGTGCCTAGGCCAACTCAGCCTTCCGTCCCTCGGTAGCCGGTAAATGAGGACCAACTTCGGCGGGAAACACAAAGGCAGGCATGTTTCATTCCATTCGCAGATAAACGCGAGGGTGTGCAGGTAAAACTGTGAAATCCCTCGACAACGAGTGTCATACCTGAGCGTCTCTGCAGTGGGGTTTTTTCACTAAAGGGGCGTTGTATCAAGTGTAGACTATGACCTTTACCTTTTACTTTTTTGTTGCTCCTGTGTTGTGAGAACAGGCCCACTGCACTTTCTGGCAGGATGTCTTATGGCGATTGAACTAGGTTACTGGAAAGACTCGTATTTGAAATGAAATGTGTCGAGTGTACCCACTCCTACCTTCACCCGATACTCTGTTTTCAGCATACCATATCACAGTGCGTACGACAGACCGTCAAGACGCCGGCACGCAGCACAATGCCTGGATCATACTGGATGGAGAGGAGAGGAGTTCGCAGGAATTTGTTATGGAAAACAGCTCCAGGAACAAGATCCTACGCAGGTCCGATTAAGATTTATTTGCTTCTTCTGCAGATGCTTCTACGTTGTAGATTTTAGTTCTGCTGGAACCGAAATAATATAAGAGGCCAAAGGCATTTGGCGAAGGCTGCACCGAATGACCCCGCACACACTGCACGCGGCGTACACTGCACGCATCGCCGCCGATTTAAGCCGCGTTACAGACGGACTGACGGACAGACACCGCCAACATCGGTAACAATAGTCTGCATTTCATGCATTCGATGCAGCCTATATAATAATGAATAATTAACAATTAATAATAATAACGTTTCTACTGTGAGAATTCCTATGGCCGTTTTATTTCTTCCAGTCCACAACAGTGAGAAACGTGAAATTCGGCAGTCGGCATGCTGGTAAGGTAAAAAAACTATGATACGAGACTTGATGCTCATTCTATTTTTGGGTTGGGACTGGGGCAATAATTTCAAAAATAACATGAAAGTGTGATTTTTATAATCTTAAAAGAAACAGGCCCCATGTTTTCCAGTTACTGCGACTCCACAAGTTTCAGAAATGTTTCAGTTTGATGATAAGCAATAAGCTGTTGAGTGTGATACAAAGCTGAATCTGTGTCACTGTACAGGGGAGACGAGAACTCGTTTACGATGCAATCTTGCAACTTAGGTAGACTGGTGAAATGTTCCGTTGGGCTTGTGGAGAATGATGTCTTACCTACGAGCACTAAAGACAGTAACTGGCATTGCAACAGCATCATTGTCACCAACAATGACACCGGAGACAGGTGCTTGCCACTTGTGTGTTGTCGTGTGAATGACTATACGTTGTCAATGTCAGTGTCACTGACAATCAAAATTTTTTAGCGTGGCTAGAATAGCAGAACTATTACTAAGTCCACGGAGGCGCAGTAGAGTCACAGAGCTATGTTGGGGAAGGGTTGTGAAAAAAAGAATGTTTTAAACGTTGGCGGAAGACAAGCAGAGACGGGGATGATTGGATGTCAGGTGGCAGCGCGTTCCAGAGGAGCGATGCAGCGACTGGAAATGTGCGTCGACCGACGGTTGTGAACCAGAATGATGGAACAAGCAGTTGATGTGATGATGAGGAGCGAAGTCGGCGACGACCAGGCAGGTCGGCGACACGAACAAGATCGTTCAGGTATGGTGGCGTGAGACCATGCAGCACACGAAACGCCTTCACAGCCACCTTGAAGTCGACACGTTGTGGTAGACGCAGCCAATGTAGAGCTGCAAGAGTGTCTGAGACATGATCGTAGCGACCTAGTCGGAACACCAGCGTTAGAACAGACTGTAAATGTACATTATTTGTCTAGGCCTGTCACTTTTACCTATGCACTCTTTCACTCTGTCCCGAGAACCTCGAAGAAAAAGAATTGTCCCACGGCCTTCAGATATGCATGGGAGAGGAACTCATTCCTATTCTTTGACCTTTGAGCCGACCTGAGCTATTCACCCTATTAAGCCAGTATTCATGACTCGTAGAGCCTGAACACTGGCAGTCCTAGACATAGGGACTATTGTGTTGTAACAGTGGATGTGACCACCATTAGTACTCATTTTACCTTTCGAGGAAAGGTTGAGTCGACCTAGTTGGCTGGTTACATATCTAGATGGTTTACCCGCCCGAAAACGGTCACACATCCAAGTACTAACCGGGCCCGACGTTGATTAACTTAGTTGATCCGACCAACGTTGTTAACCACTGCGCCACGCCACGCCATCGCCACAAACCAACTTATCTTTTCACAAGTCTCTGCCACCTTAGTCATCTCATCTTCTCTCTCGGACTGACTTCACTGATTTTCTGATTTTCGTTTTAACGGATGATTTTTGTTATGTGACGGTGTGGTAAACTCAGCTGGCTACTCGTCAGCTTTCGACTACATCATAAACTCCTGCGTATCCTACATAAGTAAGTATGTGTTACTATTAAGCCTGTGCCCAGAGGCCAGCTTGGCCTGAAGAACTCAAACTTAAAATTAATTTCTTTGGCTCGGTCAGCATAGTCTGCTGTTCTTCACACGGATACGATAGTGTCAAAGGCTAACAGCACAAATGGGCAAATTACACCCATTTTGCCGCCCGAATATGTCTGTCACGTTGATGTATTGTGCCAAAACGACTGAGTCGATCATCGTGCTACCTTCACCAGATGGTAGCCCAGCCATTCTACTTTTCCTATACCAAATACGAACCTCTCGAGGGAATTCCCCTCTGCGAGGGCAGCAGATGGGAGAGGGGTAGGCAAAAGTCGCAAAATCCGGTCAATCCGGCGTCGGGCTGTTTGTCAGTGAGCTTCTTGTAATTACCGTGTAGGGCTATTCCAGTTTTCTTCTTTATTGCATTTCTATTTGTTGCGTTTCCAAGTTTATCAGCATTACCTGTATTATGTTTGCAGGTACGTATTCGCGTGTAACGATTGGATCAAAGTCCGTCGTGACATGTCAAAGCGACACGCCAAGGCTCTCAAATTGGAGACCGTCGAGGAAAGTCAACTCACAACTGCCCACAGTACGCTTACGCGTTTTCTTCAACAGACTATTGTTACCGATGATCGTGGTGTCTGTCAGTCTGTCTTTCAACTGCAGGATAATACAGTAATTCATCTCTGTGTGTCCCCTGTCTCAAAGAAGGCCGGGGACTTGGAGATTAAGGGAGCGTTGTCCGGCCGCCGTTGACTTGCCTACAGTACTTTTGCTGCCTCTCTGAATTTCAGTGCAAATTCCCAGAATGATTCCATTCGCGACCCTTCACTTCTGGTGTAAAGGCCAAAAGCCAATTTGTAGGCAATATAGGCGGCCTACAATCAGATAATTAATTTGACCTAAAAGTTCAAGTTTTGGCACAATAGTAACTATACATCTATCTCGCTTATAGTTTGGGAGATATTCACGCGTGATGCACAGACAGACAGACGTACGGACAACACGTCATTACTATAGCCGCCCCCATTCTGGAGGGCCATGCTAATAGCGGATCATGTGAAACTGAACGTGCAGAGCTGAGCAGTGTAAAGTACGCCGTCACGGTTCAGACTGGCAACGAGTTCCGCTGTGGTACCAACGCCAATGTCTTCATAACGATCTACGGGACAAACGGGGACACCGGCAAACGAGCGCTGTATCAGGCCAGGCGTAACCTCTTTGAACGAAATCAGACGGATAACTTCGAAATAGAGGCAGTGGACCTTGGTATGTAACCACATAGTCGCTACAGCCTTCCCTTAAATTAAGCCTTGTCACTCCCACTTTCATCAATAACTATAATATTTTGGATGCAAGTTTCGCTATGCTGAAAAAAGCAGACGACTTTTTGGTTATAGTTTAGAAAACATTATCAACTCCAAATGCAATCACGTGCTAAACGACCTGTGATTGGTCCGTGAGAGTCCACGGTCATGGCTTGCCAGAGGCAGGCGCCGTCTTGCCGCTCACTGTTTCTTGGGGTCACTGATCCCTACATGCAGAAATCGGCCAATAAATCATCTGGATACATAAATATTCTATTGTCTATGGTTGTACCTGAAGCCACTGTCCACGTTTCTTTCTGCAGATCTCTTTTCCATGTGTAATAAGGTGTGCCTTGGCCGTCGTCTTTGTCGATGGCCTTGTGGCTTCCACAAAGTAGCACTTGCTTGACGATGCTACTTGTAGGCCTGCTTGTGCTTGCTGATGATGGACACATGAAGCACAGCTTTATTAGTTGTCCATTTCTGCCATTTGGTCATCCAGACGTTTCTTGAAACTGTTGACAGAAGAAGCTGTCACTACATGTTGTGGAAATGGGTTCCACAGACTGATGATTCTTTGCAAGAAGTAGGATTCTCTAACGTTGAGATGCCACTGTTTCTTATACAACTTCAGCTACCAGGACCTTCCCCTGCAGCACCTGGCTTGACGTAAATTCAAGTCCCGGGAAGCAAACTGAAACCAGTTCCATTTTTCTTCTTCTGAGTTCTTCTAAGACAAAACTTATTTAGCTGTTCACTGTGTTTATCTGAACGTTGTAGGCCCTAGTAGCTTTCCTATAATTGTGCAGTAGGTAAATGCTTGTTTTGATGACGTTGTTTGATCCCAGGCTACTCAGTATTCACTGCAAATGTCCTGCTGTAGGCCTAACTTTATGGTTCTATAATGCTCAGTGCTGTATAATTTGTCTGTCTATTGTCTCCCTTCTCGTCTACCTTAAACCTGGTAATAAATTTAGGCTTAGAGGCTACACATACATGTATATGTTGTAGGCCTATACAACTGTAGCCCATACATACAAGGTGCGTGCGTTGACTGTTTAGGCGATATCACGCAACTCAAAGTGGAACACGACAATTCTGGACTAAGTCCTGGCTGGCTTCTGGACCGGGTTGAGATCACTAACATGTCAAACAACTGCAAATGGACCTTCCCCTGCAACACCTGGCTTGACAAGAGGAGGGGAGACGGCGAACTTACCAAGGTGTTCTATCCCAGGGAATAGGTTCTAGTCTCTTACTGTGCACGCACTAATGTTTGTTATACAGTACCCTGTATTATAGGACTAATTCTGCTTCCATTCCTAGTGCTCATTGCAAAACAAACACTGATAGGCCTAAAAAGTGTCACAGTAGTTTGGTACAATCAAAATGCTGTCCAGTAGCTCTGGTGGACATGTAGGCTTATATTCTGCTGATTAAGAGTTCTATGAATTTTGATGAATTTTGTTCTAAAGTTCTCTAGACACCAAAGGACGGGCGCGAACTTTCAGTCAAGTGCATGCACTGAGGTTTGGCGTGACTGTGGTTTCAAGTTTGACAAATTGACATAAGTGCTATGGCATCTGTTTGAGTCTTAAGATTAATATCAGTTTTCCACCGACAGGGTCGTGTTTTCTTTTGTTTTGTGCTTGCATTTGTTTAATGTTTTTGAGCGCCCATATACATGCTCTTTTCTAGCTCTGCGTTTTTATTTTTCCCGACATTTTTGTGTGACCTTATAATAGCTTCAGCTCGAGGTGATATATTTTGTTGTAATTTTTAGGCTGCATTGAATGCACGAGATACAGACTATTGTTACCGATAATCCTGTCTGTCAGTCTGTCTGTCACGCGGCTCAACTCTGCTTTACTGTGCAAAAATAGCTGAACAGATTAAGAAGCTGTTTCGGGTGAACACTTTTGAGGGCGCAAGGAACATTGTGTTAGACGGGGGTCCTGATCTCCACACAGAGAGGGGGATTCAATGCAGCCTTCGCTAAATTACTTTGGCCTCTTGTTTATTGTATAGGTAGATTGGTAGAAACTGCTGATGCCAGTTTTTGCCTTACTGTTCTGCTGTGCGTTATTTATTATAAAGGAAAGGGCTCATAGGCATGTAGCTCCTACAAGAGGAAGCAATTAGCCATTTGTACAAAGGGGCACTGTTTCCCGTAAGTAAGTAAGTGAATTTGTGTTCATGCAACAGTCCTTTCAGCCTATAAACTGTCACGGAGGCGCTATGCTAGTGTTTATAAGCTCTACAGAATAGCACAGTCTTCAAAAGCGCACAGAACTGAGTCAAATGTCAGTGACGGGTCACGAACTGATAATGGGAGTGTCAGTGTCAATTATACAGTGTATAATTTAGCCCACTTCCGCCACTACCTGCAAAACAGACCCATTTGTTAATTTTGTTATTAGGCTGCATCAAATGCATGAGATGCTGACTATTCTTACTAATGTTCGCAGTGTCTGTCTGTCAGTCTGTCTGTCACGCGGAATATACACATCGGCGTCGCCGCGTGCCATGTGCACGGGATCATTCGGTGCAACCTTCTTCAAATGCCTTTGGCCTCTTGTTGTTATTGTTACTGATTATTGCAGAATTTCTATCATTCCAGTGTTATTGCACGCTTTTATATTTGTTACGCACTTCCACCGTTAGTATTTGCCAGTTGTGTATTTGTTCCCAGATACATGTTAGGTATAACTCTCCAGATAGTTTTGTTACTGTTATTAAGTAGCGGAACATGCATATTGTTAATGCTTGTTATATCTTATATCTAAAATGTCTTGAGTTGTGGTAGAATTTTTGTTTGTTACCTACTGCCACTACAGTACACTGCATCGAATGCACGAAATACAGAGTTGCGGACCATAGCGATCGATGACCCCGACGTCTCTCAGTCTGTCACGCTGTGCTAAAATGGCTAAACGGATTGACGTTCTGTTTGGGGGGAGGGAACCCCAAGAATATTAGATGGAGTTCCCATGGCATACAACACGGCGAGGGGGGGGGTTCGATGCAGCCTTTGCTGAATTACTTCATGGACACTTTGTCATATGTAACAAATACAAATACAATCGTATCTTTTTTTTGTTTCTTAAGCGCCATTTCCATCTAGGCCCTTACGCTGTACTGGTTGGGTGTAAGTAACGCTTTGATCCTACTGTAAAAGAGAACATTTAACTCAGACATAAAGGTTGAGTGAGTGTGTAGAGTCTTAACGTCCCACTCGACACTTTATAGGTCATTTCGGGTACGATATTTGCAGGGCTAATTATCCTTCCGGGCTAATTATCCTTCCCGCATGACAGATGATGGCCATATACAGATGTTTCGAATGTGAATACACAATATGGAAAGCCAGATAATTCGCTTAATTGAAACAACACCATTTACAAGTTAAAACACAACAGGTAACTGACTCGCATCACACTATCTCAGTAAACATCACACTTTCCAACAGACTCAAACTTTGTCAAAACGTTAAGCCCAACTGTTTTCCAAAAAATTTTTGTTACACCAAGACTGAAATTTCCAACATGTGAAACAAAACCTAGATGCCGGTTGCCGGAAAGGTTTGCGTCCGCGTGGCCCTAGCTAATAATGGCTTGTGACGTCAGGGAGCGTGGCATCTAGCCTGCAGAGCACAGCCTATAGGCTTTTTGCCCACGCATTCCGATTACAGACAGAGACAGTAGGACAGACATCACAACCGGGCTACATATTGCGTCTTTTGCCTTTACAGTGGGCGGACGCAAAAAAACAACCCAGCGACAGTTGATATGACTTTTCAACAACTTGAGCATATGCGTGATAAGTTCTGAAAGTAAGCCGCAGAAAAACCAAAGCCAAAGTCGACAAGACGAGCTCTGGGTCCGGCCAGTCCGGCTCTGATTCTGGGGCCAAATTCACAAACGACGCTATGACATATCGTACCACATTTCGTCGTATGATAATTATATGACAATTCGCTAATTCGCAGAACATTTATGACAGGTTATTTCATATGACAAAATGTTGTGATCACCCCTCAGGTGTCTTACGACAGCTTGTAGAGACTAAATAGATTAGAAAAACACTGTTTTGTTATTTAAAAAATCGCAACAGACGAGGTCGTAAATCTTATGAGTATGTAAGAGAAGTTTTGTGAATTCATTTGTGATGCCACGTTGTAGAACTTGCGGACGAATTAGCCATGATGGAGGAATAAACACAAGATTAATACTATTAATACTAGATGTTATACGATTATTTTCACCAACATCTTTTCACACTTTTATCAACAACGAGAGAGAG
>Ga0126335_1001071_pt1 | contig 14715 bp, 8 predicted proteins | sample OlaspJWI45metaG_FD_108409 | JGI IMG/M metagenome (GOLD analysis project Ga0126335, IMG submission 108409) | Marine gutless worms symbiont microbial communities from Oahu, Hawaii - Olavius sp. 1 OAHU.JWI-45 metaG | ecosystem: Host-associated > Annelida > Digestive system > Unclassified | place... | reverse complement strand
GTGTATGTAATTTACTGTCATTACGCAGTTTAAGTAGACACACTGTTTCGGTACAATTACATTTTTAACTTTACGTTAACCTTACTTCCCGCATTGTCCACCCTTGCCATACCGTGCTGATAAATCCACTCCTGCATTTTCCACCCACCCCGTTTTGACCGTGCCGATTTGTCCACTCCCGCAAATTCCATCAACCCTCACAATACACGAAACCGCTCACTGGTGTTTTCGAATTAGCTCTTATGACAAGGGCTGATGAAGTGAAAAGTGTGATTTTGTCCTGCTTCATCAGCCGCCTTGTATTTTGTTCACTGACTTGTGTTCACTGTAGTAAACTATTTTATGAATAAGTAAGAACAAGCAACAATTAGATAAAGTATAATGTAATTTTTTGCATTGTCAAAAAGACAAAATGTTGATTGAGCAACTGAAGCTGTATCGTTGCGCCATCATTACATACCATCCTCGATACCGCATAATGCAAAATATCTCGCATGCAGTGATATAACGATTTTTACCACAAACTTTATTTCATATTTCAGTAGTTTTGCATAAAACGTGGCATCGGTGTTTGACATTTAACGAAAACATTAATTTCACCGTCAGTCATATAGCACTGCGCGCAACATGTTTCACAGCAGTAGAAGTAAGCCGACAGGCGACCTTATTGACGAGAATTCATGGTTGAATGTCAGACGTGTATTTTCACTTATTACGGTCGAAGTAAGTGCAATATAGTAGAATGTATGGCTGAGACGACGTCGGTCGGTCGCCGGGCGTCGTACGTTCTCCGAGGAACATCGCTTCCTATTACGACGTCACGTGTCGTCTTTGCATTAAACGCGTTTTTTCTCGAGATTCGCCTTGTCGGCAGCGTCACGGCTTGACTACTGCCGCATTTGACAGTGCCATATTTGACATAAGTGTAGCCTGTAATGCTGTCACTTCACGCTATTAAGGATTTGCGGACACCGTTGTGCATTAAAGTTGTAAAAAAGTAAAAAAGTTAAAGGTCATACACTTGATATAGCCCCCTAGTGAAGGAACCTCACTGCAGAAGCGCGTTGTCGAGGAATTTCAGTTTTACCTGCACACCCACGCGTTTATCTACGAATGGAATGAACTATACCTGCCTTTGCTGTCCCACCCGAAGCTGGTCCTCATTTACTGATCCCAGAGAGATGGAAAGCTGGGTTGGCCTAGGCACCTCCATGGTGAGTAAACAGTCTGCCCAGAACCGCTACGTGACAGCTATCACAGCTATTAGTTGCTTAGACCGTCAAGCCTCACCCGGGCAATTGCAGCGCATGGGATTAGCGGGGCTACAAGCCGCGACGCTAACCACTGAGTCACCGGGTAGTAAGAATAAGACGAGTTGTAAAGTTGGGTTTTGTGTACTTTGTCTTAAACACGTTGTTAAGATTGTGAGATCTGGTGAAGTTACGCTGCTCTCATCTGAAAACAAAACATCCATGAATGATTTTTGGCGTCATGTAAAATTTGGCTGAAATCCTTAATGCAGATAAGACTCTTTTCTATGCCTTATAAAAATGTTTAGCTACCGTCGTTATTTTGTATGTTATAATTTAATACATCACAGTAGCGTTTTTGCCAGATTGTTGCACATAAACAAAGTGAATTCTTCCCAGAACCACACAGCTTTCTTGGCATCAGTGCTATGTTATCCGTTTCTGCCCCGAGAGGCCACGGATGCGGACCTTCCGGTAGCTGCTTACGTCCCAGCTTTGTTGGTATTTCTGGAGGGATGACTCAAGTATGGCCGGTTAATGGTTACCCATTTCAGTGCTAACTGGACTCGGCGTACGACAACCACGCTCGCTTAATTGTGTCGCTTAATCAGACATCGTGTAGCAACAACCATCTAGCGAGTCGCTCTAGCGATAGAACGATTGTCGACACTCCAGCCCGGAAAATTGCAGTACATGTATACCAGTGAGCCGGCGGCGCTGCGACAGAGGGTTAAGGAATGTCGCAGGCTGCACCTAACTACGACGACGACGATGACGACGACAGCTGCCGAAACACGCCGCCGACAGCATCTGCAGGAAATCAATGCTTGGATGGTTGCTGCCGGGCAGCGACCAGCTTAGTGGCCAGCATCTGCAGCGCGCCTTGCGTGGCTCGCCAAAACGAATATGTTGTCTGTCTCTACTCGTTCCGATTAGTCAAGTACTTTATGCGCAGGCAGAGCCGAAAATAAACCGGACATTTACAATACGTGGTACACGGTAGCGTAGACATTCTAGCGATGTGGTAGCTTGTTTATTATTCGTCGTATTTGTGCTTTGTTTCACTTGCTATCTTATCACTGTCGTATTGTCATGCGACACGGTTGAATGCATTGATTAAATCGATTAATTATCAATGAGATTAGTTCGCCGACGGTACTGTGCTGGGATATGTTTCCGCGTTTTAGGCACGGCATCTCTGCAGATTAGCGCTTTACTACGTTTACTATATAATTATACAACTGCTACTATTATTATTAAGCTGCTTGAAGAAAGGCCTTGTATTTTGCTGCGGATGTTACTAGCTTCCTAGCTTCAAATCCACCTAAGTCTCCCTTGAGCTTTTTGACCGATCGCTTCCCTAAATTTCACAGGGGGCTTGACGACTTAAATAAACAAGGTATGTCGTCCTCGATGGGACGGAACGATAGCTAACGCGCGAACTCCCAAACTTTGGACCGTGAAACGCCCGTCGCTTACTTTCGGATGGACAAATAGTCGGAACCGTACTTCCGGTCGAGAATCTGGTGGCAGATTCCGGACCAGGAACCCAGATTTCCTATTCGAGTTTAACAGTAACTATACATGTAGCTCTATCTCGCTTAGTTTCGGGGATATTGGCGCGTGACACACGGACAGACGGAGAGACGGACGGACAACACACTGACCATTGCTGTAGCTGGCCCCCTTCATTATAGCGGGCCAGCTAATAAAACATATTGCACGGGCTTCGGACTGCAGGCTGTAGTGGAAATCCGGCGTTAGCGTAATTGCCACGTTTTTAGTTATTATTGTTGTTATTGTCATCATTATTATCTTTAAAAACTGGTTAATGATAATTGGGATTATTTTATATCGGAAGCGACTTAGTAACATCGACGCACTTGCGATCTCATCGATCAAGACAGCGTTATGGACAGTAAGATACTGTACGCACTACGAACCACCGTTTCTTTGCTCTGCGTCGAGCTGCTTCAACCCACAGATCAAAGTACACCGCCAGAGCCCACCCTGGCCACCCACTAAGCCAACTCCACTCTGCTGCAGCTTTTTCATCTCAATAACGGAATTGTGATTAACGTCTCTAGTCTCGACTGGAATCAATCGTTTGCTGTTTTTCACTGATTTGGATTTGCGTTGTTTTAGCTCTGTGAACCGCTGGACTCAGACTTCTTACTCCTTGGATGTGCCCTCACTGACCGTCGTTCAGCGAGAGCATGATGAAGGCTCTGGGTCGATTCGCCTTTCTGTATTGCCGTATTAATATTAGCACTCAGCATCCGTGCTTCTGCAGCGTCTTTGATCAGTAGGCGACATTTTACAGTTAGGCCTATTGATATACTTAACATGCTGAGTCAGCAGAACTGAGGTGCGTAACGTGAAACTAAAGGTGTGTTTTGTTTAATGATGAAGATGTGATATGAATCTTTAGAAGGAGTCGTGTTTTGTACAGCTCCCTAGGCCTGCTCTTATATCGACCTGTCCATCGTACATTCGACACTTGACAGGCTGAGAATGGGATGTTTGCACGAGAACGCGATGTCAGTGTCTGACGTCGTATGACCAATATTATCGGCTTATAGGATCGTCACTGCGAAATGCCATCAAATGGAATTGCGTCCGTACGAGAATCTAAAATATGATGGTCGTATCGACTGTGTGTCTGCGTATCTGTGAGTCTGTACGGGCTTTGACTTATGAACACCATGACGTAGAAACTTCAGTTTCGGTATGCCGGTACATCGTTATAATTCTAGGTTAAGTTCGATCATGAAGGTCACAGAATTAAGGCCAAGGTCACAGCAGCATAACAAGCACTCCAGGGCAGCGCTTCTGCCTGCGATTACAGGGAAAGGTTATGTTAGTTGGTTAGCCTACATTCAAATACCACATTGTGGACATGCATAGTGTCAGGCGTCGACTTGCATAACTACATCGTCATCGCGTGTCATCACCAACATCATTGCTGAGCTCGACGGCCTTATAGTGTACGCTGTAGTGTAGACCAATCTTAGCGTGATTAGTTGCGGAAATTTGGTATGCAGATTACATGGTATTGATGCGAGTCTAAAATATCCAGAACTAATCTAATTTTAAGTTTCGACGCAAAATTTAGTCCGACAGTTTGTTGTGATATAGTGTGTCACAGCAGATACTAGTAGGCCTGCATTGTCGATTATGAAGGAAGCTGGGGATCTGGGAGCACAGCTTATGCACAAGTTATGCAACACCATCTGGAGAACCATGAAGTGGCCAGAACAATGGACACAAGCAATTTTGGTACTGCTACCCAAGACTAGTGATCTCAAAGAATGCACGAATTATCGGACCATAAGTTTACTTAGTCACGCAAGCAAAGTCCTACTGATAATCATTTTGAACAGACTGAAAAACAAGTCGGAAATGGAGCTACCAAATGAACAGGCTGGTTTTAGGCCTGGAAGAGGAACACGCGACTTGTTAGTCAACATCCAAATTTTAATCAAAAAGGTAAATGCAACTCAGAATAGTGTTCTTTTCCTTATGTTTGTGGACTATACTAAAGCGTTCGACATGGTCAGTCATCCGAAACTTTTCAAAGTTCTACTGGAGATAGGAGCACCTCGTATGTCCTGGATCCACAATGTGCTGAAATGGAGTGGCAAGACTTATGGGGAATTAAAAGCGCTGGCGCAAGATCAAAAGAAATGGAGGAGGTTGTCGTGGGAGTTCTCATCAGCCGCCGAACTTCTATAATGAAGAAGGCACCCAAAGAAGAGAAAGTATTCGCTGCACTGAGATATGGTTATCATTTCGTCTCCGTCGTCATCATCATCATCATCATCAGCAGCAACATCTTTGCAACGGCGAGTGGCGATAAGGCGACAGTGACGTGGAATGTTACTTTTTTACGCCAGACGTGCCATCTGTTGCAGCCGCGATTCCGTGCTGCGTGTGACATGACATGACATTGTGATGACGTCGTCAGACGTCACGATACCAATGCCGTTACAGCAGCAGACGACTGAAGAAACTCGATATTTTCGCACTGACAATGACAACCTTCGCTTCCTCTCTCTTCCCCACTCTCTGTATTTACGCATCTCGGGAGACTATAGCAGACACTTTCACTTCTCATATCTGACGATGATGACGAAATGTTCAAATTTGAGCGTCAAGTTTTATTTTTCTTCTGGAAAAGTTCCATACTGCTGCCAGGGTGGGCTATAGCGCCTCAAAAGCAACTTTTCACTCTGAAATTCCTGGCTTCCTCTGATTCTTCTCACGTGCTTGTCTAGGATTTTAATCTTTTTTGACGTGTAATGAAAAACATCATTTTGTCTTCGCCACAGTTTTGCACAGTCGTCATCTGATCCCCGCAGTGCACGCTTTGTACAATTACTTGCGTTTGATCGTTTCGCTAGAATTCCGGCTGTGGAAGAGCAGAACTAGTGACGTTGAATTGCTTTGTATGTCTACGTTGTTGTTTCCGACGTTTCGACGACTGCTCCAATTTTGCATGGTGGTCCCAGACATGCCAGAGATTCTATATCGTGATAAGTAAACGCCGATGTCTGATGTGATCGACGACCGTTTACTCTTGTTGTTTATACGGACTCTACATCGGCCATCAGAACAAAAACCATTACCGTCTGATAGGAAAGCTGCCTTTCATTCTCATGAGGAATGGATTTGGGGTTAGAGTGAGTGTTGGGTCATGGTTACCGTTTGGGTTAGAATTTTGTTGTGATAATATCGTTCTTATGGGCACCGTTCTTCTTTGCTCTGTTTTTGTTGTGCTGCATATAGGCGACAATTTTACCGTGACTCACAAGTAAACTAAACGCCGTTTCGGTTGCGCGCTGAAGGCCGCCAAGCTAACTACTGATGACGCCGTGATATGCTTTGCATATAACCCATTAGGAAACCTAAACTCCGGGCGCACGCCCGGAAAGCGGAGCTCATTGGAAGCGGCTGTTCCAACATCCTCCAGGAAAAGTTGTATTCATTGATAGGGGAATAAATAATCACGAAGTGGTATTAGAGAAATTAAGAAAAAAGATTTACATACGACCTTGGTGAGACTTGAACCCACAGTCTTTGGCTCCGGAGGCCAACGCCTTATCCATTAGGCCACAAGGCCAAACGCTATTGTTTGCAAACATTACTTTTTAAATACCACAGCTACTCGCGGCCATTATTACAAATTACTATTACAAATCTCACATTATAGAACAATACATTCAATTTTGCTAGTATTTACCTGTCGATTCTGCAGTGCACTAATTACTGTTGTGATACGACATTAACCCACGTCCAATTATTCCTTCGTCGCGATATTGGCTGTTTTGTTTCCGGTGTTGCCGCGTTTTGGATACAAACAATTGGCTGTTTTGGCGATCTTCGGCAGCAACTAACTCTGTCAACCCTGGCTAATTTTCATAATGGAGACCAGCAAAAGACGTCAAATAGCGACGACAAACGCGTGTCCAAATTTCAGCTTCAGAGGCCTTCGCAAAAAAATTTCGTTACGCTTTTTCTTTACTACTTCCGTGACAGTCAAAACTACAGACTAGTTAGCAGCGGCAACGGCCAACTCAGTACGCGCACACAGGCGATTTTACTATGGCCGCAGCCGGCCAGGCCTTCGGCCTGACCCGGGCTGCGCCCGGTATAAACGAATTGCTACTGGATGACACAAACAGTTTATCTTATTATCTTGTTTACGCAGTCTAGGTCGCTTGTACTAGGCCTATATAGGCCACCTATTTTAAAGCCAGTAATCGAATATGGCTAACGAGCTGTCGTATTGTTTTTTGTAATCCCCACTGTCCATGGACACTTTCGATAAAAGCAACTAGAAAATCTACGGCAAGCCCTTTACGCCTCTGCTGCGCCGACGTCACAGACTGACACACAGACGGCACCACTCGATTATATATATGCCTCTCTCACGTATAGGCGCACAGAGGCATAAAAATTACGTGTTTTAGCGTCCGCTATTGTCATCGCAATTCCGTCCGTCCGTCTGTCCGTCTGTCTGTCCGTCCTAATGGTAATCCACACTAAGACGGCCAAATATATCGAACTCGAGTTTGCACTATACGACAATACGCTCTTTGAGGATTATTTCTGCCAAATTTCATGGTCGTAGGTTTAGTGGTTCCAAACAAATGTGTTAAACAAGCGTACCCAGCCTATCAGCAGCAAAAAGTTGACCATGAAGCAGTAACCTAATGTGTTTGTATTGACAGAAATACCATATCCTCCCGCAGCAGTTCGACCCAGTGCCACTACCACCACCGACAGACTCGTGCGACGACCACGCGTCAGGCTTCGAGTCTGACGGTGGCGCCGTCATTCGCTCCCGTCACCGCAATCGCGCCTACTCGGGCCCGCGAGACGCCCGCGATGGCTACCACGGCGGGGCACCGTACCACCAACAGCTGGCCCGTTCCCAGCCGGCGCTCGCCTACGCGGTTCACGGAGGTGGTGGAGGCGGGTGTCGGGACGACTGCGGCGGTCCGCGCCCGCTCGGTGACGGCGTGTCGGCGACGTCGGCCGTGCTACGTGGACGAGACGGAGGAGCAAGTACTCTGGCTAACAGTACTCACTCCGTAGCGCGGTCGTACGCTGGAGGACCGATCTCCACGGCCAGCAACTCCACAGCAGTTCTGAGGCATCAGGCCTCGCTGTCTCTGCCTCCGAACCAGTTCGCTCGACACCCTGTGAGTTTCTTCTGCATCTTCGCCATCGTGCGTCTAAAGTCTAAAGTGAATTGCACACAACATGATCTGACACTACTGCAAGTTGGAAATGGCCGTGGTGAAATTACGTCGATTTCATTGTCAACATTGAATACAGATGGGCTATAATAAAATCACAATTTTCGACAAACAAACAGGACATCATGTGTGAAGTGATATCTTAATATTAGGCCTATTATGGCTGTTCAAAAGTATTTGCTGTCCTGCACCTTTTGTTCATGAAGAAAAATATAATTTTTAAACGACACGAGAAGTCATATCTGTCTTGTAACATATAGCACCCCTGTTGGTGGATGTGAGTATTTTTTGAAGGCTTTTTCGCAACTTCTCACTCTTATAGTCGTTTCGAAAACTTGTGCGTAATAAAATGGATTTCATTATTTAGACACGAAAGCTTATTTTGTAACTAATATATTATAGAGTGGGCCATAAAAAACCGACCCCTCAGATTATGCTGTTTATACTGCATTCGCACGTGTGTATCTGTACAAACAATATAACGTTTTAATCGTCATTTCTTTCTACATAAGACGAAAGCAAACTCTGATAACAGTGTTGAAATTTTACACCAAAAGATTACGATAGAATCGAAGGAAGGACCCCAAAAGCATTTGGACACAATGGCAAAATACATTAGAGATGACGTGTTTGTGTCCATGACAGCTTCTCGCAGCAGCCAGAGCTGAGAGATATCGCTGTCAGGTTTCTAATTTCTCTTGGACTTCTGCTAGACCCCGTGTTGCCTTCTTGACTGATATTAGCTCAGTCACATACTTGTAATTCTGTTCCGATCTGGCAGTCTGCGGTCGTTCCGCACCAGTCTTCCGTTCAATCGAGTTCGTCTTCTCAATCTTGCACAGATCTTCAACAGAGCTGGCAGCCCAATTCTTGATTGAAAACATTTTACAAATACCTTTTGTACTTCGTCCCTAACTTTGAGAAACAAATTTAATGAAACATTCTTTCTCCGCACGTGAACAGCATGTTTGTCAACAAATTGGCGAAAAAACTCAACCAAACGAACAAAAATCCTAAGTTTAAGTCGAATTCAATTTTGACGGAAAATAACGCCAACGGACAAAGCTGGTGCCGTGAAAGTTTCACAGAAGATCATAACGTAACACGGGTCAACTTATCTTCCGTGAAATTTTCACGAAAGATAACACGGAGCCAAATTAGGGGCCTAACGTCAAGGTGATGTAACGTAATGCTAAAACTCCATTGTGTTTTCAGTAGAGTTGGGTCGTTTTCACTTATCTGATGCCAGTTGCATAAATCTTTTTAATATCTGCTCAAAAGTCACGTTGATTTGTCAGAAATGATTTAAGCTTCAGAATGCACAGTGAATTCTACTTCTATCTTAATGTTAAAATGTGATAAATGGCTTAATAGTGTGGGTCGTTTTTTGGCCCACTCGGAATTCTAAGTCATCCTAAAATTTCACTTTCCAACTATTTTGACGTGGTTAGGGCCTACCGATGTGCAGTGCGAATAAGACCTCATGTATTTCGACTATTACTCTCTTTGACTTTGTCTTTTCTTTATTCACAGAAACTCGATATGAAAACTTAAAACTGAAAATTGCAAAATATATACTTAACATATACACGTATAGCGTTTCTCGTTTCCTGATTATTTTTTATTTAACTTTATTTGCTGAAATGTGATACGAGTAAAAATTATGAAAGGTTAAAAGCATGCAAATGTGTACAACGCCATAATGTCTTAAGATCCAGAGGCTCTTTAGTAGGCCTACATGTATTTCATATAGGCTACTGAACTATGCACGCGCTGATTCCATTAATCTATTTTAATGTTTTATTAGCGTTCAGTTTTAGCGTCTCATTTTGTGTTTGAAAGTAACGAACTATGCCAACGCTGCTGCCTGTTGCTGCCAGTGACTTACTAATATTCGAGTGTTGATATATATCCAGTCCAGCTGCGCAGCATGGCCTTGACTTAAACAGTCAGCTGTAGGCAGTATCGACAACTCAATACAGTGGCGCAACAGGCGTGGATGTGGTTGACAATGGTTGCGTAGCCGTCTCTGGTAAACTTGTTTACGTTCGCCGAGCGACGCCGAGCATACTGACTGAGTTAATAGCCGGCCGTGCCGCGCGGCGCCGCTGTCGTCTCCATTTGCCCACCGCCGCTCGAGCATCGATCTTCCATTCTTCGTGCGTGGCCAGCCAGACGGCCGGGGCTGCTAGGTGGTGGTAAACTCCGGGGATCGACGTAGCAGGACAAGTGATAAATTCTACCGGTCGTCGTCGTCGTGCCGTCCGTGGTCGTGACGGTGAAGGCAAGGCGAGCTGACCGGGCGGCCTCACTCGGATGCTTCTTTGCCGCAGCAGCCGCCCGCCCGCCGCATCTCGGTATTGATTTCTACATTGTGATGCCGGGGCGTTTGGTGGCCCACCGGTGGGCAAGTCCTGCACGCTATAGCTGCTGCTGCCGCCGCCGCCGCCTTCTCTGCTCGTCTACGCGTCTGTCCGGCGCGAGCACGTTGCGATCTTCGTCTAAATCAACTGATTCAATTTTTAATCAGCCTTCGGCGGCGCGCGGCGACGGGCCGGGCACGTGCTGGGGTAGTGTGCAGAGGACCCGACTGTCGTCTGTGATGCCCGACGACTGCTACCTACAGCGCTTAATCCTTATCTGACGACGCTCTCACACAGACTTCCGGTGTCCAAATCCACTGCAACGACTGCTGGCAGCACTGCACCTGGTAATTACATCGGCAAAAAGGAAGTTCAGACAGATTGGATTATGTCGCATCACCAGTTGACGATGCGAAAATAATTTTACCAAAGAATATTCGTTGTCGTCGACGTTTTATATTCGTTTTTGAATAGAATTAACAAAATTGTACGAACAATAAAACAGTTGTCGACAGAACTGTGCGTCAATACAAATAGCGGTAGATAGTCTTAAGAGGCATCCGAGACTGCAATAAGCAAGAACTGTATAACGGTGTTAATGTGATCGCTATAGCTGTGCCACGTCTCGTCGATAGTCCTACCTTGTCGCGACGGACGGCCGTCGTGGTGGACACCGACCGTGGTACGTGGTGAGATGTGACTTTGACTAGCGGTGACATGGCCTTGTCGTGCAGTTACTTCGATCCAAGCAGTCGTCGTGGGTCGCGTCGCTCGGCGGCGGCGTGGGCGGGCGTCATTTCGTGGGTGGTCCATAGAGGCATGTACTTCACAGTGTAACACGTGCTCACGCGTCGTCGTCGTCCTCACTTGACTGGACCTAGTACTAGGAACTGACACGCGCCACATAGTAGTGACCGTCTCATACGAGAACGTTCATTAGGCGTCAGTGATCCAAGGTCACCGCTACCATGTCACCGCTGTGTCATTCGGTCAATGATGCACAGTGACATTGTTTGGTTGTCGTTACAGTTGGCGTGTGGAATTTTAGGCATTGCTAATGTCGACACCGATTTTTCTTTGTTTGTTGTCGAGCCAAAGTTTTACCACACAACCGATTCCCAATCTTGCGAATTGTATAATAACAGCACCAGATTTCGTAAACCAGTTAATGAAATTAAAACTAGTTTTACGAGTGGCGATAAAAGACTAGGCGACTGTGGTTTGCTCGTAAACTACGCTTATGCCTTGGATTATTTTATATTACTGGAAATACTGTGGAGTGTGGATCAGCGACAGAGTGCAAGCGATGTTTACTTGCTGCTGCTGTTCGAGTGGATTTGTTTCTTGCGTTCGCAGGCCATCTATCTTCGTCAAGAATGTCATAAATCCCCGTAATCTACAGAGTAGTTCACTGCAGCACTGCGGAATGCAGTCGCAACAGCGTCATAATCACAACGAATTACTCGCGTAACCCACCCATCACGACAAATGTCACCGCGCCAAAAACCCCGTTTATACGCTGTGACGAACACTAATCCTGTTCCTGATCCAATTTTCTAACCACAACCCTAACTGCACGTTCTAGCGGCCATATAATTACTGACTTAATCTCCGCGTCATTGTGCTGATGTGCGTTAAGAAACTATACACACTCTCTATATAGTCACTACTGAATTAATGATTTGTACCTTGTTTTATCTTAGTTCTTAGAGGGCTTTTGTTGTGAGGTGTTATGTCTGTTTCCCAACTACAACGTACACGAGAAACGCAACGATATTGACACGTCTTACTAGTTCCATTGAATCCACTCAGTTTAAGACTGCTGTAATCCTTGTATGTGTACCATGCGCATTGCACAATCGCAACCGACCATCATGCATGCACCAGCAATCGAGTTATCCGATCGCCCTCCCTTATTTGACATACAATTACGGTTGAAATACGTTTTAAACTTTCTTAAATATCGCCAGAATGTCGTATACGTATTTATTGTGCAAATCAGATCTGTCATGGAGTCACCGATTATGGCCGGCTCTGCAGCGGAACAAAACGCTGACGTGGGATGTGATTTATGTGAAGTTTACTGAAAAATTGAAAATGATAGGCAGGAAAATCCAGAACATTGCAGTATTTCTTTACTGTTTTGAATTACGACGCTGTTTGCGGTGACTCACTTTTTCGTATTTCCATTCTGGGAACTTCTCCTGTCTTCTGGTTTTATCACGTTTTATGTTACTCCTAGTATTGCATTCCGGTGGCAAAAATATGTCCCCGAATCCGCTATTGGGCTGCATCCGGATTTGATAACAGCTATTGGCTAACACAACATGTTTTGTATTAAGCACCTCATAATTTCTCACATGTTATCACTCATGCGCTGTTATGTTTCAGCCGCTGCAGCCGCAAGGATCTCTAAGAAGTCAAGACTCGGTATGTTGACTGCCGGTTCTGAATATTTGCTCAATATTTGCATTGTATGTTGCACTAAGTCTTCTCCGATAGCCAGATGCTTAGGGGATTGTCTATCGTCAATTCGTCATCGAGCTTTGGCTGGTACTGATTGCTCTTCTCCACGGCGGAAGGCCAGTTAGAGTTTACATGGGTGTTTCTGGTGGCTTATTCGGATATTCCATACGGGTTACATCCCAGTACTAACCGGGGCTCACCTTGATGTAGAGCAACTGGTGGAAACAAACGCGTTGCCATTAAACAAACGGTCACACTTACTTGCATACCCCACAATAACCCAAGCCCAGGAAAGCTTGAATTTTGATTAAGTAGGCCTACATTTGTATTTCACTACAAACTTAACCAATGTATACTTCTGTACACACGTACATTCGCTGTTACTGATTGCTTGCTTCTTCGAGCAGCATTCCTTACCTGTGCGTCCATTTCAGTTAAGCATGGGCCCCCGCTTACAAGTATCTCAAGTTTTAGGTCGTTCAACTGTGGAGTACTTGCTATCCCTAACGTAGTCAAGACAAGATTTTATTGAAACGGTCTTGTAGCCGTAGGCTAAATTGCTGAATAGACTATAGCCTTAACTCTGTTTCCGTAACACAGCCGAACCAATCCTAACTCTCTAAGTCATATTCTTTTTGTTTTTTTCCCTGTGATTTGTACATTCAGCTTTATAGCTGGCGAATAAAGAAGATTCAGATATAGGCCTAAGTTATGCCTACAACGAAGTTTGCGGACTAAGTTTCCAAACGCCTGAACTTTTGCATTATTGCCAAGCTTCTTTCTAGTTTTTTTACACTGTACTCTGGCCCCTCAAACTTCAAACTCGAGCTATAGGCCCATGGGTGAAAAATAGCCTAGCTGTAGATTTCAATTCATTGAACTTATGACGCTGTTGATGCTGCTGACGACAGATGAGCGTTGACGTCGATTGGGAATACGAGGACATCACTCTAGAGCGGGTATGTCTATCTCTCAGGCTCTCTATCCCTCCTCTCTCTACTTTGTATCTGCCATTCCATTCATTTCCATGTCATTATCGTGAAGTTGCCGGCGACGTCCGCCGACATATATCAGCGGCGATTGATCTGACTGCATGCGTGGCTTATTCGTCGAGAGAGTAGTTGTGAGTTTGTATAGATCTATACCGTCCTCAGAGCCACACTCTCGCTGGGTCCACTTTATCTATGCACTGGGACTGCTCAGGTGTAGCCACTACGACCGACTGTACGCTCGTTCGACGATCCATTAATGGAAACGTGATTTGTATGCAGCGATGCAGCCGTTACCCAGTTACTTAGTTTGTATGCTGAAGTAACTGCTAAGAAAATCTTGAAACTTGTTGACTAACGCTCAGTGTGAAGATGTGCTATGCAAAGTCTTGAGCGACGTGAAATAGTACAGAAAAAATAGCAGTTAAAAATAACATTAAGTTATGTCCTACGGAGCACAAACCTGCGCACTGCCGTTCCTAGCACAAGAGCTAGAAAACTGCAAAGTCCAAAAATAACTATTAAAGTCAAATATCAAGGTGAAATGCCGCTCGTTGGCGCGTTTGACAGCGACGCTGCCGCGTCAACGTCATGACGTCGCTGCGACGCGTACGCGGAAACAGAGCTCTGGTCTAGTCGGTAATAACGACTGACGTAGACCAAGCTGGCAGCTGTGACTGGACTGCGGACTCGGTAAATGTTGAGGTCGGAATTGATGCTGTTGTCGACGCAGAGTCCATCAGTCCTTTAGAAACAATCCAGTCTGTCATTTCCCCCGCGACTGATTCCGTCGCTTCCAAATTATTCCGTTCAAAGCGAAAATAAATTGCGTTATATTGTTTGTAGCCGACGAGGTTGCTGGAAGTGGAGATGCGCTGCAGCG